>Ga0182736_1000740_pt1 | contig 42013 bp, 30 predicted proteins | sample eDN5th30CKraftBY_FD_128882 | JGI IMG/M metagenome (GOLD analysis project Ga0182736, IMG submission 128882) | Enriched backyard soil microbial communities from Emeryville, California, USA - eDNA 5th pass 30_C Kraft BY (version 2) (version 2) | ecosystem: Environmental > Terrestrial > Soil >... | reverse complement strand
GTCTGGGACAATGACCCCCGCATCGCCGCTGAAAAGCTGCGGCTGGTCGAGAAGGTTATTCAAGGCCGCGACTTCACCGCGATGCCCGAGACGATCAATGCCGTGGACGCCTGGCTCGGCTCGCTGCCAGGGCACGTCTACGGCAACGTACGGCAGCCGCCAATCTCGACGCTCAATCTCGCCCACATGATCCCACTGTCGGCAGTGTGGGCGGGGCCGGAACGGGATGAGCACTTCGGTGCGCCCCCCTTGCTGTTCGGCAAGACCGAAGGGTCCACCCCGTTCCGGTTCTCTTTGCACGTCGGCGACGTCGGTCATACGCTCGTCGTCGGTCCGACCGGCGCCGGCAAGTCGGTGCTGCTGGCGCTGATGGCCCTTCAGTTCCGGCGCTATCCCGACTCGCAAGTCTTCGCCTTCGACTTCGGCGGTTCGATCCGCGCCGCAGCGCTTGCGATGGGCGGCGACTGGCACGACCTTGGCGGCGGCCTCACGGAAGGGTCCGCCGAGAGCGTCTCGCTGCAACCGCTCGCCGGCATCTACCATGTCCCCGAGCGCGCCTGGGCCGCCGACTGGATCGTGGCGATCCTGATGCGCGAAGGCGTCGCCATCACGCCCGAGGTCAAGGAGCATCTCTGGACCGCGCTGACCTCGCTTGCGAGCGCTCCCGTGGTCGAGCGCACGATCACCGGCCTCGCGGTCCTTCTGCAATCCAACGATCTCAAGCAGGCGCTCCGGCCATTCTGTGTCGGCGGGGCGTATGGCCGGCTGCTCGACGCGGAGCACGAGCATCTCGGCGAGGCGTCGGTCCAGGCGTTCGAGACCGAGGGTCTCATCGGGACCGGCGCGGCGCCGGCCGTGCTCGCCTATCTGTTTCACCGCATCGAGGATCGCCTCGACGGGCGGCCGACCTTGCTGATCGTCGACGAAGGCTGGCTGGCGCTCGATGACGAAGGCTTCGCGGGCCAACTGAGAGAATGGCTGAAGACGCTCCGAAAGAAGAACGCCAGCGTCGTCTTCGCCACGCAGTCGCTCTCCGACATCGACAATTCACCGATCGCGCCGGCCATCATCGAAAGCTGTCCGACTCGATTGCTGCTCCCGAACGAGCGCGCAATCGAGCCGCAGATCACCGCGATCTACGGTCGGTTCGGCTTGAACGTCCGTCAGATCGAGATTCTGGCCCGCGCGATGCCGAAGCGCGACTACTACTGCCAATCGCGGCGCGGCAATCGGCTCTTCGAACTCGGCCTCTCCGACGTCGCGCTCGCCCTGTGCGCCGCGTCCTCCAAGACCGATCAAGCTGCCATCGAGCGCATCGTCGCCGAACACGGCCGCGACGGCTTCCTGCCGGCATGGCTGCGACTGCGCGGCGTCGAGTGGGCCGCCGACCTCATCCCAAGCCTCACCAACCTGGAGACTCCATCATGATTGTCCGTCGCACCCGCGCGGCGCTTCTTGCCGCCACTATTCTTTCGCTTCCGCTTTCGGTTTCGCCCGTCCTGGTCCCGCCCGCGTCGGCCCAGTGGATCGTCTACGACCCGACCAACTACGTGCAGAACGTGCTGCAGGCGGCGCGCGCTCTGGAGCAGATCAACAACCAGATCACCTCGCTTCAGAATGAAGCTCAGATGCTGATCAACCAGGCGCGCAATCTTGCGAGCTTGCCGTATTCGTCCTTGCAGCGCCTTCAGCAGTCAGTCCAGCGCACTCAGCAGCTCCTCGGCCAGGCGCAGAACATCGCCTTCGACGTCCAGCAGGTCGACCGCGCTTTTCAGACCACCTACGGCAATGCCTCCCTCTCAGCATCCGATCGGCAATTGATCGCCGATGCACGCACGCGCTGGCAGAACACGGTCGGCGGCCTCCAAGACGCGATGCGTGTCCAGGCCGGTGTGGTCGGCAATATCGACACCAACCGGACGGAGATGTCGGCGCTGGTCGGCCAGAGCCAGGGCGCCACGGGCGCGCTGCAGGCGACACAAGCCGGCAACCAGATCCTCGGGCTCCAGGCGCAGCAGCTCGCAGACCTCACCGCCGTCGTGGCGGCCGATGGACGCGCACGCGCCCTTGCCGAAGCCGAGCGCGCGACCGCGGCCGAGCAAGGACGCGAACAGCGCCGGCGCTTCCTGACGCCCGGCGCCGGCTATCAGCCCGGCAACGCGCGCATGTTCCCGAGCAGCGGCAACTGAGGGGAGCTGTGGTGGACGCCAAACTCCTCGCTCGGATCGGCGCAGTCGCTTTCGTCGCCGTTGCGATCACGGCGACGATCATCGAGCTGAGCCGGAAGGAGGTGCGGCCCGAGATCATGCCGGCGCGGCCGGCGCAGGCGGGCGCGGCCGACCCGCTGCGAGGCGAGCTGTTGCGATGCCAGGGCCTCGGCGAGGCCGGACCGCGCGACCCGGCATGCCTGCGCGCATGGGCCGAAAGCCGCGGCCGGTTCCTGACGCCCCGCACGACGCCTTCGCCGAGCTCATCGGGATCAACCGGATCGAGTGGAGAAGCGCGCGGCAAAAGCGCCACGCCGGGCAACGAGTAGCATCATGGGCGGCACGGGCGTCATCGACCATTTCCTCGAGGTCTTCACCCGCTACATCGACAGCGGTTTCGGACTGCTTGGCGGGGAAGTCGCGTTCGTTGCGACCACGCTGATCGTGATCGACGTGACGCTCGCCGCTCTCTTCTGGAGCTGGGGCGCCGACGACGACATCCTCGCCCGCCTGGTCAAGAAGACGCTGTTCGTCGGCGTGTTCGCCTACCTCATCGGCAACTGGAATAATCTCGCGCGGATCGTCTTCGAGTCCTTCGCCGGCCTGGGGCTGAAGGCGAGCGGGACGGGATTCACGACGGCCGATCTCCTGCGCCCTGGCAAGGTCGCGCAAACTGGCCTCGACGCCGGTCGGCCGCTGCTCGACTCGATTAGCGGCCTCATGGGCTACTGGTCGTTCTTCGAGAACTTCATCCAGATCGCGTGCCTCCTTCTCGCCTGGGCGCTCGTCCTGCTGGCGTTCTTCATCCTCGCGATCCAGCTCTTCGTCACGCTGATCGAATTCAAATTGTCCACGCTGGCGGGCTTCGTCCTCATCCCGTTCGGGCTGTTCGGGCAGAGCGCGTTCATGGCCGAGCGCGTGCTCGGCAACGTCATCAGCTCCGGCATCAAGGTGTTGGTGCTCGCCGTCATCATCGGCATCGGCTCGACGCTGTTCTCCGAGTTCACGGCCGGCTTTGGCGGCGCCAGCCCAACGATCGACGATGCAATGGCCATCGTCCTGGCGGCGCTCTCGCTCCTCGGCCTCGGGATCTTCGGGCCCGGAATCGCCAATGGCCTGGTCAGCGGCGGCCCGCAGCTCAGCGCCGGCGCGGCGGTCGGCACCGGCCTCGCCGCGGGCGGAGCGATGGTCGCCGCAGGTGCGGCCGGCGGACTCGCCTTGCGCGGTGGCGCGGCCGCGATCTCAGGCACCGCGGCCGCAGCACGCGGCGGGGCGGCGCTCGCGGGCGGCGCTGCGACGGCTTACAGCCTGGGAGCTGCCGGACAGTCCGGCTCGGCCGGTGTCGCGTCTGGGCTTGGCGGCGTCGCGCAGGCCGCCGGCGGCGCAGCCGCCTCACCACTTCGCCGTGCCGCGAGCCGTGCCGCCGACAGCATGAAAGAGAGCTTCTCCGCGGGCGGCCGCACCGCCTTCGAGGCGACCGGGGGTTCCTCAACGATGGGCACGATCGGCGGCGGCGCAGCCGATGCGACGGGCAGCGCCGGGACGCCAGAGCCGCCCGCCTGGGCCCGCCGCATCAAGCGCTCGCAGCAACTCAATCACGGCGTCATGGCCGCTGCGCACGCGATCCGCGCTGGCGACAGCCACGGCGGCGGCAGCTCCGTCAACCTTTCCCAGCGAGACCAATGATGTTCAAGCGACCTTCCACGCACTACGGCAAGACACCAGAGCCCGAGACGCCCTATCAGCGCGCCGCGCAAGTCTGGGACGAGCGCATCGGCTCGGCACGCGTGCAGGCGAAGAACTGGCGGCTGATGGCCTTCGGCTCACTCGCCTTGTCGGCCGCTTTTGCCGGCGCCCTCGTGTGGCAATCGGCGCGCGGCACCGTCGTGCCGTGGGTCGTGCAGGTCGATAATCTCGGCCAGGCTCAAGCGGTCGCGCCTGCGGTCGCCGACTATCGCCCGACCGATCCGCAGATCGCGTTCCATCTCGCGCGATTTATCGAGCAGGTCCGCTCGATCCCGGCCGACCCGATCGTCGTTCGGCAGAATTGGCTTCGCGCCTACGACTTCACCACCGACCGTGGTGCTGCGGCTCTGAACGACTACGCGCGCGCCAACGACCCCTTCACCAAGGTCGGCAAGCAGCAGGTCGCGGTCGACGTCTCGAGCGTCATTCGAGCGTCGCCCGACAGCTTCCGGGTGGCCTGGACCGAGAGGCATTACGACAACGGTCAACTTGCATCCACCGAACGCTGGACCGCCATCCTCACCATCGTCGTGCAGCCGCCGCGTGACGCGGAGCGGCTGCGCGCCAATCCGCTCGGCATCTACGTCAATGCGATCAACTGGTCGCGGGAGCTGGGGTAATGAACCGAGAGAACGTCCGCGCCGCAAAGCCGGCTTTCCGTAAATCCGCAATCTCTGCCGCGCTCCTGTCGGCCACGCTGCTGAGCGCATGCGCCACGCAGAGGCCGCCGCAGATCAGCTATGATTCCGATGTCCCGCGATTGCCGGCCGTTCCAGCGGCGATCGTGGACGAGCGGCCGCGACCACTGCACATCCCGCCGGCCTGGTCGCCGAGTCACGGCGGCACGGCCGCCAATTCCCCGACGGCTCGCGTGACGAATGCCAACGCCGCCGCCCGCGTGGAGCCCCGCCGCGAGGGCTATTACAACGCCATCCAGATTTATCCGTGGTCCGAAGGCGCGCTTTATCAGGTCTATACGTCGCCGGGACAGATCACCGACATCGCGCTTGAACCCGGCGAAAGCCTGACCGGGGCTGGCCCGATCGCCGCAGGCGACACCACGCGATGGATCATTGGCGATACCGAAAGCGGATCGGGGATCACCCGTCGTGTCCATGTGTTGGTGAAGCCAACACGCGCCGACATCACGACCAACCTGGTCATCACCACCGACCGCCGCATCTACATGCTCGAGCTGCGTGCCGGCGCCAACCCGTACATGCCGGCCGTGGCGTGGGCCTATCCGCAACTTCCCGCTGCGCAGCGTCAGGGTGTCCCGACGACGCCGGTCATCCCCGCCGCCGCGGCACGCAACTACCGTTATGCCTTGAGCGGCGACAATCCGCCGTGGCGGCCGACCGCCGTTTATGACGACGGGCGGCGCGTCTACATCGAATTCCCGCGCGGCATCGTCCAGGGCGAGATGCCGCCGCTCTTCGTCATCGGCTCGGAAGGCGAGCTCCAGATCGTCAACAGCCGCATCTATCAAAACATCCTGATCGTCGATCGCCTCTTCGGCGCCGCGGAGCTTCGCCTCGGAAGCGGTGACCGCCAACAAACCGTCAGGATCTCGCGCAGCGACGGGAGGCCATCATAATGAGCGAATCCAACAAAATTGGCCGCGATCCCGAAACGCAGACGGGTCCGAGCGACGCCACGGCGCCCATGCGGCTGCGCGGCGATCCGCCACGCGTCACCCGATTGTCCCGCAAGGCACTGGCAGGGATTGGTCTGGTCGCGTCGATCGGCCTCGGTGGCGCCCTGATTTACGCGCTCCAGACACGCAACGTCGGACCTCGGAATGAGGAACTCTATTCCACCACCAATCGGCCGACGGCCGATGGTCTTGCCGGACTGCCGCGCGACTATACCGGACCGCGTCTTGGACCGCCGCTCCCGGGCGACTTGGGCCGTCCCATCCTGAACGCCCAAGATCGCGGACAACCGGTCGTGCCGCCATCCATCCAGCCGACCGTGGACGCGGCAGAGCAACGCCGCCTCGCTGAACAGGAAGCAGCACGCACGAGCCGCGTCTTCTTCCAGACCGGGGTGCGGACAGTTGCCGCTTCGACTGCACCAGGCGGCCCCGCCACTACCGCGAACCTGACCGGCCTTGGGCCTCCCGGCCAATTCAACACGCCGACGGCGCAAGAGCGGGCGCAGGACCGGCAGCTCGCCTTCCTCAACGCCACCACGGATCGCCGCACCGTCGCACCGGATCGGGTGATGGCGCCTGCGTCGCCCTACGTGCTGCAAGCCGGGGCAGTCATCTCGGCCGCATTGATCACCGGCATTCGCTCCGATCTCCCCGGACAGATCACGGCTCAGGTAACCGAGAACATCTACGACAGCCCGACCGGCCGAATCCTGCTCGTGCCGCAGGGCACCCGGATCATCGGCCAGTACGACAACGCCGTGCAGTTCGGCCAGCGCCGTGTGCTCTTGGTGTGGAATCGCCTGATCATGCCGAACGGCCGCTCGATCGTCCTGGAGCGCCAGCCGGGAGCGGATGCGGCGGGATATGCTGGTCTCGAGGATGGCGTCGACTATCACTGGTGGGACCTCGCCAAGGCCGCCGGTCTCTCCACGCTGCTCAGCGTCGGCGCCGAGCTGGCGATCGACGACGAAGACCGTTTGCTCCGGGCGATCCGCAATGGCGGCCAGGACACGATCAACGATGCCGGTCAGGAAATCATCCGCCGGCAGTTGAACGTCGCGCCGACGCTGACCATCCGGCCCGGGTTCCCGGTCCGCGTGATCGTCACCCGCGACCTCGTGCTCGAACCGTATCGAGGATAGTCGATGACGAAACTTAAGCTCTCCGCTCTTGAAGACGACAAGCCAGTCAGGGTGTCATTCGAACTGCCAGCGGACGTCCACCGCGAGCTCATCGCATACGCGGAGATTCTTGCAAAGGAGACTGGTAAGCCTGTTTCCGACCCTGTGAAGCTTCTTCCTCACATGATCCGGCGATTCATGGCGACCGACCGAGGTTTCGCCAGGGCGCGGCGCGACAAGAAGGCTAGAGGCATTTCCTGAGCGAGCGCCATCGCAAGCCGAGGACAGCAGTCCCATTCAGAACATCAGTAGCGGGGTCACGTCGCAGGCGGGCGGTTTGACGACTTGTTAACCCTGTCCGCCTGAGTCTCGCGCTCTCTTTTGGGAGGACGGGGCTATGCAGACGCGGATGAGCGAGGATGAACAAGAATGCCCAAAACCAGAGCACCACACCCACAAGCGGCTGGTACTTTCGACGGCGAGCCGCTTCCTTCAGTGCCGAAATCTAACATCGAACTTCGCTCGATATGGCACTCGATCGTGGCTGCTGAGCATTTCAGCTTTCATAAGGCGGCATCCCACCTCGGCCTTGATCAGTCTGTCGTCAGCCGCAGGATTCGCGCCCTGGAGGATCAACTCGGTGTCTCGCTGTTTGAACGAAGCCGAGCCGGTGTCCGCCTGACAGGGGCAGGCAAGGAATTTGTGCGGCAGGCCCGGTCCACGTTACGCGATCTCGATTACGCCGTGAAATCAGCTCGAAGCGCCGGCAACGGCTCCAGAGGATACCTGCGCGTCGGTTTTTTCTGTTCCTTGGCGACAGGTTTTCTCCGCGAGTTACTCGTAGAGTTCGCGCGTGCCCACAAGACCGTCTCGATAGACTTGATCCATTCTGCTCCGAGAGACCACATTCAACAAATTCGTGACCGCACCACGGACATTGCGTTTTTCACCGGGATGCCGGACTTCGGGGATTGCGATGTCGAACTCTTGTGGCACGAGCGAGTTTTCTGCGTCCTACCTGACGGTCATCCGCTTGCATTGCTCGACCACGTTGATTGGCAAAATCTTCGGACCGAGAACTTTATGGTCAGTCGCGATGAGCCTGGTCCCGAGATTCACGAGTATCTGATCAAGCGATTAGCGACGCTTGGATTCCATCCGCAAGTGCGGCGGCTAGCCGTCTGCAGAGAAAGTCTGATTCACTTGGTCGCGATGGGGTTTGGCGTCACGTTGACAAGCGAGTCGACCATTGCGACCCCATTTCGAGGCGTGGTGTTCAAACCGGTAGGCGGAGCGGATGATGTCCTGCCGTGTGTCGGTGTGTGGTCGCCGAGGAATGACAATCCTGCCTTGCGTCGATTCGTGAGCAAAGCTAGGGAGCTGAAGCGATCGCGAGCGAGAGCAATGAGCCGGCCTAGAACACTCGAACACCAAAGATCTCGGACAGGTTCACCGTGAGCGCGCATGTCTCTGTAGTCAGTCCTTCACTGTAGTGCAAAGGCCCTTGCGGGCCGCGTACGCGCGCCACCGCCTGAGCCAGAGAGACACCGCACAGAATAACAGGACGGAAATCGCTCGTGGGGGGTCACAGGCGACGAAATTTGGCGCTTCCAGCAGTGATAGCGCCGGAATCCCCGGTGCTCAGTGAAATAAGCCGCGCGAAATCCGCATCAGCTGGGCGAAGGCCGTCCTCGTCAGGAGCGCCGCTGCGGGCGTGGCCGAAACCATGCCTGAAAAACCATGCCTGAGGCGCTCTCCTTCCGGGAATGGCGCGCCGGAGAGGATAACACTGAGAACCGCTATGTCATTGCGGGGCCTTTATAATTTCTACGACGACACCAGATCGACAATCTCGACGCTCGGGGCACGGCCAGCAAAAGCGGAGAATCTTCAGCGCCGGGTTGACCTTCGCCCTCCGGTCCTCGCGCCTGCTGATGCTGGAGCCGGCTCGCTGTGCCTGCACTCCGGGAATTGATTGCAGGCAGAAAATGCGCCTCCGTCCCGGTTGCGCTTCTCGACGATCTGGCCGACCAGGCAAACCGGGCACTGACGCAGCGGCGCGCCGTCAATCGCCTCAAAGCGAACATCGTCACCAGCGATCTCGCAAAGTTCCCGGATATAGCGGGACGGCTGCCGACGGTTGGTAAGCAGGTAAACGCCTCTGCTAGCGCGCGTCAGTGCGACGTAGAACAGACGCCTCTCTTCAGCATAGGCGAAGGTTTCCGGCCGGGGGATGACCAGATTGAGCAGTTCATCGTCCTCAATACGGCTGGGGACTCCATAGTCGCCTTCGCTCACATCGAGCAGAACCGTGTAGTCCGCTTCGAGGCCCTTGGCCCGGTGGAAGGAAAGGCCCAATACCTCGATGTTCTCAAAGGAGAGACTGCCACCCTTGAACGGATCAAGCAGGTTGTAGCGCCAAAGCACGAGCACCTTGATCCTTGCGCCGGGCGCGGTACGCCATTGCTCGGCGATGCTGCCCAGATGCCCATCGAGCCGTTCCAGAAGGCGATGGCAGGCTTGACGGAAATCTGGGATGCCATGTCCGCCATCAACAGGCACAACCCGGATAGATCGCGGAACGGCAGGTCGCGTTGAACGGACCGCCTTGCTGATCTGCTGCGGATTTCTCTGGACGAACTGCGCCGCCGTAGCGGCGATGAGCTGGTTGCAGCGATAGGTCTGTTCAAGGCGTCCCTGCCAGGAGGGGCCGAAATTCGCCTCGAACTGCGTGAAGATCGTGATGTCAGAGCCGGCAAAGCGATAGATCGACTGCCAGTCGTCACCGACCGCGAAAACCTTGGTGAATGCCTTCTGCTGTTTGAGCGCCTTGATGAGATTGGCGCGGGGTTCGGATATGTCCTGAAACTCATCAACGAGGATCAGGGAATAAGGGCTTTGATAGCGGCCGGTTTCAACCAGCCGGACAGCATCCGCGATCATCGAGTCGAAATCGATCCGCCCGGCTTCTTCCAGCTTGCGGGAATAGCTTTCCGCAATCATCCACACCACGTGCGCGTAGAGCATCGCACGCCCTTTATCGTGGAGGTCCTTGGCGCGTTCGAGAAGCATGTCGAGCGTCAGGTGGCTGGCGCGAATATGTTTGATGCAGGTGGAAATGAGCTTGTGATAGTGCTTGATCACGACAGGCTCCAGAGCCTTGGTGATCTCGTCGTAGCTTTTGCGTTTGAACGGAATTGAACGCTGCGTCAGTTCCGCTTCGAGAGTGCTGAGCAACGTCTCATCGCTGGCCTGCGCGGAGGTCGTCTCGAAGAAGTCGATTTGCTTTCTACGATAGGCTTGCCGTTTGCTCTCGGCCTCCCGGACGTAGTCTTCGAAGGGAGACGTTCCATCCGCGTTGATGGCAAAATGCTCATGCACGGTGCCCATCAGGGGATAGAAGAAATCCGGGTGTAGATGGCGCTCGGCGCCATCATCGTCCTGCACTTCGATCTGCCGCTCATACTCGAAGGCGACGGAATGCAGCCACAGCCAGTTAACGATTTTCTGCTCTTGCAGGGATTTGACGATGATGCCCGAAAGCGAGCCAATCGTGGCTTGGCCTTTCACGACGCGATCCGAGGTATAACGCCGGAAGTCGGCGTCCGTGTCGAAGACCGCAGCCGGGATGTCCGCCTTGGGGTGAAGGACAAGCAGATCGATCCACAGCCGCCCGAATTCGGGATCGCTGCTGACGAGGTCCCGGATGATGTCTTCTATCACCTTGGCTTCGCCCGCCGGGTGGTCCACCCAGTTTGCAAGCTGCGGCGGCCGACCTTCGACCGACTCAATGATGCCACGGCCAAGCGCATGAAAGGTCGTCACGCGGCATGCCAGCGTGTCTTCGTCGACCTTTAACTGCCTTGCGATTCTGGTTTTGAGCTCGTCGGCGGCGTTCTTATTGAACGCTAGAATCAATATCTGGTCCGGCCGGTATAGCTGCTTTTCGAGAACATAGGCGACCTTGCCGACCATAGTCGCCGACTTGCCGGACCCCGCAGATGCAATGAGTAGATTGTTGTCTTCGAGGCGGATACAGGCTTCGCGCTGCTGATCTGAAAGGGAGCGCCCGTCAAGGTCATCGAAGAAGGGCTGGAACGTTAACAGCTCCGAAGAAACGAACGCCTCGTTGTAGCGGTGGCGAACGGTCTTATCCGTCAGCATGACGAATGAGGCCGGCAGGGACGTCTTCAGCTTCTCCGGCATCAGTGCCGGATCAAGCAGCGGGTGGGCGAGCGCAGCCGCAGCGTTGCCGGGCACGCTGTCGATGGCGCGCCCAAGATCGGCTTGCGCCAGATACTGCCTGTTGCCGTCGGTGATTTCCCGAAGCTTCGCATCAACGTCGAGTAGGCGATCCGTTTCCGAGCCGATAAGGCTGAAGAGATGGACGTTGATGAACGTATGAAGGTCTGCGCCAAGCTGCGCGGCAGCTTCGGCGGTCAGCCCCGACAGATTTTCCGTTCCGTTCCGCGACCGGATTTCGACCGTGTGCCAAAGCAGGGCCTTGCTGGTCGAAATTGAAACTATATCAAGGCACTTGAGATCAACATCTGTGGCATGACTCAGCCGCACGCGGCCGGATGCCTTGGGGTCCAGCGTCAGTTTCCATTTCCGGGAAGTGAGGAGGCGCGCAAAAAAGCCGGGGCGGTAAACACGCGTGCGACCGGATAACAAGGTACTCAGTGCCACATTCAGCCTTCGAGGGGTGCGGTTCGCCAGACATCCTTCGCCAGCTCGATGAGTATGCCATGTCGATCATCAATCGATGTGGCGTTCCACGCAGGAAATGCCCTCAGCTTCTCATTGATTCTGTTATGGCTTTCGATTTTCGCCATGATCCCCCCTGTACCCTTCGCTAGAATCTTAAATGGCCGCGTCGGGGAATACCAGCGCCGCTAGGAACTCCGTCGTGGCAACGCATCGATATTCTGTCCCTCCCGGCTTTCGGTCCGGCCGATTTGCCGCCGCCGGTATCCATCTCTACGACCGCGATCGGCGACCACTTCCACCGACACTGAAAGCAAGGCATCTCATCTCATGAACGAGCGTGAGTAGCCGTTCGCCGCTGGGCTAACCGGTGACGCGAACGCGACAAGGCCCCCGCTCGTAGCGCACCCGCCACGAAGCACGACCTGTGGCCGGCGCCTTGCCTGCAAAGGAACGGAGTCGCTCATGGATGCCGTCAAATTCCTTACCCCTGAAGAAGTCGCGGAACGCTACCGTGGCGAAGTCTCTGTTGGCACGCTAAGAAACTGGCGTTCGATGCGAGTCGGACCTGGCTTCGTAAAGATTGGAAAGGCCGTCCTCTACCCGGTCACCGAGCTCGACGCATGGGACGAACAGAATCGCGTCTCTTGCCGTGCGTCAAACAGACTCATGGAGAGCTCGCGTGATCAGCCGTGATGCTCCCGTTGGCGCACCCGATACCTATCCCAGTTATCGGCACCGGTTTGGAGGCGCTGCCCTGATCTACGCGTTAAATCAGTTACTTATCCGCAGGCTCCGTGTGGTGCACAACAATCTCATGTTTGACCACGTCGTCCACATCAACACCGATGGAATCCGGGCAGCCTATGGAGAATTGCCGGCGGGCGGCGGCCGTGCGGCGGACTCGCGCAAACGTGTGGTCGATCACATCGACAGCGGCCGTCCAATCAGCTTGGAGCGATGGCTCAGCACTCTCTCCAGCCAATGAGGGAGCAAAGTCAGAGGTTCGCTATTTTCGCATGGACAAGCTGGATCCTAAACGCCGCAGCGCCAACATGCGGGCGATTCGCGCAAAGGACACCAAGCCAGAGCTCGTCGTGCGCCGCGCGCTGCGGCAAGCCGGATTCACCGGCTATCGCCTGCACGGGCGGGATTTGCCCGGGAAGCCCGATATCGCCTTCATCGGACGAAAGAAGGCGATCCTGGTTCACGGGTGCTTTTGGCATGGGCACAATTGCCGAGAGGGCCTGCGCCGCCCACGGGCGCGGCAGGAATATTGGCTGCCGAAGATTTCGGGCAATCAGGCCCGCGTCAGTTGAAAGTCCAAGACGAATCCAGCCGGGGCGTGTATTTTTTCTCGTACCGACAATAGCCTTCCCGCGCCGGGGAGACGGGCCGGAGTGGGGCAATGCAAGTCACAAATGGCGGACGGGGCGTCCATGCACGAGAGGTGAAAGGCGTGGAGCGCCTCAAGAGCCTTCCGAGGGACTGGTACGCCTTTACGAATCTCGAACTGGCCACGGGCATCGGACGGTCGCGCGAACTCGACGTGATCATGGTGACCGATCACATGATTTTCCTCGTCGATCTCAAGGATTGGTCCGGGGCAATTGAGAGCGACTCGGGGAACTGGCTGCACAACGGGCGCGATACGGGGCCGTCGCCTGTCGCCAAGATTCACAGCAACGTTAAAGACGTTCTGCGTCTGCTTACAACGCAGTTGAGGTCGCGACCGGAAAGCAAAACCTCACCGATCCCGAAAATCGTCGGAGTCGTCGTCATCACCGGCAAGGCGAACTTGTCGGGCATCGCGGCGACCGAAAGAAGCAGCGTTTTTGAGATTGACGATTTTCTGAAGACGCTCGGGTCCGAGAAGGCGCGCCGCGCAACCTTCGGCAACGTGGCTCCGCAAATTGTCTCGGACCCGTTGACCGGCGCGGCCTGGAAGAATCGCCTCGCCAAATTCTTCAACGTCAAAGCGGGACCGTTCAAGCCGGGACGCACGCGGTTCGATCGCTACGTCGCTACGTCGGATCAGGCCACCTTCCAACATCCGAACGATATCTACCGGGAATATGAGGCCGAAGAAGAGAACACGCCGCAAAATCTCGGGACGTTGCGGCTCTGGAACTTCGCGAACTGCAAGGACGGTCGATTTCAGACGGAAGAGGGGCGCGCGGAGATTGCAGGACGAGAAGGCAAAGTCTTTTACTATCTCCGCGACCGGAACGAAGGTTGCGAGAACTGGATTCTCGTTCCGAAGGCGGCCGACCCTAATCAGAGCGTCAGCTATTGGGAGGTCTACGACCGTCGGCGGCGCCTAAAGCGGCTGCGCGACTTTATCGCCAGCGAGGGGGCCAGCCTTTCGGCGCAGGATCGCATCGAACTTGCGCGCCAGATGCTTGCGCGCATTGCCGCACTCCATGTCTCGGAGGCGGCGCATCTCGATTTGGGCGGCCATAGTGTTTGGCTCGAAGCGCCTTCGACCGTCCGGATTTCGCATCTGCTTGCGGCGAAGTTTCCCGAGGTCGCCTCGCTCGGCAAGGCGCGCTATCAGTTCCTCTCAACGGCAACCGCGCCCGAAGACGTTCTCGGCGACGATTCGAGCGCCAAGGCGAAGGACGTGTTCCTGAGCGCCGTCGCGGTTCATGAGATTCTGTTCGGGCGTGGTCCGGCTAGTTCCTCGCCCGGCAATCCGCCGGACTGGAACGCCTCGGTCGACATCGACCGGGCATTTGAGCCTCTGCATCACTGGTTTGAGAACGCTCTGGAGACCGACCCAGCGCGGCGTTTCCCGAACGCGAGTATTGCTCTCGAAGCCTTCAATGCGGCGACGGCGTCGCGGCCGACGCCGAAGGAAGTGATCGACGGTCTTGAACGCTTTCGCGGCGGCATCCGTTCACAGCGGCAACTCTTCGGTACCTATCCGGCCGTCGAGGACGTCGCATCGAGCGACATCGCCGAAATCTGGCGGAGCGAGCAGGACGGTTCCGCCGTCAAAGTGAAGATGTGGAAGCGACAAGCCTGGGGCGATCAGAGCCGCGAGGGTCCCCGTATTCTCGATTTTCTCAACCGCGCGCTGGACCTGAAGCTGTCGCCTCCGGCGGGATGCGCTGCCATCAGGGATGTGCTGTGGCTCGGCGACGCCATCGTGCTGGTTCAGGACTGGATTGGCGGAGAGACGCTGGCGAGCAGCCTCACGTCGAAACCGGACCACTGGCTCGAGCAGCATGCCGCACTGACGTTTCTTGCGCACTTGGCTGAGACCGTGATGGAGCTGCATGCGCGAGGCGCAACGCACGGGGACCTGAAGCCGGATAACATCATCGTCCGCGACGGCGAAGCGCGCGAGCCGGTTCTGGTCGATACGATTGACTTCGCGCCCGCCTCCGATGGGGACATCGCGTCAAGCGCTTATGCCCCGGAAGCCGGCAGCCGGCAGGAGCGTGACAACTTCGCGGTCACGAAGATTGTCGAGGAGGTACTGGCCAAATGTTCCATCGATCCGCGAGCTGCGGCCGCGATCGCAACCGCCATCGCGACCTGCCGAAACAACGTGCCGCAGAACGCGACCTTGTTGCCACTGGTCGACGTCCTCGATGCCGCCCTAGCACCAAGCACCGAGGCCCCGCGCCTTTCCATCGCGTTGGCGATCCGCGGCGCCGCGACCGGCACGGTCTTTCCGGACGAAGGGCGGCTTTATCTTCGTGCGCGGGGTGACGTCTCCGCGCTCGTCATCCGTGGCATCGCCGAAGAAGTTGAGATCCGCCTTGACGTCAATGGCGCTCCATTCTCGGGACGCCGTCGCTCCGTCAGGCAGGGTTGGATTGCGCGTGTCTCCAAATACGAATTCAAGTCGATTGAGGCTGACCTCGAGGTCGCAAGTTCTGAGTTCAACGACTTCAGCGAACTCGCCGCGCTCCTCCAAGACGCGGATGTGCAGGAAGCGCTCGGGCAGGCGAAGGAACCGAAGCGCGTCGATGCGGCAGATGAGGAAGGGCTCGGCGACCGGGAAGAATTGGGGGACGTCGCCGAAGACACGCTCGTCGAAGAAATCACAGCCGCTCCGGCAACGACACGAACGGCTGATATCGATGTGCCTGCGCTCTGGCAGAGTCTCATTGACGTCGAGGCCGAACTCACGACGGAAGGGGTTGCGCTTTCGGAAGGCTTTTTCGACCGCAATCTCAGGCGCCACGTCGTGCCTTTCGAGCTTTCCAGCGGCACCTTCGATTTTGACCGAGCCGACACGGTCGGCGTGCAAAAACTTGACGCGAAGGGCGTCTGGCGCCGCGTCGGTGAACTCGACACGGCCCGGTCAAAACCCGGCGTGGTGGTGATCGATCCGACGGAATACGCCAATCCGAACCAGACGCGCATCATTGATGAGAACCAGCGGCTGCGCTTCACCAGCCACTTCGAACTTCAAAGCCTTCGTCGGCGTGAAGGTGCCATCGAAAAGATACTGTCGCGCCAAGCGCGCGCGCCGGGGCTCATTGACGTCTTCGATCTGCGCAAACGTCTGCTTCCAGTCACTGCGCCGTGCGTTTTAGACGACGCATTGGTTGGAGCTTACGGTCTCAATCCGAGCCAAAAGGAAGCGATGAGCACGCTTCTCGGCATAAGGCCGCTCGGATTGCTGCAAGGGCCTCCCGGTACCGGTAAGACGAAGTTCATTGCGGCGCTGACACACTACGCCCTGGCAAAGGGGCTCGTGCGCAACGTGTTGCTCGCGAGCCAGTCGCACGAGGCGGTGAATAACGCGGCGGAGTCGGTGCTGGCTTTGTTCCGGAAATCAGGCGGTGACCCGAGCATTCTTCGCGTCGGCGCCGAGGGCGTCGTGTCGGATCGGTTGCTGCCCTACCATACCGAGCGGGTCGAACTTCTGTTCAAAGACCGCTTTCGCGCCCAGCAAAGCCAACGCCTGCGGATCGCTGGCGCCGCCCTCGGCTTACCCGAAGACCTCGTCGACGAAATTCTCTTTGTCGAGACGACCGTCCAGCCGGTCTGCGAACGGATCGCGGAACTCATCGCGAGTGCCGACGCCGACGCGAGCCGCGTTGAGGGTCTTCGCCAGACCTTGCGCGCGCATCTGTCCTATCTGGGTTTGCCCGACGACCAAACGGAGATCGAAAGCGATCTAGCGACCTTTGTCGATGATACGGTCGGCGCCCTCGTCGAGAGGCGCAGAAATGAGCCGGGCGTCAACGCGGCTAACGCAGCCCGGCTGCGCACCGCTGGCAAGATTGGCCGCGACTTTGTGACCAGCGCATCGACGGCGCAACGCAGTTTCGAGCCGTTTCTTGCCGGTACGCGGCAGATTGTAGCCGGCACCTGCGTCGGACTCGGCCGTCCGTCCTTGGGGCTGACCAGCACGCCGTTCGATCTCGTTGTCGTGGACGAGGCCGCGCGCTGCACGGCAAGCGAGCTTTCCGTCCCGCTTCAAGCCGGGCGCTGGATCATTCTCGTGGGGGACCAGGCGCAACTGGAGCCGCTACACAAGCCGGAAGTCGTGCAGCAGGTGGGAGCGAGGACGGGATTCGCCAAAGGCGAGATTATCCGGAGCGACTTCGATCGTGTCTTCGCGACCGCTTACGGGGCTGCCGCTGGCAAGAAGCTGAGGATGCAGTACCGGATGTTGCCGGCCATCGGACGGCTCGTGTCGGACACGTTCTATCCGGAGATCAGGCTTGAGCACGGCCGTGACAAACCCGAGATCGAGCCCTCGATTCTCCCGAGTGATCTCGGCCTTGCGCTGACCTGGGTCGCAACGGACAGCCTCGGCGAACACGGTTTCGAAAGCTTGGAGGCAGGAGGGACCAGCCGCATCAACCGGGTCGAAACGGACTGCATCCTTGCTCTGCTGCAGCGATGGTACGATCATGGGCCTTTCCGCGAATGGCTGACGACCCAGACGCAGCATCCGCAGGGCATCGGCGTGATCTGCATGTACGCCGCGCAACGCGATCACCTGAGGAACCGGCTTTTGAAGGTGCCGCATGGCGACAACCTGCTGCGGCACGTGAAAGTGGACACTGTCGACAGCTATCAGGGCAAAGAAAATCCGATCGTCATCCTCTCGCTTGTGCGCAACAACGCGGACGGACCGCAGCAATCCGGCGCGGCGATGGTGCGGGAAGGATTTTTATCGCGTAGCAATCGTATCAACGTCTCCATCAGCCGGGCGATGGACCGGCTGATAATCGTCGGGTCCAACGCGCGATGGCCGCGGGGAGGACCGATGCGCCGTCTTGCCGACAATTTCGCCAAGGCGCTCGGCAGTGGTGAAGCGACGATGGTTCATGCCTCCGACCTCCTCCGCGCGACGAAGGAGGCTCCGCGCGCCAAGAAAAAGAGCGAGCGAGTTTGACGATGGCTGTCCGAAAGCCTGCCTTGCTTCACCAGAAGAGCCACGGACTGGTCGATCCGGAGGACGATCGTCCGATCGAGCTTGCGATCTACGACATCCTGCTTCCGTGCAGGAATTTCCTCATCGATCACAAGGTCGCGGTTCTCGGGCGCACGTCGCTGACGACCGAGTTTTTGCTGCGGCTTGTGAAAGCCGTTCCCGGAATTTCAGAGGAGGATGCAGCCGCCTTCTTCGGCTTCAATGTGCGCGAGACCTCGTTTGTCCTCGCCGAGGCGGAGGCGCCGGGCTACATCGAGCGGCGGGACGGACGGCTCTGGCTGAGCTTGGCCGGCGATGCCCTCTTCCGGGACGGCAGTTCCGAGCCTGAGATATTTGCGGTCGAACCGCGGCGTCGTGAAGTTGGGTTCGATCTCATATCGCTTGCGCCTCAGCGTCCCCGGTTTCTGTCCGAGTTTGAACTCGGACTTCCGGAGCTGGCGATCGTCGACGAGGAAGCCGCCGGGTCCGCGGCGACCCGAATTCCGCAGGCCTTCCGAAAGTTCTTCTTCGAGATCGCCGATCGTCGGGAGCGCAGCAAGGGCGAGAAGAAGGATCTTTACTCGGTCGATCCGGTCACATCAAAGAATCGCTTTCTGAGCACCGTGCGCACCGTCGTACGTGCTCGGGCCTCTTATCCGAGTGCGGAAGAAAGCGATCTCATCCTCTGGCGTCCGGAACACGAACAGGCGGACCGACCTGAAATCGTCAGCGCTGTGGTGACGTTTGTTGACGGACTGAAGCAGTCGCGAAGCGAAGGTCACGCCGAAGCATATAATATGCTTATCAACCTCGCGCCGGAATTCCTGAAAGACTTCACACGGCGTGACGGGCTCGCGGTCGAGCGCTACTATCGCGAGGCTATTACGCGCGCGGGCGACGTGCGGGCTGATCGCAAGACGGCGCCGATCGCTGGCTCGCTGCTGTTGTCGGAAAACCGGAAGCGCCTTCTCGATGTGTTCGACTACGGGTCTCGCCAGGTTTCCAACGCTCCGGGCTTTCTCCTATGGCTCGCACCGCAGGTGCCGTCGTGGAATGCAACGACACTCCTCGAGGAAACGGTCGACGGCATCTGCTCGCGCTGGAACGGGCCGCGCGCCGACGGTCAGGCTGAAAGCGTCAAATCGATCTGTCTCACAGCACCACGGCCGCCACGTTATCTGGAGAAGGCATTCGAGTTCGTCGGCACGAGCGACTATCGGCGCTTTCCCGGCCCGCTCGAAATTCTTCTAGTGCCGCGGGTCGCGGTCGCCGTGCTCGTCCACGCGCCGATCGAATCGCCGCGCGGTTATGCGGTTCCTCTCGGCCTCGTCAGTTTTGATGAGGCGGTCCTGCAACGGACCGAGCAATACATGCTGGATAATTTTGGCGCGTATCTCACGGATGAGAATCTCTATCGCGAGGTCGCTTCCGCGCTCGCGGAGCAAAAGGCTTGAACGGCTCAACAACGGCTCCAGCCGCTCGCGAGTAAAGCGTAACCGAGACTAGCGAGACTGCCCTATTTTTGAACGTCGGCATCGGATTTGACGGATAGATCGAACGCAAGAGCCTTCGCGGCAGCGGGGGGCAAAGGTATCCGTTCCGCGGCCTTCTCCGTAAAAGCTTCATCGGTTCGATAGTCGGCGCCCATCAACACCTGGAACCAGCGCTCCCGGTCCATGACGACGCGGAATTGCTTTTCGTCCTGTGTGCCGCCGACGTAGGGAAGAAAGACCTCAATCGGCTTGGCGACCGTTTCGGCAATGGCGCCGATCCGATCGATCCGGCCGGTTCGCTGCTCCAAGGTGCTCGGGTTCCAGCTCAGATCGTGATGGATCACGTGGCGGCAGCTTAGGTGAAGGTCGACGCCTTCGGCGAGAACGCTTGAGGCGACAAGGACCTCCGGAAAGAACGGGGTATTAAACGCGAGCATGAGCCGTTGACGCGTTTCCTGCCTTACAAGTCCGTTCGCAAGCCGAATGTTCGGCATCACGTTAACGCCCTTCATCTGGCTCAAATCATCGTCGGTATCGCGTTGAGTCTCTCCGCGGATTCCCGGCTGCATTCGTGTGAGGGCGTCCAGATAGTCATGCCGCTCGCGTGGCGAGCACCGTCGGGCAATAAACTTGAGAAAGCCGTCGATCTTGTTCCCGAGCGCGACGCCCGATAGGTCGCGGGTGTCGAAGGCTGCCTGCAACGTTTCTTTGCCGGAGCGGGCGCGAATATCGAAGTAGCGGGCGACGAATAGTGGTGTTCGAACAAAGCGGCGAACGACGTCGTGAACCTGCTCTCGTTCGTCGTCGTTCAATTCAGCATAAGGCGCAAGGCGTCGGGTTAATTCATCATCGAGAGGCTGGCGCATGCCGCCGTCCGTGTCGAAGCGCGCGCCAAAATCGATGACGGCTTTGCGAACATGCTCATGACCCAACTCAAACCTCTGCGCGGCGTCGTTCCAAAGCTCCTTTTCCAAAGCAGCGGACAGATGCCTGACGATGGCGCGACCGGTCTCGCGGTAGTGGCAAAAGACCACCACCTTCTCGCGGTGCCGCCAGAGATCAAGAACGCGCGCAACCAGCGGAGCAATCTTCGGATGCTGCGCATAAGCCGCTTCATCGGGAAGCGCAGCGGCCAGCTTCTCGACATAGCGGTTCACAAGCTTGCCGGAAGCAACCGCCTTTGCTGCTTCCTCCTCGTCCTCGCCGACCGGTTCGCCGCGACGCGTCTCCAGAAAGGCTTCGTAGCTTGACGCCAAGCCTTCGGCGAACGTGGCTCGCCCAGCGCGCATGCCTTCGCGGACGACGACCGCTTGTGCACGCGCGGCCAGAAGGAACGGGAGCAGAGCTTCGTCCCCGACGGGCAGCCCGCCGGAGCCATCGACCGACAGAGAGATGGCGCGGCCGACCTGCCGCGAACGTCGCGGCACATTGGTGCCTGGGAGCACCGAATCGCGGAGATGCCTGATCACCCACTTGCGCAAGGGCACTTCGGCCTCCTTCATGGCGTTTTGCGCCTGCTGGAAGGCCCGCATGACGATCTGAATGCGTTCCGGTCGCGTTGCGGGATTGGACGCCGTGTCCCGCCACCAATCCTCAACCGATGGCTCGCCGCCGTTCGGACCGGCGACGTCCGCTGAACGGAGAGAGGACCATCGCTTGTCGAGTTCGGCGGCGCGGTGCTGCGCCCGGTCAAGGGTAGTGCCAAGCGACGCTAGTTCTGTTTCAAACTCCTCCTTCGCGCCTTGGGACAGCGTTTTCCAGGCAACGCCTCGAAAGCGGCCAATGACGTTGAGCAATTCATGATGCCCGAGTTGAAACGGCGTGGCGGTTAAGAACATCATCCGCTCGAACGAGCCGTCGAGAGCGCCCGTGATCGTTCCGGCGTCCTCGCGCGCGTCATCGGTTACGAAGAGGGACGCCAGACGGGTCGCCGGATTTTTCAGATGATGGGCTTCATCGAGAATCAGGAGCGGCGAGCGAAAACGCGCCTTCGCCAGCGTCGACGGCCACATTGTCCGGAGCGCATCGTTGATCGCATGGCGCGCGCGCTCCAGGCGTTCGTCGATGGAGACCGATTCCCGCGCCGGAAGGTCACGCAAGCAATCGCGCAAGCCAGCGACGTCGATGTCGCTCGAATCGAGCACCTTTTGAATGGCTTCGGGAACGGGAGCGTCGGTGAGCTGGCGGTCCCTATAGTGGTCATTGATGACGTTCCGCCATTCTCGGTTCGGTATGCGCAGGAGCTTCGCGAAAAGCTCTGGGTCGTTGTACGAAGATTTGGTTCGCAACAACCTCGCAGCAAATCGAGGCAAAGCGCTGCGCTTTTCGCCAAGATGCATGCCGCTGATCGCGCGCTTGATCAGTGCGAGGCGAACCCACTGATCGATGTTCTGCACATGGAAAGCCCCGTGCTTGAGAAAGATGATATGAGGGCGGCTTTTCGCCTCACTCTCGATGAGTCGGAAAAAGTCGAGGGCTGACGCGACAGGTTCGGCGCGAAGCGACGTATCGCCGGGACGTTTGATCACGCGCTCCTTGAACACGGCAAAATCGCGCGGCCACTTTTCATGAAGGGATGACGGCACCATGATGACGACAGGCCGTTTCCCGCGGTCGGCAAGAGCCGCGATCATGGCGACGCCGAGCGCAACGAAGGTCTTACCCATCCCCACTTCGTCGGCGAGTACGATACCTGGCTGATCGCCGAGCCGCCGCAATATCTCGGCGATGGTCCGATGCTGGCGAAGCGCGTCCGAATCGCTGACGCGATCGTTCCTAAGATCGAGGCGCTCTCCGAGATCGGCGGTATCGACGGGCCAGGTCACGAGAGAAGCTCCTCAAACGAGGACGTGACGTAGTTCCGAAGCCCAGGCGCTGCCGGCGCTTGGCGAGCGAGTTCGTGCAGCGACTGAATGATCGTGGCGACCTCGGAGCGGATTGCGGCGGGCCGGAGCGCCCCCAGCGGTCGCCATACGGCGCTGCGCAGGGTTGCGGCCACTTCAGCAATCATGAACGCGGCGCCTTCGGGGTCTTCGGCGGAGAGGCGCTTCGCCAAGGCGACGGGTCCGATCGGTCCGCGCAAGCGCCAGCGGAGCGCTTCTAGCGAACTGACCGGTTGCTGCAAGCGTTCGCGCATGCCCTCAAGCGCCTGGGCAACGCGCCGCATACGGCGCAGGAGAAACTGGCTCGTGTCGACTTTTTTATGCGGATCGATTTCGATGGTCGCTCCGGACGCTTTCTGGCTATCCCGGCGTTGAAGGAGGCGAAGTACAACTTCGTGCAGCGGCCGAGCGGACGTCAGGATCTCGATCAGCTCCGCGAGCGAAAGGCTGCCGAGCTCGTCGGGAGGCGGTAAAGCCGACATATCGGCGACATTGACGACCCATGGCGCTGTATATTCACGCCTTTCGGCATCCTGCCAGCGGACATCCAGCGAGCTGGGCAACCGCTTCGAGTCCCATGGGATAACGACCGTGCCGGGACTTCCGCTGCTGACCCAGCTCTGGCTGTCCAGGAGCGCCCCTTGCTCTTTGGACTCGACAGCGAAGACGGGCGGTGCATCGCCACTAATCTCCAATTCGAGTCGTCCGCCGCGCTCGTCCGAGCAAAAGAGGGCCAGACCGAACGCTACCGGCAAAGGCGGCGTGTCAGAGCTGTCCGCCGAGTCGGGCAATCCGCCGAGAAACTGGATGTCGTCGATGTCGTCGAGCTCATTCTCTTCCGGCCAAGACTGTGCGCAGAGCTTGCCGAAACGCGATCCGCGATCACGGATGATGTAGGCAAGGTTCAGTTCGATGTTGTGGCGTGGATGCAGCCCGAGCCCTGCCGCGGTGAAGTTGCTCGATCCGAGCATGTACAACGCGCGGTCGTCACGTTCCAGCCAGACGGATTTCGCGTGAAGCGGCCGATCCTGCTCTTTGCCCTCGATCTCGGGGCGCTGGTCGACAAACGAGAACGCATGCCGGAGCGATGAATGCGATGGCGTCGTCAGCGCTGCCGGGGCGTCGATCTGCACGGTGCCGTCCGGCAGAGTTCTTCCCGGCGCGGCAAAATGCAGCCAGCGTTCGCCGCGCGTCGTGAGAAGCGTCGCGAACTCCGCCGCTGTCGATCCGGCGCGAACGTCCTCGTCAAAGAACGGACTAAGGACCCACGCCCGATCCGGCCGTGGCCCAACCCATCGGCTGTTGAGTTGTTGAACGACCGTATCGCCTCCCGGAAGGAGGCCAATGAGGGCGCATTCGGCTTCGTCGCGATCGGCCGGCGGAAGGGCACGTGCGCGTCGTTCAACCTCCGACAGAAATCCGGTCAATGCGGCCTGTGGGCCGACGTCGGACCGGTCAAAGCCGGGAGCAAAGCTGCGCACGCGATTAAGGAACGCGACGCATCCGGTCAGCAGCTCCGGTCCTGGGTTGCCCTCGGGGCCGAAATCGAGGGGAGCCATGATCTCCTGATTGCGCCGGTAGGCGGGCTCGGTGAGATTGGCGGAGCCGACCAAAATCCGGATGAAGTGCTCCCAAACCAGCAACGTCACCTTTGCATGCAACACACCGCCGCCCGGCAGTGTGACGGGCAACATGTGCCAACGCAGGCTGCGGTCGGGAGCAGCGTGCGCGCTATCGACCAGCACACAGGCGAAAGATTGCGAGAGCTTTTCCTCGCGCTCGATGAGGTAAGCTTTCGCCGTTTCGTTCGGATTGCTTTGAATTGACAGGAAGCGCGCGAGGCATTGCTCCTCGAAGAGCTCGGCGTCGAATGTAAAGCTGGTTGTCACACAACCAATGGGACGGCCGAACGCCTCTTCACCGGCCCACCAATCGAGCAGGCGTGCGCGTGTTTGCTCGGAAGCCGATAGACGCCGCGCCTTCATCGCAGCGCACCGAGATCGGTGAGAAATCGCGAGAAAGTGGGAACGCGATATTCATGCACATATCCGCCTTTGCCGGCGGGCGGTTCGCGGAGTGTATAGCCTGCGCGGAGGACGACGCGCCCGCGCGGGCCGCGTTCGAACCAGGTGCGCTTCCCGTTCGGCGGCTTCTCGCGTTGGACCTGCTCGTGATGATGGAGGATCGCCTCGAAGAAATCGTCCGTTGTGCGAACGTCCTCGAACCGGTCGATGGCTTGCGCAATGCCCTTTTCGTCGCGCTCCCATTCGAGCAGCGCCGGGTGGGCGCGGACGCGGGCAAGGCCTGTCTTCAGGAGCGCCAGGGACGAGCCGACCGTCTTCGACGCGGAGAAGCTCTTGGCGTCCACCGGCGCGCCGCCCTGGCCTGATGCGCAATAGCGCAGAGCGTCAAAAGCATCGGTGATCGCGCGCCCGAACGTTTCATACGCATCAATCGCGGTGAGCAATTGCTCAAGCTCGGCGGGCGCTTTGCGGCTGAGCTTGCGAAGAAACGGGGCCTCCTGGTCGCGCTCGCTAACGCCGCCTTGCCCGATCAACGCGTCTTTCAACTGCGCGATCATTTCGACGTCGCCGGCGCGGGACAAAATGCGTTCAATCAGAACCTTCTTTTCGCGACGACCCGGCGTTCGCGGATCGAGTCGGGTAGCGAGATCGCGCCAAAACTCTCCGGGCTGGTAGGTGGTATGGCCCTTTTCCATGCCTTGAGCGACCGCGCGCCGGAGCCGCTCGCGAAACGCAAGCCCAGCGCCGGCTGCGGCATCAAGGAAGCCATCGAGTCCCTGATCTTTCGCCCATGCGGACACCAATTCGTAGCCGTCGTCATCGAGCGCTCCATCGCCGGTGATGATTCCGATTCCTTGGGCGAGCCGCCGGAACACGCCGGTGAAGCCGAAGGCGGAGGGCGTCTTGAGATAGGCGGTGGCGCATACGGGCCGCTGATGCCGCAAGGCTCGCCGTACTTTCTGGATGCCGGGCACGCCGAGTGTTTCGGAGGGCGAAGTCTCGGTGCGGACGAAGGCTTCGACGACAAACCATTCCCACACAAGCCAAGGAGGCGTGATCCCGTCCGCAGCAACGGCGTCGCTGTCCCATTCGTCGCACACGCGTGCGCCGATCGCGATCGCGGTCACAAAGCGGGGATTACCCATTCGAACGGTTACCGCGGGCAATAGCCGATCGGCCAGCCGTTCGTAGCCCGGGTTCAATCCGAGCGGATCAATACTGCCTTCGGCTTCCTCGGATGGATCAAATTCGGAACTGAAAGGCGCTCTCAACATGACTCACGACTCAACGGATGTTCTCAGCGCGATGGACTCGGCATGGGCAAATAGATTCAGGCGGCGAAGGTCGTCGATCTTTGTCCAGGCGCCTTCAAGGAGCTCGGCGCCGTGAACCACCAGCGCCAGACATTGCGCGCGGCTCACCGCCACGTTGAAGCGGTTCGGGTTGAACAGAAATTCCGTGCCACGCGGCGCTTCGACGCCCCTCGATGTTGTCATCGAGACGATAACAACCGCGGCCTCCTGCCCCTGAAACTTGTCGACGGTACCGACCTGCGCGTCCGGCGGCAGAAGCTGCTTCAAGAGGTTCACTTGCAGGTTATAAGGCGCGACGATGAGAATATCTTTCAGCGTCATCGGGGACACCTTATCGCCCCGCACGATTTCGTGAGTCTGCAACTCACGGACCAGCGCGGCGATTGCGTCCGCCTCGGGCCGGCTGGATTGTGTGCAGCCGTCGTGCGCGACAGGAACAAAGGAGAGGCCTGCCGGTCGAAGTGCGGCATGCGCGCCGGACCGCAGTCGAAGATAACGGGTGTTGGTCGAGGGGTGTGCCCCAAGCCGCCCGTCGTAGATCGCGTCGGAAATGAACCCGCAGAGAGCCGGATGAAGGCGGCGGCTCTCATTCAACAAGATACCGCGGTCGTCGGCTACGGTGGCCCGATCCTCCAAAAGGTACTCAAGGCTTGAGAGGCCGGTCTCGCCGGGATGCACACCCTGAACGGGCTGCGGAAGCTGCATCTGATCGCCGACCAGCACGATGTTGGCGGCGGCGGCTCCCATGGCGACCAGATTGCCGAGGGATACCTGTCCCGCCTCATCGATGAACAAATAGTCGTACGCTCCACGCTGATCGTCGCGGCAGAAGTGAAACACCGTGCCGCCGACGAGACGGTGCTGCGGCGTGACGTCCTCAGAGTTGAACACTGTGACGATGTTGGCGCTGGTGTGTTCCGTCTCGGGCTTGTCGTCATTGCCTTTCTTGGCGCCGCGGAAGCGGAAACCCGTCTCGGCGGCGCGCTCGTCCACCTCGGCAAGCAGCTTGTTGATCGCCTTGTGCGAGTTCGACGACACGCCGACGCGCTTGCCGGCGCGGAGCAGCGCGACGATCGCTTGCGCCGCCGTATAGGTCTTGCCGGTTCCGGGCGGTCCTTGAATAAAGAGATAGCTGTGGTCGAGGTCGGTGACGGCGCGGATGGCGGCCTCGGTGAGAGGCTCGTCCACGGCACGGATCGGCGATCCGGCCGCGCGGCCTCTCAGGCGCGGCGCACGGCGCGTCAAAATATCGAGCAACGCCTGATCGCCCTGGATCACGCCGCGGGCGAAGCGGTCGGCAAATGCCAACACTGCTTCCGGGACGCCTTGCAAATCAATCGGCGCGGGAACCAGGCTGAAGCGGTCCGGCATGGCCGGAGCTTTCGCGCCTCGCCGAAGCACGATGCGCCCTTCTTCCGCAGAAATCTCAACGATGTTTCCGGCGTTGCCAATCGTTTCGGCGATCTTCGGCCTGTCGCCGACCTTGAGCTTGGTGTCCTGCGGCGGAAAGACATACGTCGTATCAAATGAGCGCTTGACCGCCACCGGCACCGTGGAGGTGTCGAGCTGAAGACCGCCGAGGCTTTCAGCATCGTCGATCAGTTCGTCTTCCGACCACGCCTGCCGCTCGAACAGCGCCCACCATCCGGGTTTCTGTGACCGCTGATGAAACCACAACAGTTCGGCGACAAGATCGCGCACGCGCGCATCGCCGTGCGTCGATGCCCGTACTGCCGCCGCAAGGGCCTGCTTGCGGGCTTCGCGCTGGGCGCGCTCGGCCGATTGCTCGCGCTTCTCGGCGGCGGTGTCGTCGACGATCTCAAGATTGACGCCGGCCGGGCGCAGCTTCTCTAGCCACGCATGCAGATGTGCGGTCGAAACGCAGTCATCCTTGTTGTAGGCGGCAATCGAATCGAGAATGGCGTTGTCCTTGATGAGGCACCACCGCTCGTATTCGACGATGCTGTCGGACGCCGTCTGCACCTCGCCGCCGCGCTCGCGCCAGTAAAGAGCCTCAAGGTCCTTGATCGAATAGCTCTCGGTGGAGGCGCGTAGCGCCTGCACCACGACCCGGTAAAGATCGACGAAACGGCGTTCGCGCAGGAGCTGGTCAAGCTCCGCTTCCATCGTGGCGTAACGCATGGCGAGGCGCTTGAGGGCGGTCGTCTCGTAGGCGGCGTAATGATAGATGTGCGCGCTAGGATGGCGCCGCACCTGCTCAAGCAGGAGGCGCATCAAATTTTCAAACGCCAGCTTTTCCTCGGCGGGATTGTGCGCCCAGATCGGGCGGAAGGTCAGATCGCGTTCGCCGTTCAAGCGGCCATACACGCCGAAGAGATACTCGAGCCCTTCGCCCGCGAGAGGATCGCCTTCCATGTCAAAGTAGAGATCGCCGTCGTCGGGCGCCGGAAGCATGGCGAAGCCGCGCCCGCGCGCGTAAGGCAATAGTTCGAAACCATGTTGGCCGCTCGCCTGGGCGGCACCCTGAAGGCGCGCCTGCGCCGACAGTTTCGCCAGTGTTTCCGCGCCCATGCCGTCGACCTTGGCGCTCGCCGGGAGCGCCGCCAACTGCGCGAGCGTCGTCACGCCGGACGCTGCGAGCTTGGTGACCTGCGCACCGCTGACGCCGGCCACGAAGAACGGGCTGTCGGCCTCGCGCCATTCGGACTCGCAGCGCGCCTTGTGGTCGCATTGTGCGCAAGCGGCACAGGGATGCGGCTTGGTGACGTGCTTTTCTTCGGCGACGAAGCGCTCAAAGCTGCGCATGAGCCGCCGCAGAATAAAACGCGTCCGCCGCAGATCGAAGGGCACTGGTTCGCCTGCAGCGACGTGGATCACGCCACTCTGAACGGGAATCCCGAACATATGCTCCAGCAACTCGGCATAGATCCCGAGTTGCAGCAGGTATTCGCCTTTGGCCGACCGAGAAAGCTTGGCGTCTTCGGGCTCGAACGTGCCCGGGTCTCCGTTCTGCAAGAGAAAGTCGGGATAGCCGACCCATGCCTCCTTCGTCAGCGCTCCCTGATAGATGAGCTTCGCACCGCGCGCGATTGCTTCTCGCGTCAGCCGGGTCCGGTCGGCGAGACTGCCCCCCGAAGGAATACGTTCGGCGGCACCGAGGCGCTCTTCTAGCCGCGCCAGCACCACGGCCTCATGTTCGAACCCCTTATCGCGGATGAGTTGCAGGGTCGCATCCGCGTCTTCGGCGGGCTTGACGCCGGCAAGCCAGAGCGCGGCCTGGTGTGGGCAGCCGAGGTAATCAATGAGGCGTGAGGCGGAAAGCGTTTGCATGGTGGGTGAGAATAGAAATGGGGTGCGACAAAATTGGACGTAGGGTTTCGGCTAGGACGCTTTTTTCGAATCGAGGACGTAAGTGAAACGCAAAGGTTCTTCGTGATGCGCCAGGGCGGCGCGCATTTCGGTGGTGATCTGCTGGCGCAGGGAGACCGGCTCGACGATCTCGATCTTGTTGCCCCATGTGAAAAGGTGCCATGCCAGCTCCAGCATGCCGCTTGCGCGGAAGCGCACGATGACGCCGCCTTCGGGATGCTCTTCGACGGTCTGGCTCGAATGAAACCGGTGGTTCTCGAAATCGTCCATGCCGCTCGGCAGCACATGTAAGACCACGTTTTCCTGCTCACCCTCATAATAAGCGAAGGAAGTATTGGCGAAGGCAGCGAGGTCGAAGTCCGCCGGAGGCGAGGCCGCCTCGTCGAGGCATTCAAGCTGTTCGATCCGGTCGAGCCGGTAGTGCTTCGGCTTGGTCGTGCCCGCGTCCGCACCGATCAGATAGTTCATGCGGCCGAAGATAATGCCGAAAGGAGCCACATTCCGCGAAGTACCCGGCTTTGAACCGCCGTGATAGATGAAGCGTAAGAGCTTCATCTCAAGCAGTGCGCGGCGAAGCAGCATCAGGACCGCCGGGTCTTCCGTTGGCCGCGGTCCCGCCTGTACCGCAATCCGCTCGGCGCGCAGCAAAGCTTCAACGTCGGTCTCGGTAGCCCTCCGGCGCCCATGCCGCATGGCGGCGCGGATCTTCTTTTCGAGGCTGGCGAGCGACTCCGCGCGCGCGGTCGCTCCCGACTCGCGCAGCTCGGCGACAACGACGCCGAGATCGCTGAGTTCTTCGGTCGTCGGGTCCTGAAAAAACCCGTCGAGCCCCTTCGGGATATGGAAGCGCTTCTTCGGGTGATCGGCGATTTCTTCCATCTGCGGAAACACCGCGCGGATGGTGTCGCGCATGCGTTCGACGGTACGGCGTTCGCAGCCCGTCATCTGGCACATCTCGTCCAGGGTCAGGCCCTCGGCGCTGCTCGCCAGAGCGCGGGCCACTTCCAGGATGTTGCGTGTCTTGTCGTAGCGCATCGCGTGTACGTCCAAATCTGACGCATCACGGTAGCAAAGTTAAGGCTGACGGTCATTGGGACCGAAAAAACCACGTCAAAACAGATAGATATGGAGATTAACATGAATCACGAGAACGACTCACACCCGCACGGCGGAGGTGAAGAACCCCATCGCCACCACCATGAGGGCCATGGCGATCATCATCACCACGGGGAACACGAACATCATCATGACCACCATCACGACCATCACGAAGTGTGGAGGCTGAACGTTCAGGGCGTCATCATCGAGTCGCGGAAGCCCGAGATTGTCGTGCGGCAGGCGATCAAGGAGGCCGGCTTCAATCCCGATACGCCGTGGATCATCGTCCTCAAGGTGGCGGGCGAACCGAAGCGGGAAGTCGATCTCTCCTTTGCTATCGACTTGCGCCACAAGGGCATCGAGAAACTCCGGCTCACCCCGCGGCAGATCAACAATGGTGAGATGCTCAGGCAGCGCCGCGTCGCGTTCGCGATGCTGCCGCAGGATGAGGCGCTCCTCGACCGGCTTGGCTTCGACTGGGAGACGCTGGTCGATGCCGGCCGCCGCTGGCTGATCATTAGGAACTATCCGCTGCCGCGAGGGTATCAGGTCGCGGCGGCGACAATCGGCATCGAGGTGCCGGTCAGCTACCCCGGTGCTCAGCTCGACATGTTCTACTGCCATCCGCCGCTCGCGCTTTCCTCGGGCAAGGCGATCCCACAGACGCAACAGATCGAGACGGTCATCGGCTTACCGTTTCAGCGCTGGTCGCGACACCGCCAATGGGATCCCGCCCGCGACACGCTCGCGACGCATCTCGCACTCGTGGACGAGTCTCTGCACCGGGAGGTCGGCCAATGAAGCGGCGTCACACCTTGGTGCTGTCTGCGAAGCTGGCAGACGAACTTCGGGCGCATCTTTTTCCGGGCGACGGGCTCGAAGCCGCCGCGCTATTGCTCTGCACGGTGACGGGCACGCGCCGTTCGAAATGGCTGGGACGGGAAGTCATTTGCGTCCCTCATGCAGAGTGTACGCGCCGGTCCGATTTCATTACCTGGCCGGGCGACTATGTGGAGGCGGCGATCGACCGCGCGTCAGCGCGCGGTGACGCCGTGATAGCCGTCCACTCGCATCCGGGCGGTCTTTTTGCCTTCTCGAGCGCCGACGACGAGAGCGATCGTGTCCTGATGAGCGCGATCCGTCATGGCACCGACCGCTCTCCCGGTTCGGCGATCATGATCGCGAGTGGAGCGATACGGGCGCGCATCTATGAAGACGATCGCGCGACGCCCGTCGACCTCGTGATCAAAGCCGGAGCCGACATCGAAACATGGTGGAACGATGGGGCGACCGGCTCAGGCCCGTTGAAGCCGGCGATGGCCTTCACGGGCGAAATGCGCGCGGCGCTCAGTCGTCTCAGCGTTTGCGTGATCGGCGTGTCGGGGACCGGCTCGATTGTTGGCGAGCAGCTCGCCCGCCTCGGCGTCGGCGAGATCATTCTCATCGATTTTGACAAGATCGAGGAGCGCAACCTCAATCGCATCTTGAACGCAACGCTCGCCGACATCGGTAGGCTAAAGGTCGAGATGTTTGCCGACGCCATCCGGCGCTACCGCTCCGATGGCGAAGTGATCAGCGTATCGGGCTCCGTCGCTACGCGCGAAGCCGTCCTGGCGGCGAGCGAGGCCGACATACTCTTCTCCAGCGTCGACTCCGCGGAGGGCCGCCATATCGCCGACCGGCTCAGCGCCTGTTTTGCGATGCCTCTGTTCGACGTTGGCGTTGCGATTCCGACCGAGCCGTTGCCGGGCGGCGGCCGCCGCATCGCCGAAGTCTACGGCAGGGTAGATTACGTCTATCCGGGTTGCTCAAGCCTTATGGATCGCGGCGTCTACGACGCGGCGCTTCTCGAAGCTGAATACCTCGCCCGCACCGCGCCTCATGCGCTCGCCAGGAAAATTGCGGACGGCTATCTGCGAGGAATGGCGGAGGAAGCGCCCGGAGTCATCACGTTGAATATGCGGGCGGCCTCGGCCTGTGTCGTCGAGTTCATCGCGCGGCTGTTTCCCTTCCGTGAGTTCGCCAACGAAGGGCGCGCGCGGACGATCTTTATGCTCGCCGAAGGCGACGAAGATGTGTTTGCCGAAAGCCAATTCAAAAACGGGCACCGCTTTCCGGTGTCCGACGGCGAAGCCGAGCCGCTGCTCGGGCTACCGGCCTTGACCCAGAGGCGGAGAGTTGCATGAAGAAGAAATCGCTTTGGTGGCGTCGTCTCGTCGCGTCCCTGACTCCCCGTCGTTCTCTCAAGATCGTCGCCAGCGACATGCTGCCCAAGAAGTTGCCGCTCTGGAATCTCGTTTTGGCCCGCGACGACGGCGACGACTGGTCGGTCGGCATGCGGTGCCCGTGTGGCTGCGGCCAGCGTCTCGAGATGATGCTGTTGAAGGAGGTAAGGCCGCGGTGGGATGTGTCCGTCGATCCCCGCGGCCACGTCTCGCTGCACCCTTCGGTCTGGCTGCGGGAAGGGTGCAAGTCGCATTTCTGGGTCAGAGCAGGAAAAATCGTCTGGTGTGACTGATTCTTTGGTGGTCGCATTCCGCCGCTAACGTCCGTCCAGCAACTTGTCGAGTGCTCCCCGGAGAGCTGGCCCGCCCAGTGGAGCTTCGACGACGCGTTTACGCGGCGACGAGATGAACAACACTCTAAGCGACGACACCTGCCCCAAGTAGATCCTCCCCGCTTTCCTTGCGAAGCCTGACGTCCAGACATCATGCATTGTATTGGTGCAGCTGCGCGACCGACAGGTTGATGGTCATGAGATCGCGCCGAGAGCTGCAAGTATTTTTACTACTCGTCACATCGCTAGCTGTCGCTACTGGACGTCGGTCTTCGACGGGTGTGGCGCGCGCTCCCGAAGATATCTCGCCGCCCCTAGACTGTGAGTTTCCTTCAAAGCAAGAGAGGACAATAATGCGAAGAAGCGTCGGCGTGTTTCGATTGCCCGCGCAACGGAGGCATTAGGTGTCCGAAAGGAAATTTCTGACATGCGAAGGAGGTGTCGGCGCGCTATCGTGGCGAGATTTCGGTTGGGACACTACGCAACTGGCGCGCCATGCGAATTGGCCCTGCCTACGTCAAAATTGGGAAAGCGGTTCTTCATCCGCTCGATGAGCTCGAAGCGTCGGATAACAAGAAATTTTGTTATTTGCGGGGTGTCGAAAACGTCGATCGATCAATCAAATTGAGCCTAATGCGCAACTCACGATGCTCTTTTCAGGGAATGACACATAGCGCGGAACCGCCCTGCTGGTTTGGTCGCACTGTGTCTCACCGCTATTCGACGGACTCGTCTGCGTCGCGATCTGCAATGAGGTCGCCCGCCAACTCCGAAAGCCAAGGCGACACGTCCTCAATCTGCACTGCGCCTGCGTGAGCGGCATAATACTCCCGCACAGTACGGAATCGGTCGCCGAAGCGCTCCGCGAAGAGCCTCTGAAGCTTATCATCGCGACTGAGCACGCTGGAGAGGGCCCGGCCGCCGTGAAAGAACCTTAGCGCATGCTCGACACCTAGCAGGTAGAGATGTTTTCGCTTCGGTGTTGGATGCTCGGCCAAAAGCACATAGTCCTTGAACACCGAGTTCTGTCGAATCGATTCCGCTCCTCCTCGCCATCGGATGAACTTAAACTCCGCCACGCGCAGATTGGTCTCCAGATCGAACTCCCGGCCCGTATTCCCCGCTCCCAACGAGAGCGATTCAATGCGCTCGCCGGGTTGTAGAATGTGTGGAAGACAGAGCAGTATGCCAAGCGCGTGGATGGTGACGTTGATCTGCCCCGCCAGGCGTTTCATCTCGGCTGCCGCGGCCAGCACCTCGCGGCCCGCACCGGAACCTTCAACAAAGGTCACGCAGTCTCCGGCGGTGACGCCGCGAACCGCACTCTCAATCCTGGACAGCGTTTGCGTTAGATCAGGCCCAGTAAACCGCATGAGAAGATCGACGATATCCGTTGGCTTTGCTCTCAACTCCCCCTCCAAGCAACCCTTAGGCAACTTCTTTGCACGCACGCCACTACTGGGATCGTCCCCCGTCGCATGCTCTAAGCGGCCAATTGTCCGCGTCGTTCGAGCAAGCGCATCAGAACAGCGTTCGCATGAGTGAAGTTCGAGAGCTGGCCTTGAAGCCACTTCTCATCGGGGAGCAGCCATTTTCTTCCTCACCCTATGCGGCAATTTCATTTCCCGAGGTTCCGTGCCCAATTCAGTCGTTGCCGTAGTCGGGCTCGTACTCCATCTCGCGTTCCTGCCGATCCTCATGGAGGTAGTTCAAGCCGGCCGCGTCGATCTCGTCGCTTCCCATGAGGGTCAACTCGCACGTCGGGCATCGAAACTCCTCGCCGACGAATTCGCGATCGACGATTTCCCAGATGGCGTATTCGTCGCGCTCTTTGCTGATGTCTTCGCCCGTCTGGTCGCCGGTCATGAAGGAGCGGCATTTGCAGGCCGGGCAGCTCTCCATCCAGATCTCGTCGTATCTGCCTTTGAAGAGGGCCGTCTGATGCTGGGGCTCCCGAAGTTCGGCCTCGACCGCTAAGCGCTCGCGTTCGGCCTTCTTCAGCGCCTCAAACTGCCCCCGGGCGGCTTGGACGCGAAGTTTGACGGCTGACTCCAGGGCCTTGGCCGCCTCATCGAGCAATTGGCGGGGAGCGGCCGCGTCGGCAGCGCCCAGCCATTGTTCCAGCGACGATCCCATCTGGTGGAGGATCGTGTCACAGGCGTGCCAGTAGCGTGCTTCCCATGCATCCAGCTTCATGGTCTTGAACGGTAGGTCGGCCGAGTGGAGCTCAGCATTGCGACGCTCGGCGATATCTTGACAAAACTTCTGGACGGTCTTGTCAAACCGCTGAACCAGATGGGCTAGACGCTCAAACAAGGTCTTGGCTGTGATGGTCTTCACGTCGGTCGTAACGTTGATGCCGGCGGCGACAAACATCGACTGCCAATGGGTCGGATCGACCACCAGGCTCGGATGTTTGCGTGCGAGCGCGGCCTTGCCTAGCAATTCGAGCGCGAGCGAAGACCAGAGCTGATACTCCTCAAGATCACCGTGGGCCTTTCTGGCCAGCGCACGGCCGATGTAGACCTTCGACTTCGCATGAAGGGCGTCGCCACTGATGGCGATGAAGACGTTCTCAGGCATCGATGAGTATCCTCGCAAGGCGGCGTCCGGAACCCTGGTCCGACTGTGCACGCCCGTGAAGGGTGCGCCAGTTGTCAATGATCAGGATGTCGCCACGGCGCCATTGATGGATTTCTGGCAAGCCTGCGCCTAGTCGACGCTGCATAATGTCGAGGGCGGCGCGACCGCGTCCGTCGACAGCTTCGAGGCAGCCGGGGTCGTAGCGAAGAAAGGCGCGGTCGGGCGACAGGAGCGTCGAGTAGAACGACCGCCGACCGGTGCGCACGAGGATCGGTGCGGCCTCGAGAAGGTGAAGCTCATCCGATGAGAAACCGAGCGTTCGCCAATCGAGGAGAATAGTGGAGGCGCCGGGCGACCCGGGGTCAAGACATCCAAGCAAGAGATATCGACATGGACGCGGTCGATGACTGAGTTCGACATGAAAAGGCAAGGCCTTCAGGCCGAATTGCGCGCTGAGCGATCGTGGATGCGCTTTGTGGAGCGCTTGAGGCTGGATCACCTCCTCTAATGCGCCGGCGCGGCCCTTGACGCGCGTCCCGAGAATTTCCCCGACCCGGCCGAGTTCGCCGATGACGGACTCCGTGTCGTCGCCGACCGCACCGTGCCTGACCCATCCGTGCTGGACCAGCGAGGTCAAGAGGGCCGACGAAGGAGCAGTCAACTTGTCGAGCATCATCGTCATGCTAGACCTCATCGATCGAGACGGACGCGAAGCCGTCGTGCGCGCTCGCGGAAAGCCGCTTCGCCACCTTCGAGGATGTCTTTTGAGCATTCGCCCGAACGGTGTAGAGTTTGTTAGTGATCCAGCATGCTCTCAGCATCCTCAGCATGATTAGACGTTGCCGAGCACGAAGAACACGTTGGATCACAGACTACCGGCCCCAAACCCATACCCCAGCGATTTCTTCCCTTAGCAAAAATGCTTTTTAGTTCAATGCGATGTCTTTCCAAAGAATATTGGTCCACAACAATCCTTCATCTGATCCATCTGCATGTTGTGTCATTCACGGTCATGATTGGTCAGTCAATGTGAGTGCGGATGCAGGATCCTGCCAATGAGCTTGACGCTACGAATAACGGGAGCAGGAGTTCGAATCTTTTCGCGCGAGCCACTTCAGTCCACGCCCGATACGGCCGCTTCTGCGAATTCACGGCGACCGAAGAAAGTCGCGAGCGAAAGCGGATACCGCCAGCCAAGCCGATGACGTTATAGGATGGGAACTCCGCCGCAATGGCGGACCAGCGTTCGGGGCAAGTCCACACCATGATCGCAAATTAATAGAATGTCGGAGAGTTGCATGGAGCGAACGCTTGTCCTTATCAAACCAGACGGCCTTCAGCGCCGGCTCGTGGGAAAGGTCATCTCCCGACTGGAGCGAAAAGGATTGTTGCTGATTGGGATGAAGATGTTGCGGATGCATAGGGACATGCTCGCGCGCCACTATCAGCACTTGTTGGATCGGTCATTTTATCCGGAGATCGCGGAATTCATGACCTCAGCGCCCGTCGTGGCGACATGCTGGGAAGGCGTCGAAGCGGTTGCGACCGTCCGAACATTGTGCGGCGTGACAGACGGGCGTGAGGCAGATCCCGGAACCATAAGGGGCGACTTATCGATGAGCGTCCAGGCCAACGTTGTCCACGCTTCGGAGACACCGGGGGTCGCGCAGAATGAGATCGACACATTTTTCAATCCGACTGAGCTTTTCGAATATGCCGATCCTCACCGCATGTTGCTCTACTCGAAGAGTGAGATTCCAAGTTAGTGGATTGCACGCTTCCCAGGCCCCGGTCCTCGAACTCCTTTCACTACCTTGTAGACGATCTTCGCTCACGGAGTCTCAGCTGCTCAAACAGTTGTTTCTGACGATCGGTCAAACGGCCCGGCACGTAAACCCCAAGCGGGACATAGAGATCGCCGCGTAAGCCATCACCAAGGCGCGGTAGTCCCCTTCCCCGCAGCCAATACATCGAATCTGGTTGAGTCCCGGCAGGTTATCTGACCCTCGAGGGTCGGCACGTCGATGCTGGCGCCAAGCACCGCATCGACGACATCGATTGTTTCGAGGCGGTAAAGACCGCGGCCGTCACGTTCGAAACGCGGATCGTTCGCGGTCGCACATTGGCGAAGAGGTCGCCGCTTCCTCCACCCGATTGAATGTGAACGGTCAACGCTTCGTCGCGGTGAATTTCTCCCTTGGCCGCATTCCGGACAGGGCTTTTCGATAACGGTGCCGCGGCCTGCGCATTCCGGGCATATCGTGATTTTGTCGGCCTGCCCTTGCGTTGGGAGCGCACAAGTCTTCCGGTTCTCCCGCACTAGGCTCCAAACCCAATCATGTCATTGAGTTTGGTTTGCAAATCAGATTTGACCTGAGATCCCAATCTCCTCCGGTTTGAGGGAGAGTCCTGAGTTTCGTTTCTGGCCTCATGCGGCCTGTTTTTCCAGCGTGGATTTCTTTGCGAACTCGGCTGGCGGCATGTTGCCGAGGGCCGAGTGTGGTCGGTGATGGTTGTAGTCCTCCTTCCATGAGATGATGGCGGCGCGGGCCTCTGGTAGCGTCGAGAACAGCGTGTCATTGAGGCATTCGTCCCTGAAGCGCCCGTTGAAGCTCTCCACGAAGGCGTTCTGAGTAGGCTTGCCCGGCGCGATGTAGTGCCATTCGACGCCGGTCTGCTGGCACCACCGCAGCACCGCCATCGAGGTCAGCTCCGTGCCGTTGTCGGAGACGATCGTGTCGGGCCGGCCGCGCCAGCGGATGATGGCGTCCAGTTCGCGAACGACGCGCAGGCCAGACAGGGACGTGTCGGCGATCAGCGCCAGGCACTCCCGCGTGTAGTCGTCGACGACGGCCAGCACACGGAAGCGACGGCCGTCGGTGAAGGTATCGGAGACGAAGTCCAGGCTCCACCGGGCGTTGGGGCGATCGGGAACGAGCATGGGCCTGCGCGTGCCCAGCGCTCGCTTGCGACCGCCGCGCCGGCGCACCTGCAGCTTCTCTTCCCGGTAGAGGCGCCGCAGCTTCTTCTGGTTCATCACGATGCCCTGGCGGTCCAGCATGACGTGGATCCTGCGATAGCCGAACCGCCGGCGTTCCGCCGCCACCGCCTTCATCGCCTCGCGCAACGAAGCGTCGTCCGGACGGATGCTGGTGTAGCGCACCGTCGAACGGTCGATCCTGAGAGCCTGGCACGCCCGACGCTGGCTCACCCCATGCATCTCGCAGGCATGAGCCACCGCCTTCCGCTTCGCATCGGGCGTCACCATTTTTTTGCGGCAACATCCTTCAGGATCGCGTTGTCCAGCATCTGCTCGGCCAAGAGCTTCTTCAGCCGCGCGTTCTCGTCTTCCATAGCCTTCAGGCGACGGGCATCGGACACCTCCATGCCGCCGAACTTCGCCTTGAACTTGTAGAAGGTCGCTGCCGAGATGCCATACTTGCGGCAGACATCCGCCGTCTTCGCCCCGGCCTCCTGCTCCTTCAGCATCCCGATGATCTGTTCTTCCGTGAACCGCGAGGGTCGCATCGTCCGTCTCCGTGATCGACGAACTCTACCCAAATCTGGAGGAAGTTCAGGGTCTCAGGTCAGGCTTCGCAGGAAGGAAATTGAGCAGCCGTTCCATCAATCAGCGTCCTGCGTATTGTTTCACGTCCAGATTTGGCGAATCCTTGTTTACTTCAGCCACTCAGCAAGCGATGTCGCTTGCGACTATTACATCACCCTATCGCTATGGCGTTCAACTCGTTGTCACCACCCGTACAGGCCCTCGTCGCTCGAGGACGTCGACGACGACGTGCCGGCCGGATCGCCGTACCGCGACATCGGCTGCGTCATCGCCAATCGACAGATTGCGGAGGAGGACCTCACTCAGAAAGGCCGGGATCACCGGATCATCGAAGGTGATCCGCCTTTCACCGGGGTCAAAGCCGAGCCCAAGACAGACCTGCAGCATATAAAGGGGCGCCGCAGCCGCCCAGGCATGCGGCGTGCAGGCGACGGGATAAAAGGTTGGCCCCCGCGTGCGCTGGCGTGGAAATCCGCAGAACAGTTCGGGAAGCCGCCTGAGGTCGATGTAGCTGGAAGCTGCGAACAAGCCTTCGAAGATTCGGGCGGCTTCGCGACGAAACCCGTAGCGGGCAAATCCCGCTGCGATCAGCGCATTGTCATGTGGCCAGACCGAGCCGTTATGATAACTCATCGGATTGTAGCGGGCTTCCGTCGACGCTACCGTGCGCACGCCCCAGCCACAGAACGACGATCCCTCCATCAAGCTTCGCACGACCGGTCCTGCCCGGCTGGGTAATGCGACGCCGGTCCATAGCGCGTGACCTGCATTGGACGTGCGCACGCGACACAAGCGCTTGTCGCCATCGAGCGCTAGTCCATAAGTGCCAAGCTCTTCATCGAAGAAGTGGGCATCATATGCTTCGCGCAGCCTGTGCGCGCGCGCCTCATACTCCGTCTCACGCAGGACGTGCCCCAACTGCTCCGCAATCTTGGCGCCAGCGCACCACGCGCCGTAGACATAGGCTTGCACCTCGACAAGGGCGACAGGGCCCTTGGCAAACGTTCCATCGGCGTGAAAAACTGAATCGTAACTGTCCTTCCAACCTTGATTGATCAACCCCTCGGACGTCTGTCTGTGATATTCCACGAAGCCGTCGCCGTCGCGATCACCGTATTGCTCAATCCATGTGAGGGCCGCCTCGATGTGTGGCCATAGGCGACAAATGGTAACGAGGTCGCCGGTGCGATCCAGATAGGCGCCGGCGAGCATGACAAAGAGCGGCGTTGAATCGACACTGCCGTAGTATCGCCGGAACGGCACCTCGCCGAGTTCAGCCATCTCGCCTACTCGCACTTCATGTAGAATCTTGCCCGGTTCGGCGTCGGCCAAGGGGTCGCTGCTGGTCGCCTGATGGGCAGCCAGATGCAACAGGACGCCGCGCGCTAGCGCGGGATCAAGCCAGAGTGTTTGCAACGCGGTGATCAGGGCGTCGCGGCCGAAGACGGTCGAAAACCAGGGAATACCGGCATATGGAAGAGGTCCCTCGGGCGTATCCGTCGTCAGCATATAAAGATCGGAAACGCTGCGCCGCACGGCCTCGTTGAAAATCTCATTGGATGTCGCGATCGATGCGGCCCGCGAGGAGGAACTCCGTAGTGCGCGGCGCGCATCACGCAGAGCGCTGAAAAATGCGCGCCGTGGCGGGTGGTTCACGCCCTCGGAGCCGCAGTTGATTTCCAGAAAGAGCGAGCGGGATTCTCTGGGCGCGATCGCGACCGTGAAGAGCGCACTCCTTCCGGTTAGCCGGGCTGGAGCGGGATCGAATGACAACGTGGTGCTTCGCTGTCGATGATCGAGTCCAATGTAGTTCAATGTCACGCGGTTCGTGGAAACTTCCGGAGACTGCATTACGCCCCGACGCTCACGGCGCGTACCACGCACCTCGAAGATGTCCGCGAAATCGGCATCGAAGGCAATCTCGATGGCGAGGCTCCGCGGACGCTCGTCGAAATTGCGCACGACCAATCGCTCGAAGCAGGTCGCGTTCCACAACAATCGCGACCGACGAATATGGACGAGATCGTGCGGAAGGCTCAGGCGCCCGTTGCTGTCATAGATGTCAGGGTTGGTCAGGTCACATGTAAGCGTGGCATTGTCATCGCGAAGGGTCGACGACAGCAGCATTGGCCGCGCCCCCGCAATGGTCAGATAAAGGTGCGACAGATGTCGCGTGTCGCGGTGAAAGAGCCCCTCGGGACTCCCTGGTCCCGAGAGGGCATCGCCGTTGTGGTCAAACACGGCGAAGGTATCGCCGTGCTTTAACGTGCGAGGCCGCCGCTCCTGCAGGGAGGTAGTCGCGGGTATAAAGAATTGCGCTAGCGGCACGGTTCCGGCGCCCGCCGGCACCGGAACGTGTGCTGTCATGTCCAACTCTCCCCATGACGTCGTCATCACAAGCTCCGTCAGGCGACTGATTGCAGCCCGACTTCGTCGCCCTGCTGGCGACGAATGCGCGCGGCCTTGGTTCGTGTCCCGGGCAGGCCGCGATAGATGGCGATGTAGTCCCGCGCCATGCGCTCCACCGTGAAGCGCTTCTCGAAACTCTCGCGGACTTTGCCGCGGTCCAGCGCCTCCACTTTGGCGAGCGCCTCTACTGCCCCGTCCAGCGTCTTGACGATGAAGCCGGATTTGCCGGGAGTGATTACCTCCGGCACCGAGCCGCACCGGAAGGCGATTACTGGGGTGCCGCAGGCCATGGCCTCGATCATCACGAGCCCGAACGGCTCTGGCCAGTCGATCGGGAAGAGCAACGCTCGCGCGTTGCCGAGGAAGTCCGCTTTCTGCGTTTCATTAATCTCGCCGATGTATTCGACGTTCGGATGGGCGGTGATCATTGGTGCGACGGTTTCATCCCAGTAGGCCTGGTCGACGCGGTCGATCTTGGCAGCGATTTTGAGCTTCATGCCTGCGCGCGCGGCTATCTCGATGGCGCGATCCGGTCGCTTCTCGGGCGATATCCGTCCCAGAAAGGCGAGATAGTTTCCTTTCGGATTGGCCGTGAAGGGCAGCATGTCGCGCGGCAGGCCATGATAGACGTTGCCAACCCAGTTGATGGGGCGCGCCAGCGGACGGCGCTGATCACGCGAGATCGAGACCAGCGGGATCTCCGGAAACGCGGCGTAGAACGGCTTCAAATCAGGAAGGTCGAGGCGTCCATGCAATGTCGTGACAGTGCGGTCGGCAATGTCGCGGATCACCGGGAAGTGCAGCAGGTCGATGTGGAAGTGCAGGACGTCGAAGTCGTCCGCCTGCTCGCGAACCGAGTCGAGCATCATCACGTGATACGGCGTGTGGTCCTTGACGGATGGATTAAGGCGAAGCGCCATGTCGGAACAG
>Ga0182736_1000737_pt1 | contig 42176 bp, 33 predicted proteins | sample eDN5th30CKraftBY_FD_128882 | JGI IMG/M metagenome (GOLD analysis project Ga0182736, IMG submission 128882) | Enriched backyard soil microbial communities from Emeryville, California, USA - eDNA 5th pass 30_C Kraft BY (version 2) (version 2) | ecosystem: Environmental > Terrestrial > Soil >... | reverse complement strand
GCAAATCCATTGAGAGAGCGTGACCCATCCATGCCGGCCTCCTTCACCAGCATGGATACTGAATCAGAAATCAGCCGGCGAGGGAATCCCTCATCGATTCAAAGCGGTCGAAAACCGCTCTAACTCGGGGAAGCTCACAGGCGAGCCTACGCTGTCCGCTGGTGGAGTGATGCTTCAGCGCCGCCGATCGGGCTAGTGAGCTTCCCCGCGTGGATGCGCCTATAGCCTTTTCTCTAGTTCCTCGATCAGGCTGCGGAAGAACTCTTCATCAAGGGGCACTTTAGGCGGGCGGGGCAGAAGGCCCTTATCCCGCAATCGCTGCTTCTGTTTTCGGGCATTCTGCTGAAGCCTCTTTCGTTCCGCCTTCTCAGCTGCTGTCAGCATCGACAGGTCTGCCCTAGTTCGCGTGAGTGCGGTTTTAGCCTGGTAGTATTCCCGTTGGCGATCTTTATGGCACCGCATCTGAAAAGCTTCGTAGGTCTCGAACTTTCGCATCGGCTCGTGATTGTGCCGCTTATATGGCCGGACGGTTTTTCCTTCGGCTGCGCGTCTCTGCCGATAATTCTCGCGTTCTTGAGCGGCTGCGGCGTCTGAACGTCTTGCTGCCTGTTCCGCAAGCCAGTTCTCAGCAGCTAGACGCATCTGACTTTTGGGTTTCCCAGTTGCCTGGAGAAGGTCCGCACGGAGGGTATCATTGGTCATAAGGGAGCTTTCTTCGGATTGAGATGAGTATCTGCACCGGAACATAGCGATCGAAGCGGAGGGATGCTCAAGTTTCTGCTACGGACGACCGGAGGTTGGTGTCACGCCACCCTCTGCTTTCTCTTACTAATATCTTAGTTACTTACTAACTAGTTACTATTACTATGTAAGAAAAAGCAGAGGGCAGCGTGACAATCTGACTGCTATCCCAACCATAGATGTTGGCACTTCTCCGGGCGTGGAGGCACAGGCAGCGGCTTAGAAGCATGAGAAGCAGGCGCGGCTGCTGCGGTGAAGAAGTCGGGAGGTAGTCGCGTATCCGGCGCAAATTGACGTCTGCACCCCACCTCCGGTGCTGTATGGCGTCGTTACCTCCTAGCCGTTTCTTTTACCCCGGAACACTAGGGCGTGACGGCAAACGTTTGTGTGGTGGACACACATTGCCTTCCGAGCAACAGGGCAGTCTCCGAGTTTTGACCTTGGCATCTTCGCCACCACCGAGGGCAAAGGATCGCGGACGACCTAAGCAGGTGCCATTGACTCATAGAAGCTCACTGGAGCGATCCATGCCTGGGAGCAGTCAGAGACCGTCCGGACAGCAAACGCTCGCCAGCGAGCTTCCTTGAGTCAACCAGGAGATACTCCAGCACCAAACTGCATAATGTTTCCGGACGAACTCGCCGCTTGGACGGCTGCACGCATGAGCAGAGCTGGCGCGATCAACCAGGTCGGACGCCGCAGACCGAATACTCAGCCAGTCTCCGCCTCGTCTGGTGGATCAGCCATCAGCGCGGCGTCTTTGCACGAGCGGCCGCCATTGACTCATGCGAGCTCCCTGGCGCGATCGGTGGCGCCGGAGCACTTCCGGAGAGCATTGAGCCTGGAATGCTCGCCAGCGAGCTTCCTTGTGTCAATCCAATGCTTCGATTAGCAACCAGGTCGATGTTGTGTAAATCTCCTTGAGGGATGGGCGATTCTCGCGTTGAACTAACTGCGTTGAGGAGGGCGGGGATAGATGCTGCGGAATTTATTGTTGACGATCGGTCTATCTGCCGGTGTTCTGTCTACCTCTGCCTTTGCTGATACCCGCCCACAGTCGTCGGGAACCGCGTTCTTTGTGAACGCGGGCGGATGGGCGGTCACAAACGCTCACGTTCTTGAGGAATGCTCGAGAGTGACGGCTCCTGGCGTCGGGGAAGCTTCAGACTGGATCATAGACCGGCAGAATGACCTTGCAGCCGTGAAGTTTGAGACAGGCTCCAGCTCGCAGACGTTCTTGACCTTGCGTAACGCACCGCCGCGTTTAGGTGACGATATCGCAGCCCTGGGTTATCCTCTCCACGGCATCCTTTCGGACTCGATTAAGATCACAACCGGCATCATCAACTCGCTTGTCGGCATCGATAACGATACGCGCTACTTGCAAATCTCGACGGCACTACAACCAGGCAACTCAGGCGGCCCAGTTGTGGACCGTTCCGGTGGCGTAATCGGAGTAGCAACTGCTGTTCTCGGAACCAAGTTCGCAGAGAACACCGGCATCCTTCCACAGAACGTCAATTTCGCCATCCGAACGGCAGTGCTGGAACTGTTCCTTCAGAGCAGATCCATCACCTATCACAAGTCCGAACAGACCGAGGTGTTGTCCACTGCCGATCTAGCGGAAACGCTCGCACCCGGTGTGGTCCAGGTTCTTTGCTTCGGAGAAGGTGCCGACCAGTCCACCACCCAGCCACCGTCTGGATCCGAACAAACGGTTGCTGAACCCCCGGTCCGGGCCGCCGACCTCGCTACGGCGTTCGCGCATGTATACCACGATGCCTGGTCTTCGCCCAACGAAGCCGCACTCGAACTGGTCAGTAGTGTCTATGCGCGGAGCATCAACTTCTATGGCAAAGCAACCCCGTTGGATCGCCTGATGAATGAGAAGCGCACCTTTGCACAGAGGTGGCCTGTTCGTGACTACAGCATTCGCGAAGGATCTCTCTCGACTAACTGCATTAGTGCTATCTGCACTGTGTCTGCGACAATTGATTGGTTTGCCTATAGCCCCAGCCGCAAGAAGCGCTCCAATGGGGTCGCGACATTCACCTTCACCCTGGATACGAATAATCTCCACATCCTGAGCGAAACAGGCCAGGTTCTGAAGGGCCAGTCGGCTAAACCCGATGGAATGCTGGCGCGATGGCACGATCGCAACGAGAAATGTCGCGGGGGATCCGGCGACTCTGCGGAAACCTGGCGCGCATGCAACGAGCGTGAATACACGAACACTGCCCTTACTGCCCACGGATGGTGCTACGGGCAGCCCGGCCAGTTTGGCTACCAAACGAGGTGGCACCGCTGTGAGAGGCGATAGCGATTGTGGCGCAGCTTATCGCCAAGCACGCTAGAGCTGCAGTTGATGCATATGAACTCACTGGCGCCTTTCATGACGCCAGAGCACTCTGAAAGCGCTTTATCTACATACGCTCGCCAGCGAGCTGTCCTGAGTCGAGTAGAGCGTTTTACTGCATTCGGTTACCATGGAGCTCATGCCCTCGGAGACGCTCGGCGGCTATCCCGGAGTGGAAACGCAATTGATTAGTGCGCTACAATTCATTAGTCCCCTTGCAGGCGAAGCGAAGCTTCTGAGTGTTGGTTTCCACGCGGAACTGAGCCGGTTTTTCCACCGAGAAGTGAGCCACCTCTAAGTATGGTTTTCTGATCAGGCTTTGGTCAATGGGTTGGTCTTTTCTCCTCTCTTTTGCGCTGCTGCGGCCGAGCTGGCTTTGAAGCGGAAGCTGTCGTTCCCGGTTTCCAGGATATGGCAACGGTGGGTGAGGCGGTCCAGCAGAGCGGTCGTCATCTTGGCGTCGCCGAAGACCGTTGCCCATTCGCTGAAGCTGAGGTTTGTGGTGATGACGACGCTGGTGCGCTCATAAAGCTTGCTCAGCAAATGGAACAGCAGTGCACCGCCTGAGGCACTGAACGGAAGGTATCCCAGCTCGTCGAGGATCAGCAGATCGAGGCGAACCAGTGTCTCGGCGATCTGGCCTGCCTTGCCTTTGGCCTTCTCTTGCTCGAGCGCGTTGACCAATTCGATGGTCGAGAAGAAGCGGACCTTTCGGCGATGATGCTCGATCGCCTGGACACCGAGGGCGGTCGCGACATGTGTTTTGCCTGTGCCCGGCCCGCCGACGAGCACAACATTCTGCGCTCCGTCGATGAACTCGCATCTGTGCAGTTGGCGCACAGTCGCTTCGTTGATCTCGCTGGCGGCGAAGTCGTATCCGGAGAGGTCCTTGTAGGCCGGGAAGCGAGCAGCCTTCATGTGATAGGCGATGGACCGGACCTCACGCTCGGCCATCTCGGCTTTCAGCAACTGGGACAGGATCGGCACGGCAGTGTCAAAAGCCGGAGCACCTTGCTCGATCAGGTCCGTGACGGCTTGAGACATGCCATACATCTTCAGGCTACGCAGCATGATGACGACGGCGGCGCTGGCGGGATCATGACGCATGGCGACCTCCCATGATCCGGACACGAAGGCCATCATAGCGTTCGACGTTGGCCTTGGGTTCGCGGAGCAAAGTCAGTGCCTGTGGCGTATCGACGTCGGGACCGTCGGTCGTCTTGCCGTCGATCAGCCGATGCAGCAGGTTCAGCACATGCGTCTTGGTGGCCACGCCTTGATCCAGAGCCAATTCCACGGCCCTGACGACGACCTGTTCGTCGTGATGGAGGACGAGGGCAAGGATATCGGCCATCTCACGATCACCACCAGGGCGGCGCAGCATCTGGTCCTGTAGTTGTCGAAAGACCAGCGATAATTCCAGGAAGGGCGCTCCATTGCGCAGTGCTCCAGGCTTGCGCTGGATGACCGCAAGGTAATGCCGCCAGTCGTAAATCGTCCTCGGCGGTTTGTCGTGGCTGCGTTCTATGATCCGCGGATGTTCGCAAAGGATATTGCCCTCGGCCGCAACAACCAGTCGCTCAGGATAAATCCGCAGGCTGACGGGCCGGTTCGCAAACGATGCTGGCACGCTGTAACGATTACGCTCGAAGGTGATCAGGCATGTCGGCGAGACGCGTTTGCTCTGCTCGACGAAGCCGTCAAACATGGCGGGGAGCGCCATCAATGCTGTCCGCTCATCAGCCCAAACATCTGCGATAGAGCCGGGCAAGGTGCCATGCGCTGTCTCCCGCCACAGGTCCTGGCAATGCTGTTCCAACCAGATATTCAACGTTGCCAAATCCGGGAAGTCCGGCATCTGCTGCCACAGCCGCGGTCGCGCATCCTGGACGTTCTTCTCGACCTGCCCCTTCTCCCAGCCCGCGGCGGGATTGCAGAACTCGGGCGCAAAAACGTAGTGGTTCGTCATTGCCAGGAAGCGGATGTTGACCTGTCGCTCCTTGCCGTGGCCAACGCGATCGACCGCTGTCTTCATGTTATCGTAAATGCCGCGACCAGGTACGCCGCCGAACACGCGGAAGCCGTGCCAGTGGGCGTCGAAGAGCATCTCGTGCGTCTGCAGCAGGTAGGCCCTGACCAGAAACGCGCGACTGTGAGATAGCTTGATATGGGCGACCTGCAGCTTCGTACGCTCGCCGCCGATCACGGCATAATCTTCACTCCAATCGAACTGGAATGCTTCGCCTGGGCGGAAAGACAGCGGAACGAATATGCCGCGGCCCGTCGTCTGCTGCTCACGTTGCCGATCAGCCCGCCAATCACGGGCGAAGGCGGCGACCCGACCATAGGAGCCGGTGAACCCGAGAACCACCAGATCGGCATGAAGCTGCTTCAACGTTCGGCGCTGCTTGCGCGACTTTCCGGTCTCTGTCTTCAGCCAGGCCGTCAGTTTGTCGGCAAAGGGATCAAGCTTGCTCGGTCGTTCCGGTACCGTGAACGTCGGCTCGATCGTACCCGCGTTCAAATACTTCGCGATCGTGTTGCGTGACAGCCCGGTGCGCCGGCTGATCTCGCGGATCGACTGCTTCTCTCGCAGCGCCATGCGCCGGATGATGTTTAAAAGTCCCATGTGGATCACTCCGTTGCCCCCGTCGCTCACCGCGTTGGGGGGAAGGTTCACATGGCTCAATTCTCAATGGAAATTATGCGCCTAACCGGCTCAGTTCTGGGTGGAAACCAACATTCTGAGATCTTGGAGTGTGGACCAACCGTGCTGAAGCGCATCTTTACCGGATTGATGGTCCTCGCCGTGTTGGCTTTGAGCGCAATACTGAGCACAGCGGTTCTGTCGGGGCCCTACAGTAGGGGCGTTAGTGCGGACAGGCGTGGCAACTATGCAGAGGCCGCCGAATGGTATCGTCAGGCAGCTGAGCAGGGCGACGTCAAAGCTCAATTCAATCTAGCTGTCTTGCTCGCCAAAGGTGAAGGGGTTGAGCAGAACTATGCCGAGGCAATAGGATGGTATCGTCTGGCGGCTGAGCAGGGCGTTGCCAAAGCCCAATTCAATCTCGCCCTCCTGTTCGCTAACGGTGAGGGCGTTGAGCGGGACTTTGCGGAAGCTGCGAGATGGTATCGTTTAGCCGCCGAGCAAGGCAGCGCTGCGGCCCAGTTCAACCTGGCTCAACTGTCTTATAGGGGCGAAGGTATCCAGCAGGACTACAAGGAAGCGGCCAAATGGTATCGTCGTGCAGCGGAACAAGGTTATCCTGCTGCGCAATATCTGCTCGGCTACCTTCACTATCGTGGTTTAGGCGTTCCGCAGGATCTTGCTGAAGCCGCAAGATGGACCCGTCTGGCTGCAGAACAGGGTAATCCTGATGCCCAAGAAGTGCTCGGCAGCTTGTATTATGCTGGCGAAGGAGTTCCCCAGGACTACGCACAGGCGCACATGTGGTTTAACCTTGCAGCGGCTGGTGGTAACGCCCACGCAGCGAAAAACCGAGATGTTGTTACGAAGAAGATGACAGCGGATCAGATCGTTGAGGCACAACGCCTCGCGCGTGATTGGAAACCCACCAAATAGCTGTAGACCCAACTAAGATTGACTCAGGAAAGCTCACTGACGCACCCCATCACTGGACCCTCAGGTTCTCGCGGTTGACTCATACAAGCTCACAGGCGCGATCTACGGCGCAGGAGCACTCCGAGAGCGTCCCACCCGCAAACGCTCGCCTGTGAGCTTCCTTGAGACACCCAGATTGAACCGGAGTGACAAGACCTTTCTTTTCGCCTGGTCTCACCTTCTCCTGGATCAAAGCCTTGCGCAGAGCCCAAGATAGTCTCTTATCTGCAACCCCTGCAGTCTAGCGATACTCTCTCACGCCACTGGAGCTTGAACATCACCAGCCGTTTGTGATTCTCTGATAGCTTGAGGAATCAAGTGGGGCTGCGTTGCAGAGCGCAGCAGGGGCAGTTTGGATGAATGTAAGTGCTCGTGGTGTTAAGCCTATTGCCGAAAGAAGCGCGGTGGCAGCAGAACGTCTCGAGCGACTGAGGACCAAGCTCCTCGATCTCTCGACAACCAATCGGATGCTGAGTTTCCGGCATCCTAGGGCCTCCTGCCTACGTGTTGTTGATGAACTCCCAGGAGTTGTTTTCGAAAGCCTCTTGCAAGGCGATCAGCTCACCTTCGAACCTGTCGAAGAACCAACACAGCGCGAACTAGAAGCTTGGCACGCCAATCGTGATCAAGTGCCTCGGGCTAATGGCGGAGTCGAACTAAAACGCCCAGACCCCGCGATGTGGGCTCGCCATCTGGGAATTGACACAGACTACAATCTCCCGGTCGAGACCGACAGCTTCCTTCGCCAAGACCGGCACTCAGACACAAAGCTCCAAACCCTTCACTATACGGATGAGCTTGATGCCAAGCTTCGCAAAATAAGGGCCGCTGCCCGCACTGCCATCGAGGAAAGCGGTGCCAACATGCTCTATTTGGCATTTGGTTTCCTTGAGTGGCGTGACCAATCAACATCGAAGGCGCATCAGGCTCCCCTCCTATTGCTTCCGGTAGAACTGGCGCGCGAACAAGTTCGTGCAGGGCGATACAGAACAAAAATTCGCTGGACGAATGAGGAACTGCAGCCCAACCTGTCACTGCAGAAGAAGCTTGAGGAATTCGGGGTCAAGCTGCCGGATTGGCAAGAGGATCAGAAGCTCGAATCCTACCTCGCTGATGTTGCGAGGGCAGTTAGGCACAAAGCCGACTGGCTTGTAAGGCGCTACATAACGCTTGGGCTGTTCGAATTTGGTAAGATACTCCTGTATCTGGATCTCGATCCAGATCGCTGGCCAGCCCACACGCCAATCGATGGACATCCCCTGGTCCGGGCTGTTCTCGAGGGTGAGGCAAGCGACGAAGGCGGGGAACGATCAGCTTCAGAAAATGCCAGCTTTTCCTCGGCCCAACTTGAAGCGAGTGACCTTCATCTTGAGCTGGTTGACCGAGCCGATAGCTCGCAGTGCGAAGCACTACAAACTGCTCTCAGCGGGCAAAACCTTGTGGTTGAGGGTCCCCCTGGAACTGGCAAATCGCAGACGATCACAAATCTTATTGCAGCCGCATTGGCTCGCGGTAAGACGGTGTTGTTCGTTGCAGAGAAATTGGCGGCGCTCGAAGTCGTGCGTCGCCGCATGCGCGAACTGGGTCTTGGAGATTTCTGCCTCGAGCTGCATAGCCACAAAACCCGTAAGTCCGAAGTCCTGGATGACATAGCAGACCGCATCCGCGCCTCGGCCTATACCCGCTCTGCCAAGGATCTCGATATCGCCCTTAGCCGCCTTGCAGAGCGTCGAAAGAAGATCTCCGAATATATCGACATCATTAGCCAGCCAGCCGGCAGCTTCCTGCATTTCACAGTCGGCGATGCTCTCATGAGCGCTGGACGTGCCAGGCGGAAACTCGGTAACACGGTGAAAGCTCTTGAAGCGGCCAATGTAAAGGTCGACTACCCTGAAAGACTTAGCTGGGCCGAGCTGGCAGATGCGAAGTCTCGTATCCGCCAGTTTGTTGCTGCATTGAATGACCTGAAAGTGAATGGATCGGTCTACGATCATCCCTGGGCTGGTGTTTCATCAGCCTCGGTGCTTCCACACGACCGAGACCGCATTGCGGCCCTAGCAGAGGCATGGGCTGCAGCAGCGGACCAAGCTCATGTTCAGCTGCAGCGGTCGGATATGCTTGATACTCCGATGACGGAGTTCCATCGAGCGCGCCCGGCACTTCAACTGCTCAATCAGCTGAGACCGTTTGCGCAAGAGGTTGAAGATCTGGCCGAAAAGGTGGAACAGTCCCTTGGACTGTCGATCCCGCGCACCACTGATGGTATTAAAGCAATTGAGCGCATACTGCAGCTAGCCTCCATCGCGCCTTTGACATATCTCGATAACCGCAACGCTTTCATACTTACATCGGAAGCGGCAGAGTGGCTTCGGCAGCATCGAGATCGTGTCAATCAAATTGCAGAAAGACGCTCCCGGCTACGGGACATCTTCAAAGAAGGTGCGTTCTCTAGCAATGCGGACGACCTTGAAGAATGGGCAGCAGCACTTGAACAACGCGGCCTGTTCGCACGCTTTGGGGCGCGGTGGCGGAATGCTTCGTCGGAGTGGTTCAATCTAGCACGACCTGCTCATCTCAAGCTGAAAGCGACCGAGAAGGCTCAGCACTTCGCATTCCTCAGATCCTACATCCTTGATGCTTCTGCACTGCAAGCTGATCAAACAGCCATCGAACGTCTGGGGCCCCAAGGCCTCGATTCCTCGTTCGATTTCGAGAGCGCTATTGCTGTGGCCGACTGGGCCAGGCATGTCCGCTCCACCCTGCCTGAACCGCTCGCCCGAGCGCTTATGCGCTGCAGCAGCGACTCCCTGATCCACTTAGGGCATTTCAACAATGGCGAAATCGCGCCGGTTCTTGCCCAGCTCACCGCTGCGAAGATTGAATGGGCCGACGGTTCAACATTCTGGCAGTCTTTGCTGAGCGGCAATTTCACCGGCCACTTGAAACAGCATGCAGAACTCGCAACGGAAGATGCATCTTGGCAGAAATTCCTTTCTGATGTGGAGGCATGTGAGCAGACAATTGAGAGTCTAGCACAGGCCGAAAATGCATTCGCGTCAGCCACGGGATTGAACAAACACATCTGGTTCGGCAGCGAATGCACCACGCTCGCAGGCGTAGCCAGCCGCGCACGACTGGCGGCCTCGAATATCGGTTCGCTTCAGAATTGGCTTGATTTCGACCGGGTGCGGATTGCGTCAGAGAAATCACTCGAGAAAGATCTTGTTCATCTTGCCTCTGTGGGCGGCATAATCACGGAACGACTGGACATCTGCCTGGATTTCCTGGTGTTCGATGCAATTGCTCGCCAGGCCTTCGCGTCGCATTCAGGCCTTTTCTCCATCTCCGGGCGAACTCTTGATATGTTGCGCGAAGAATACCGGGAGCTAGACGCACAGGTGATGGAGCTGCGTCGCTCCGCTATTGCTTCTAAGCTATTGGAACGCCGTCCACCAGAAGGGCGTCAATCCGGTCTGAAGTCACAGCTTACAGAAATGGCACTTCTTCGCAACGAGCTTTCAAAACAACGTCGGCATATCCCTATTCGCCAGCTGGTTGCACGTGCAGGCAAAGCTCTTCAGGCTCTCAAGCCGTGCTTCATGATGGGTCCCCTGTCTGTCGCTCAATACATTGCCCCAGGGACGTTGAAGTTCGACCTGATTATCATGGACGAGGCTTCTCAGATGCGCCCAGAGGATGCAATTGGTGCGCTTGCTCGCGGAGGTCAGGCGATTATCGTGGGAGACCCGAAACAGCTTCCACCGACGTCATTTTTTGATCGTATTTCTGAGCGGGTTTCGGAAGATGAAGCCGAAGAGATTACGTTGGCTGAAGACAGCAAGAGCATTCTCGAGTTGGCTTCCAGCATCTTTGATCAGCGAATGCTGCGCTGGCACTACCGGTCCCGCCACGAAGCTCTCATCGCGTTCTCCAATCGCCAGTTCTATAAGGACGAGCTCATCGTTTTCCCGTCTCCAGCCGGGCAGAGTGATCGCTTTGGTATCGGATGGAACTTTCTCGCCGATGGAGTCACGACCAAGGGTGTCAATCCCTCAGAAGCCCGAGCTGTAGCTGCTGCCGCAGCGAAGTTTCTGGTGGAGCACAAGAACCGCAGCCTCGGCGTGGTCGCGATGAATATTAAACAGGCACAGCGGATTGCAGACGAGCTGTCAGCGCTGGCAGATCGAGATCCAGTGCTGGCCAAGGCATTGGCTGAAGCGGAAAATGAACGAAGCGACGAACCATTCTTCATCAAGAACCTGGAAAACGTTCAGGGTGATGAGCGGGACGTCATAATGATCTCTATGACTTACGGACCCGCTACTCCCGGTGGGCGAACCCCACAGAATTTCGGGCCCATCAACCAGGACACGGGTTGGAGGCGCCTGAACGTTCTGTTTACGCGCGCAAAGGAACGCATGGAGATATTCAGCTCAATGCGGTCGTCGGATGTCGTTCCCAAGGAAGGTAGCGACCGGGGACCGCGAGCCCTGAAGCTTTTCCTAGACTACGCCGAAAACGGTTCTCTTGGAGTCGAGCCGGTTTCTTCGAATAGGCCAACCGGAAGTGACTTCGAGGATGCGGTGTTGGAAGGCTTGAGAGAGCTGAATTTTGAATGTGTTCCTCAGGTGGGTGTAGCGAACTTCTTCCTGGATATCGGTATTAAGGATCCAACTTCTCCCGGAGAGTTTATCGCGGCCGTGGAGTGTGACGGCGCCTCGTATCATTCTTCCAAATCCGCACGCGATCGAGATCGTCTCCGTCAGGAGATCCTGGAAAATCTCGGTTGGAATATCATTCGCATCTGGTCGACAGATTGGTTCCGCGACCCGAATGGCGAGCTGAACCGAGTGGTTCGTGAGCTCAACCGCCTCATCGAGGCGCGGAAGGAGTTACGTGCCCGCAAGGTGGAAAAGAAGTCACAGCCCTCGCCGGAAGCTGAGGCAAAACAGAGCGGTTCAACACACAAGCAGTTTCAGAATGAACTGTTCAACGATACCGCGATCTCGAAGCCAACGGTCCCTGCGAATAGCGGCGGAATTTCGCTGGAGCAGGCACGTGCGAAGCTGATTGATCTGCGCGAACGAACTATCAAGAGTCGCTTTCCGAACTCTGATCCGGCTAAGGGTCTGCTGCGGAAGTCTATGCTGGACGATCTGCTAAAGAAACGTCCCACAGACATGGATGAGTTCCGACGCATGGTAAGGCTAGACCTTCGCCAGAACACAGATGCCGCTCAGTTGAAGGAATTCGCAGATGAGGTCTTCGAAATCCTGGCAGAAATCGACGAATAGTGTCGGACTACACAGAGGTGCTCGCGTCGAGGCCAGAGTGGAGGCTTGGGACGATGCCCGCATAACAGCCACAACCCCGCCACTCCCGGCACATTCCCGGCGCGCATCCGACAGGCTTCGAACCTGTGACCACTGCCTTGGGAGAAACGCACATTCTCCATTGATGCATGGGGAGGCTTAGGTTATGAAGGCGGCAGTTCGGCTTCCGGCAATGCGCTGGAACAGGCACCCGTAGCTCAGCTGGATAGAGTGCTGCCCTCCGAAGGCAGAGGTCACAGGTTCGAATCCTGTCGGGTGCGCCATTTTCATTTTGAGTACCTTGAATACGCAAACGGGCTAAGCAGCTCGTCCGCTAGTCCTGTCCGTCTCTCACCAACGCCTGAACAGTCTCAACCGACCACCGTGCGATGAGCTTCTCGGAAATCGTTGCGCCGAGCATGGTGTAGAACTTCCTGGCCGGCAGGTTGTCGACGAGCAGTTCCCAGCGCACCGTCATCTTCCGTGCTGCGGCGATTTCGGCCAGCCGGCGCATCAGTGCCAGGCCGGCGCCCCTGCCGCGGGCGCTCTCGCGCACATAGATGTCGTCCAGATTGATGAACTCGCCGCCTCCCCAGATCGAATAGCGGATCATGTAGCTGAGGTAGCCGACCACGCCCTCAACATCTTCCGCGAGCAGAACATGGAACCGGGGGGCGGAGCCGAACCCATCCTCGCGCAGCCGTTCTTCATCCATGGCGACCGCATTGGACAAGTCTTCGAAAGCCGCAAGCTCCTTGATCAGCGCGAGTATTTCGGAAGCATCCTGAAGCGTGGCTTCACGCACGGTCACGGGAGAGTTTGCGGTCATGGTAGAGCGGCTTTCGACTGAATTCTATTCGGTTGGCTTGAATCAACTACGTGGTCAGACAGAGAACCGCCTAGTCCAACTGCGTCAGGATTGTCCAGCTTCACGCTGGATCAGGACGGTAAGGTGCGCGATTTCCGTGGTCGTGCGTTGCGCTGCGCACATTCCGCCGCGCATGGAACCTCCGCACTGCTTCATCATTCCATGGATCGTCGTCCGAACGGCCATGGCCGGCGTCAAAGGTTTGTCACCATGCTTTCCTTCTGACGCCATAATCATGGGCGAGATTTAGGCCTGGAGAGGGTTGCATGAACGAGATGTCCTGGCGCTATGATCGATCCGAGTCCATTGCGGATGGCGCGATCCATGTCGCCGGTGTGCTGTTCGCCCTTATGGGCGCTGGCGCACTCATCATCGGCAACCTGTGGCATCCGGAGCCCGGCGTGGCGCTTGCGGCCTCCGTCTATGCGGTGACACTCGTGGCGACGCTCACCATGTCGGCGGTCTACAACATGTGGCCGGTGAGCCCGGTGAAATGGAAGCTCCGCAAATACGACCACGCCGCCATCTTCCTGCTGATTGCCGGCACCTATACGCCCTTTGCGCTGCAGATGGAGGCCACGGGCCTGCTTGTCTGGATGTGGTCGGTGGCAGCCACCGGTGTATTCCTGAAGATCGTCTTTCCCGGTCGTTTTGACCGTCTGGCGATCCTCCTCTACCTGGGGCTGGGCTGGAGCGGCGCCGCGCTCTTCGACACGATGCTCACCAGCCTGTCGCCCACGGTGCTCTGGTTGATCCTTGCTGGCGGCGTGGTTTATTCCGTCGGCGTGGTGTTCCACGTCTGGCACAGCCTGCGCTTCCAGAACGCCATCTGGCACGGCTTCGTGCTGGCCGGCGCCATCATTCACTACAGTGCAGTGTTTGTCTCGTTGACGGGAAGCCCAGCCGCCTGACTATTCGACCGGCCGGGCGCAGCGGCAGCATAGTCAATAATAAGTTAATTCGTTAACCAACTGACAAGAACTTGCCTGCACAATGGCCTCATCTGGTTTGAGGCATAAGCCTTTAGGGCAACCGGGAAAGGTTTTCGCCACCTTCGCCCATTTTTCGCCCAAAAAGGTCTTTTCAAAACGGGTATCAGCGGCGGGGGCCGTTCGAAGAGGTTTGTAACGTGTCCATTCGGCTCCCAGCTGCCGTCACGGCAGCCGTACTGTCGCTTGCTGTGTCCGGTTGTAGCTCAAGCAATCTGCTCGATGATGTTGTGACGTCGTCGGTTGGCCCCACCTCCCACACTGCGAGCGACCGGGAATGCCTGGCCCGTGCGATGTTCTTTGAATCCCACCGTTCCAGCCGTGAAGGGCTTGTCGCCGTTGGCAGTGTGGTGATGAACCGCGTCAAGTCAGAGGAATACCCCGACACCATTTGCGGGGTCGTCGCACAAAAGAAACAGTTCGCGCCCGGCGTCATGACCCGCAAGATGAATTCCAAGGCCCTGCCCGATGTGATGGCCGCGGCCGATGCCGTGCTGAAGGGAGAGCGGCATCCGAAAGTCGGAAATGCCAAGTTCTTCCATACGGCTGGGCTCAAATTCCCTTACAAGAACATGCACTACGTGCTCGTCGCGGGCGGCAATGCCTTCTACGAGAAGCGCAGCCGAGGTCAACGCATCCGGAGCCAGTCTCAGCTCGCAGCTGAAGGTCGCGTGGAGAACAAGGCCGCTCCGCAGGTTGCCGAAGCGCCGGCACCAGCCTCACAGCCGCAGGTGGCAGAGGCTCAAGCATCCGCGCCTCAGTCGGAGGCTCTTTCCTTCAACGCTCCAACACCAACGCCACGCCCCGACTCCATCGGCGCCCTGATCAAGAAAGAGGAACAATCCGCATCGGCGGAATAGTGCGGTTCCAGAAAAGAGGGAAACCTTTTTCGGTCCGCGTTTGCGGAAAAGAAAATGGGCCGGAAGCATCTGCTTCCGGCCCATCTTTTTTGTCTCTGAAGAAGTCCGGTTACTCGACGATCTTCACGCCTGCCAGGCGCAGCATACCGTCCGGGTAGAGCTCAAAGCCCTGGATCTTCTTGTTCAGGCCATAGAGGTATGCCTCGTGGCCGAGGTAGATGATCGGCAGCTCGTCCAGCAGGATCGCGTTGGCCTCGTCATAGAGAGCCTTGCGGGTGTCGAAGTCGGAAGACGTGCGGGCCTTGTTGAGCAGCTCGTCAACCTTCGGGTTGCAGTAGTGAACATCGTTCAGGCCACCGGCGCAGGTGAGGAACTGATGGATGCTGCCATCCGGATCAGGGCGGCCCGACCAGTTCATGCGACCCATCTCGTAGTTGCCGGCAGTCTGCTCAGCCAGCATGGCGGCGTATTCCATCGCCTGCAGGCTGACATCGAAGCCAGCTTCGGAAGCCATCGCCTGGATGACCTGGGCCATCTGCGAAACGACAGGGTTGTTGGCGTGACGAAGCTCGACGGGCACGCGGTCGAAGCCGGCTTCCTTGATCAGAGCCTTGGCGCCTTCAATGTCGCGCGGCTCCACAGGGCGGCTCTTGTCGTACCAGATGCTGGACGAGGAGAACGGCTGGTTGCCACCCTGACCCTTGCCTTCGTAGACGATCTGGTAGAGGGCGTCGCGGTCGATGGTCTTGGAGAAGGCCTGACGCAGGCGCTTGTCCTGACCGATCGGGGTCTTGGCCTTGTCGCCAACGTTCACGTAGAGCGCGTTGTAGCCGAGGCTGACAACGTCGAACAGCTGAAGGTTAGCGTCGGCCTCGACGGCAGCGGCATCGGTTGCAGCCATGCGCTCGACCATGTCGAGATCGCCCGACTGCAGGTTGGCCAGGCGAACGGTGGAGTCCGGGATCGGCAGATAGGTGATGCGGTCGATGTGGATGTTGTCAGCGTTCCAGTAGTCCGCGAACTTCTCCAGAACGATCTTGTCCTGTGCAACGCGCGAAACGAACTTGAACGGACCGGAGCAAACTGGGTTCTGCGCGAGCTGAGCGCCTGCTTCCTGAGCGGCCTTCGGCGAAACCATCATGCCGGAACGGTCGGAGAACTGCGACAGCAGTGTCGCATCCGGGTTCGTCAGCGTGAAGGTTACCTGGTACGGTCCGGTTGCCTCGGCCTTCTCTATCGACTTCAGCTCCGACTTGCGGCGTGACTCATCAAGCGTCTTGGAACGCTCGATGTTGTAGACGACCGCTTCCGCATTGAACGGGGTGCCGTCGTGAAAAACCGCATCCTGACGCAGGTTCATCGTCAGCTTGAGACCGTCGTCGGAAACCGACCAGTCCGTCGCAAGCTGCGGGACGATTTCGACATTGGGAGAAATGTCGACAAGCTTGTCGCACAGGTTGCTGAAAACGAGGCGACCGGCGAAGGTCTGGGATTGTGCCGGGTCGAGGATATCGACATCGTCCTGCATGCCGATCCGCAACTCAGCGGCTTGTGCATGCACTGCCAGCGCAGCCATGGACACCATGGCGCCGGCGATGCCGCGAACCAAAATACTTCTCATCACACTGGAACTCCATTCTGAACGGGCAGGAAGCATGTTAGGCGTCTGGCGCTGCGAGGGCGTCGGCCGCAAGTCGCATGGCTTCATGTTCAGATGGTTCTTTGACAGAGCGGGGGGCCTTCCACAAGATACCGTCTGCTATGGGATATAACTTGTGATCAGGATCCGTGGCGCACGAGGCCGCGACGGCTGGTATCCACCTGAAACAGCGATTTTGCAGGTGTTTATCCCGTTCTTCGCCATTGCAATCAGCCAGCATGGTTCATAATAGTCGCGCGCTGCGCGGATCCTGCCAACGAACGGTGCGACGCTGTATCCCCGGGTTGTCCACGCAACAATTTGCTTTTGGTTAAAACCTTTTACCCGAAGCACTAGACACATAGACACCTTGAGGAGACCTCATATGACGGCACTTGTGCTGAAGAACGTCGGCGTCCTGGACACAGAATCGTGCGAGGTCACCCGCTATGACAACGTGGTCCTCGACGGCGGCAAGATCGTTGAGATCAATGCCGCCCCGACCTCCGAAGACGGCAAGGACGTGATCGATTGCGGCGGGCTGACGCTGATGCCGGGTCTGATCGACTGCCACGTTCACATCAACATGTCGTCCTGGTCCACTCCGCAGAATGCAGCGCTGCACAACTCGCTCGTCGCGGCGCGCGCTACGCGCATCCTCAATGGCATGCTGATGCGCGGCTTCACCACCGTGCGTGATACCGGTGGCGCCGACAAGGGCTACGTCATCGCGACCGATGAGGGCACCATTGTGGGCCCGGATCTCGTCATCTGCGGCAAGATGCTGTGCCAGACCGGCGGCCATCAGGACGTCCGCGCCAAGTGGGACAATCAGGATCCGGAGTATCTTCGCTTCCAGCTCGGCTCCAAGTCGCACATGTGCGATGGCGTTCCGGAAGTGCGCAAGGCTGTACGCCAGGAAATCCGCGCTGGTGCCGACTATATCAAGATCATTGCAAACGGCGGTCTTGCACCGACCGGTGTGCCGATCAACCATCTCGCTTTCTCCGAGGAGGAAATCGCAGCCATCGTTGAGGAAGCGGCCATCGCCGACACCTACGTCGCGGCCCACGCCTACACCGACAAGTCGATTGAGCGCTGCGTCCGCCTCGGCGTGCGCACCATCGAGCACTGCGTCTTCGTCTCCGAAGAGACGGCGCAGATGATGAAGGAAAAGGGCTGCATCGCAGTCCCGACCATGGCGACCTTCGAGACGTTGGAAGGCAAGTCCTCCTCGATGACCCCGGAGCAGCAGGAACGCGCCCGCCAGGCCCGCGAAAGCGCATACAACGCCATGGTAATCCTGAAGGAAGCAGGCGTTCCGATGGCCTTTGGTACGGACCTGACGCACATCAGCCTGCACCACCATCAGTCGGACGAGTTCACCTACCGGTCGCGCGTCCTGCCGGCCAAGGACGTCCTGCAGAGCGCCACGATCAATGCAGCCAAGGTGCTCCGCAAGGAGAACGAGCTTGGCAACGTCTTCGTCGGCGCCAAGGCGAACCTGCTTCTGGTCGAGGGCAACCCGGCCGAAGACGTAACGCTGCTGTCCAAGCCTGACAACATGAAGCTCATCATCAAGAGCGGCGAGATCGTCAAGAACACGCTCAACTAAGAGCCCTGGCAACAACACCAATGGCAGCCTGCACAGCGATGCGTGGGCTGCCATTCTCTTTGACCACACACGGATCAAATGGACTCCGCACTCCTCCTCGCATTCTGGGCACTTTCCATATCGCTGGCTTTGACGCCGGGCGCCGATTGGGCCTACGCCATCGCCGCCGGCTTGCGCGAACGCGCGATTGCACCGGCGCTGAGCGGCATGATGCTCGGATACGTGGTGATCACAGCCGTCGTTGCTGCCGGCGTGGGTGCGCTCGTGTCGAGCATGCCGGTTGCCATGACGGCGATCACGCTGGTGGGCGCCGCCTATCTGTTCTATCTGGGCGTCGGCGTTTTGCGAAATCCGCCCGTTCCGGAAGCCGGCGAAGAGGCGAAGGTCTCGTGGTCGCAATGGTTTGTGCGCGGCTTCGGCGTGAGCGGGATCAATCCCAAGGCGCTCCTGCTGTTCCTGGCGATCCTGCCGCAGTTTACCAGCCGCGTCGCCCACTGGCCGATCGCAGGCCAGATCGTGGCACTCGGCGCGATCCATATCGTCAACTGCACGCTCGTCTATACGGCCGTTTCGTTGAGCTCCAGCGCGGTTCTAAAGACCCGGCCACAGATCGCCCGGCTCGTTAGCCAGACCTCCGGCCTGGTGATGATCGTCATTGCAGCCCTGCTGATCGTTGAACAGTGGCTTCAACTGCAGGTAGCATAGTTGGTTTGGACGAAGCCGGTGCGACCCTGACGTAGCAGAATGCCTCAGGCTGCTGGAGCGGGAGGACGCCATGCTGCTGCGCAATCTGTCTCGCATAGACCTGAACCTGTTGCACGTCTTCGTCGTCATCCATCAGGAGGCGAGCATCACGCGGGCCGCGGAAGTGCTCAATCTGAGCCAGCCGGCGGTGAGCAACAGGGTCGCCAAGCTGCGGAGCCTGTTCGGTGACCCGCTCTTTGTGCGTGCCGGGAACGGCGTCGCGCCAACACCGCTTGCACAGCGGCTGATCGTGCCGGTTCGCGAGGCGCTCTCCACCCTAGAACGCGCCTTCGGCGAGCATGAGCCCTTCGATCCTGCCACCTCGCACCGTATCCTCCGCTTCAGCATGAGTGACTTCGCCGAAGCGATCCTACTTGCACCGCTGGTGGGCGAACTCAGCAGCACCGGATCGCGCATGAAAGTCGAGAACTTCTTCGTGCCCGAGCGTGACCTGCACGAGAAGCTCGCTTCGGGCGAGCTGGATTTCGCCATCGAGTTCCGACCTCCTTCCGAGCCGAACCTGCGCCGCGTCCTGCTCATGGAAGACGAGTTCGTCTGCGTCATGCGTAGCGGGCATCCCGCTCTTGAGGGCGAGTTCACGCTCGGCGCTTACCTGCAGCTCGAACACCTCCACATCTTCAACCGCCCTCGCTTTTCCAACCTCGTGGACGGCGCGCTGGCCGCCGCAAAACAGCGCCGCCGGGTCACGGTAAGCATAGAGCACTGCCTTGCCGTAGGCTCCATCCTGGCAATGAGCGACCTCTGCGTGACCATTCCGCGCATATTCGTCGAGCGCTTCCTCCCGGACGAAGGTTTCGCGATGCGCCCAACGCCCTTCCCCATGGCGCCGCTGCAGACATGGCTGCTCTGGCATCCGGCGACAGAACGCAGCCCCGCTCACGGCTGGGTCAAGCAGATCATGCAGCGTTTGACGGCATCTCGTGATGAGCAGGCTGCAGGTCATTCATCCCAGTGATAACCCATATTGCAAAATGAAATTTGCGGCTGCCGCTCTTCCCTTGAATAGTGCAGGCAAGGCTTCGGCTATGCATTGGGGGAGAGATGCGCGCAGCCAGTGTCAACGACATCGTGACGAACGGATTGTGCACCGGTTGCGGCGCTTGTGAGAGCATCGCGAGCTGTGAAGTCCTGCGCATGGGTCTGTCGCCGGAAGGCTTCATGCGCCCGAGCCTCACGGGCGAACTGAGCCACGAGACAGAGGAGCGAGTTTTAGCCGTCTGCACGGGTCGGGCAATGCCGCACCCACCGGAAGCGGATGGGCCGGTGCACCGGATGTTCGGGCGCATTTTGCACATGGGACGTGGCCATGCCACTGATCCGGAAATACGCTTTCGCGGCGCGACGGGCGGCGTACTGACGGCACTTGCGACGTTCCTCATCGATTGCGAACGCGTGGACGGCATCCTGCAGATCGGCACCGCTTCAGGCAATCCGATGCAAAACGAGGCCCGTTTCAACACCACGCGAGAGGAAGTGCTGGCCTGCACCGGCTCGCGCTATGGCCCGGCTGCGCCATTGCGCATCGTGGGAAAGCTCCTCGACGAGGGCCGCCGCTTCGCCTTCATCGGTAAGCCGTGCGACGTCGCCGCACTGCGGCGCATGGCGCTTACCGATCCGCGCATCGACCGACAGATACCGTACATGCTGGCGATGATCTGCGGCGGTTCGCCCAGCATTGACGCCACACACAACGTCGTCCGCCGCTTCGGCGTCGATCCTTCCGAGGTGACCGAATTTCGCTATCGCGGCCATGGCTGGCCTGGTCCGACCTTCGTGCGCACCGAGGACGGTCGGCAGTTCAGCCAGACCTATGACGAAACCTGGTATTCGGGCCTGCGCTACGAACTCATGTTCCGCTGCAAGATCTGCGTCGATGGCATCAGCGAACACGCCGACGTGGTCGCAGGCGACTGCTGGGTGATGGAGAACGGAAAGCCGAGCCACCGCGAGGCTGGAGATGGCTGGAACATCCACATCGCACGAACCAAACGCGGCGTGGATCTCATCCAGGAGGCGATCGCCGCCTGCTATCTGCACGAGGAGGCGTTCTCTGTCGCTGAACTCGAAGCCATGCACGATGACCACGCCCTGAAAAAACGCTCGGTGTTCTGGCGACTGATGGGCCTCGCCGTTACCCGCAGCCCTCGCCCGCGCTATCCCGGCCATCGGGTCGTACGCGTCGGCCTGCTGGAGGCAAGCCCGCGCGAAGCATTCGCCGCTTTCACCGGCGTCATCAGCCGCCTGCTCAAAGGCAGGAACCATGAAAGTCCAATCACCGCGCAATCCGGCGCAGGAAGCGGGCAATAACAAACTGGAGGAGGAGGAGGAAACCCCATGTCTGTAGAAGCACTTCGCGCGAAAGCAGCGAACACTGGCCCCGCGCTGTTTTTCCCGGACCCGGAAGTCCCGGCGATCTACAACTTCGACCAGGGCCTCGCCGCCCCTGAGACCTACCCTGTTGAGGACCTGACGCGCCTCGCCAAGAAGGTCCTGGACTCGGCGGGACCATCGGTGCTCGACTATTTCGACCCGGGTGTTGGCTACGAAGAACTGATCTTCGGCTATCGCGGACTGCGTTCCCGCATCGCAGAGCGCACCAGGAAGATGCAGGGCCATGACTTCGGGCACAATGGCGTCATCCTCACCTCCGGGTCTGTACAGGGTCTGGCGCTCGCCATGGCCGGCTATATCGATCCGGGTGACGTCGTCATCGCCGAAGCCTCGTCATTCCCCTATGCGCTGCGCTTTGCCACCATGCAGGGCGGCGAGATCCGCACCATCACCATCGACGAGAATGGCATGGTGGTCGAGGATCTGGAAGCGCTGATCGAGCAGGTGAAATCTGAAGGCAAGCGGGTGAAGCTGGTCTACACCATCCCGACCTTCCAGACGCCGACGGGCACGGAAATGTCGATCCCCCGCCGCAAGATGCTGGTGGAAGCGGCCAAGAAGCACGACTTCCTCATCGTTGAAGATGCCGTCTATTCCGATCTGCGCTTTGCCGGAGAGCCCCTGCCCTCGCTCCTGAGCCTCGATGACGACGGCCGCGTCATCCAGTGCGGCTCCTTCTCGAAGATGGTTGCTCCTGCCCTGCGCATGGGCTGGTTCGTCGGCGACCCGAAGGCGATCGAGCCGCTGGCGATCATGCGCCAGGATCTCGGCGTCGCCCAGTGGATCGCCCGCCTCATGGCAGCCTACATGGATGAAGGCCTGCTCGAACCGCATCTGGAGCGCGTCTGCAAGGTCTATGGCCGCAAGGCCAACATCGCGGCGCAGACGTTGCGCGAGCATTGCGGCGATTTCGTTCGTTTCCACATGCCGCAGGGTTCGTTCTACATCTGGGTTGAGATCGACGACCGCGTGGACTGGGACACCGCCGCCGCCCGTGCTGCGAAGGAAGGCATCTTCTTCCGACCCGGCGAGCGTTTTGCAGGCGTGCCGGATGACCGCAAGTTCCTGCGCATCTCGTACGGTCACGTCAGCGAGAAGGTCATCGCGGAAGGTCTCGCTCGTCTCGGCGCCATCCTACGCGAATGCGTGCGGGTGCCCGCATGAACGTAGCACGCACCATCGCCTCGGGGTTTGCCTACCCCGAGGGACCGCGCTGGCATGAAGGCCAGCTATGGTTTGCCGACCAGCACGACGAAACCGTCCACATCCTGGCTGCGGATGGTACGCGCGTCGACAGCTTCCATGTTGAGGGCGGCCCGTCTGGTATGGGCTGGCTTCCTGACGGCGACCTGCTGGTGGTCTCCATGGAGGAGCACAAGCTGTTCCGCCGTGGCAAGAACGGCCTGTCGCTTCATTGCGACCTCAACCACATCCACCGCCATCTCACCAACGAGATGGTCGTCGACAGCAAGGGCCGAGCCTATGTCGGCAACATCGGGTTCAACTTTGAGGCAGGAGATTCCGTCACGCCGACCATGTTGGTGATGGTCGACACCGATGGAACCTCACGTATCGTGGCTGACGAACTGGTCTGTCCCAACGGCACGGTGATCACACCCGACGGGCGGACTCTGATCATAGCGGAGTCCCTCGCTCCAAGGCTTACGGCCTTCGACATTGCCCCAGACGGCAGTCTTTCCAACCGACGGGTGTTTGCCGACATGCCGGGCCACGTCCCGGACGGGATCTGCCTCGATGCGGAAGGATGCATCTGGGCCGCCTCCCCCTTTACCAACTCGGTCGTCCGTGTTCGCGAGGGTGGTGAAATTGTGGAGACCGTGACCATTGAAGGTGCTGGCGCGTTCGCCTGCATGCTCGGAGGAGAGGACGGCCGCGACCTCTACGTCTGCGTGGCCAATCCAAGCATGCGGCCGGAAACGGTGGAAAAGCGTGGCGGCCGGATCGACGTGGCCCGGGTGACCGTACCCGCCGCCCGCGGCGCGTGTCCGTGACTCGGAAGGAGAAGACCATGGAACGCAGGAACCTCAACCCACCGGGCATGAAGTTTCCGGGCATGAGCCAGGGCGTTTTGAAGGGCGATCTGATCCATGTTTCGGGTCAGGTCTCGTTGCAGGAAGGAAAGGTCGTCGGCATCGGCGACCCGGTGGCGCAGGCAAGGCAATGCTTCGCCAACATCGAGGCAGTGCTGCAGCTTGCCGGCGCCACGCTGGATGACGTTGTGGCGCTCCGCTGCTATCTGGTGGACGCAGAGTATTATCAGGCCTATGCGGGCGTGAAGAACGCGCTTTTCGACGCAAATCCCCCCTGCGGCACGGCCGTGATCGTCAAGGGTCTACTGTCACCTGACTTTCTGATGGAGGTGGAAGCAGTAGCCCAAATCAGCACCAGGTAAGGTTTCGCCCCTCCGAGCTGTCTGCTCTGTATTTCCATCATATTTCGCATAACACCCCTGCAGACAGCCATGTTCTTTCTGCATCTTCATCAAGGAGAAGCCAAAGCATTACAAATACTTGGGACGCACATTAAGCCTGTGCCGTCCTGGAAAAAGTCTGCCAACCAAAATTCGTCTCAGGCTCGCTTTCGGCTTGATTTGCGTCACCGGATTGTCGAGGGTGCGCAAGGTGTGACCTCCACACGGGACGCATGGATGCAGACTACTGGTCAACAGAGCCATCGTGACATCATATGGACCCTGCAAAATGCCGTGATCCAGATGATCGGGGATGCGGTTGCGCTGCCCAACATCATGGATTTCATCTGCCGGCAGGCAGAGCATGCCGCGAACCATGACGTGCTCTGTTCCATCCTCGCGGTGACCCCTGAAAAGCAACTGCGCACTCTCGCCGCCCCCAACCTGCCCCTGAAATATTCCAGGGCGCTCAATGGCCTTGCGATTGGCCCCAACATTGGCTCGTGCGGGTCATCCGCCTATCACGGACACGAAGTCACCACCGTCGATCTCAACCGGCATCCCAACTGGGCTCCCTTCCAGGATCTGGCGTCGCATCTGAAGGTGAAGGCCTGCTGGTCCTCACCCATCCGTTCCCGTGCAGGCGATGTGATCGGCACCTTCGCCTTCTATTTCAAGACCAGAACCGGACCCACCGATTTCGAGCGTGAACTGGTTGCCTGTTGCACCCAGCTTTGTGCCATCGCCATCGAAAACGAGAAGACCCGCGCTGAGCTTCTGTCGCTCGTCTATCGCGATCCCCTCACAGGCTTGCGCAACCGTAACGGCTATCTCGACGATCTCTCCAAGTTTGCGCGGGGATCCTGTCCCTTCGCGCTGCTGCTTCTCGACCTAAACGACCTCAAGGGCGTCAACGACAGCCTGAGCCACGCCGCGGGCGACGCATTGATCCGCGCCGTCGGCATCCGCCTTTCATCGCTCGGCGACAACATCATTTCCTACCGGCTGGGGGGCGACGAATTCGGCGTTCTTGTTCCCGCATGCTCCAGCGAAGAACAGATGGCCGAGTGGGCGACCGCCATCCTCGAGGCCGTCAATCTTCCGGTGGAGTTTCACGGCAGCACCCTCAACTGCTACGTCACCGTGGGCGGCGTGTTCTGCAATCCACCGGGAGAAGCCGAGGCGATTGCCCAGAACGCCGATCTCGCGCTCTACCACGGCAAGTCGACCCGGCGCGGCGGTTTCGTTCCCTTCGAACTGGGCATGCGCACCGCCATCACCCACCGTCTGAACGCTGTTTCCCTGCTTGATCAAGCCCTGCGCGAAGAGCGGGTCATTCCGTACTATCAGCCGGTGATCAAGATCGAGACGGCGGAAGTGGTCGGCGTTGAGGCGCTGGTGCGCATCCGGAACACTGATGGCACCGTGCTGACCGCTGGCGAATTTCATCAGGCGCTGAGCGAACCGCGCCTCGCCTACATGGTGACCGACGCGGTGCTCGAGCGTGTCGCTTCCGACCTGCGCTTCTGGCTCGACATGGGATTGCCGATCCAGCACGTGGGCGTGAATGTCACCTCGCCGGACTTCCATCGCGGGAATCTTGAAGCACGAATCTCCGAGGTGTTCGGCCGGCACAATGTGCCCCTCAAACACCTGGTGCTGGAGGTCAACGAGAAGGTCTTCATGGGCCACGGCGGTGACAACACCGTTGCCGCCAGTGTCGAGAACCTGCGCACGAACCACATGCTCGTGGCGCTGGACGATTTCGGCACGGGCTATGCCTCGCTGACGCATCTTCTGGAATTTCCGGTCGACCTGATCAAGATCGACCAGAGTTTTGTTCAGCGCCTCTGCCACGACCGGGGCAGCCAGGCTATCGTCGCCGCGCTGATCGAGATCGCCAACAAGCTTGGCATGCGGATCATCGCCGAGGGCGTGGAAACGCGTGAGCAGGCCCGTGAGCTTCACCGCATGGGCTGCAAGCTCGGCCAGGGCTTCTACTATTCACGCGCAGTCTCCTTCGAGGAGGCAACGGACCTGCTTGAGCTCTATGGCCAGGGCATGCCCCGTCCGCAGGCAGGGTGCCAGAGACACGCCTCGTTCTCCTGGCCCCAACCGGCATACGTGTGAGACGTTGGGACTTGGGATTGCCAAGTCCTACCTCAAGTCCGCGGTTGAATATGGCGGGACCTGCGCTGCTGTTGTCTTCCCGCGCTTGCCGCGGATGAAGCGCGTTTCGAAATAGCGATACGAAAGTTCTGCAGCAACGATCGTCAATGTGTAGGAGAGCACGAAGCGTGCGATGCGCCAGTGCAGCGGCCAGTCATCCCCTGGAACGCCAAAGACCTCGCGGAGGAAGCTCCAGCACAGAACGATTGCCAGCGCATGGTAGACATAGGCGCCGTAGGAGATTTCGCCGATCCGCTGCAGCACACGTGACCTGAGCAACCAGTCCACCAGCGGGTCCTTTACGGCGGCAAGCGCCACCAGCCCACCGCTGGCCATGACGACTGCGCTGTAGAGAAAAACCTCGCGATATTGGCCCCAGATGATGCCGGAGATCACATTCCGGAAGGCGTCGATGCCGCGAGCGCCGCTGCTGTAATTGATACTGACATAGATGATCGCGTAGCATCCGAGGACGCTGAAACCTGTTGCCGCCAGTGGGCGCGCGATCCGCTCGATCAAGCCTTTCTGTGTAGCCATGGCCAAGAGCGCGCCGACAGCAAAGGCGTCGACGTGCAGAAACGATCCCGCATAGATGGCGAATGCCATGGCCTCACTGTCCCAGCCGAACCCGGAGATATAAATGGATGCCAGCATGCGCAGAACAGGTGCGGCAACGATGGAACACGCAAGCAGCACCATCAACCGGTTGCGCGACATAAGGAACAAGAGCACGCCGTAGACCGCATAGAACTGCATCTCCACTGAGATGGTCCAGAGATGCCCGACTGGCCACAGGTCCAGCGCTCCATGCCCAAACGTGGTTGCAACATTGTTGAAGAAGCCAAGGAGCGAAGCAAAGACGATTGGATCTGCCTCTCCACCAACGAAAAGGCAGAAGAGAAGGGCAGCGCCGATATAGGCATAGTAGATTGGAACAATTCTCCGCACCCGTCTCTCGAAGAAACGGGATAAACCCTGCGCTGGGCTGTCTGCTGAAGGTCGTGAAATAACGGACTGCGTGACCACAAATCCGGAGATGACAAAGAATAGCCAGACCCCGGTCCAGCCGAACGGCAGCAGGCCGTTATGCTGCGCAACCACCGCGGTCATTGCGAAACACCGCAGCGCGTCTATCGGGCCTACTCTTGTGGATGCATGCGCACCATGAATGCTTCCAGCCGACATGCGACATCCCCCCGTCCCACTCACATGCAGCCCCTCTGGAACATGACCAGTCTGATCTGCTGCAAGTTTTATCGCAGGCGGCTTGGCCGTACACATGCTGGCAATTCGGCGAACCGGGCTTGCCCGGCACTACCTCCGTTGCATCCGGGCACTCCGAAAGTATTACTCTCCTGGGCTTCGTCGCAGGTTCTTATCGAGAATGTGCCGCCTGCTGCCCGCCTGGAGCGTGTCATCCCCTCCGCGTAAACATCATATGCGTCACGCCGCTGGGAGATGAGACCGTTTCGACGTCGAAGCTTTGCTCAAGCCCTTCCAGCCCGTCCCACAGGCGTTGACCGCGACCGAGAAGGATCGGCGTCTGCACGATGTGCATCTGGTCGACCAGACCGGCCTTGAGGAAGTCACGCAGCGTGCGCACGCCGCCGCCGATGCGGATATCCTTGCCCTTTGCACCCTTGCGCGCTTCGGCGAGCGCTTCTTCAGGTGAGGCGTCGAGGAAATAGAACGTCGTCCCGCCCTCCATTTCAAGAGGCGGACGCGGATGGTGCGTCAGAACATAAACCGGCGTGTGAAATGGCGGGTTGCCCCCCCACCAGCCCTTCCAGTCAGGGTTCTCGTGCCAGCCCGGATAGCCGTACTTCCCCGCACCCATGATCTCAGCGCCGATACCGACATCGAAGGTTCTGAGCAGCGTGTCATCAATGCCGCCAGAACCGCCCGCCTGACCAACGAGAGAGTGCCACCAACGGGTTCCGAGCATCCATTGATGCAGTCGTTGGCCGGCATGACCGAACGGCTCTTCAAGGCTGAGCCCTTCCCCAGTCCCGAACCCGTCGAGGGAAATGGCAAAGTGCTGCACGCGGACAAGTGACATCCCGAACCCTCCTCTTTGTCTGAAGAGTATGCCGGGACAAACTGGCGGGATGAAGAGGGACCGCAAACAATCCTGACAACTACAGCCACTGAGAAGACGAGGTACGTCTAAGCGTTCGTCGGCACCGAGAGAATGGTCCGAAGTCCAGGCTCGTTGTCCTCGCTGCTGATGGTTCCGTTCAGCCTCTCGACCAGCGCGTTGATCACGCGCGAGCCGAAACCGGTTCCTTCCACCTGTCCGGTGACGCCGCGGCCACGATCGGCCACCGTGAGGCGGAAACCGCCCCGCGCCGGCTCAAGCGAAAGCATGATCGGCCCGGGCTCACCGCCATAGGCGTACTTGACGGAATTAGTGAGAAGCTCGTTGACGATAAGGCCGACGCTGATGGCCCGCTCTGGGTCGATCCAGGTGGGATTGAGGTCGAGGCTCAACTGCTGGCGCCAGCGCGGGTCCAGCGTACTTGCCAGTTCTCCTACCAGCTCATCCAGATAGCGGCCAAGATCGACGGTCTGCACGTCGTTCTCCTGATAGAGCCGGCGATGGACCAGACCGACGGCGCGCAGACGCTGCTCGGCCTGCGCCAGCTGCTCCTGCACGATCGGCTCGGCATTGCGGGCCTGCATGCGCAGGAACGCGGAGACAATCGCCAGACTGTTCTGGACGCGGTGATTGACCTCCTTCAGCAGGAAGTCCTTCTGCTGGATCAGGCTCTCGTTCTTTCTCAGCGTCGAAAGCAGGTCCTGGTTGAGCCGGTTTATCCGCCTGTTATTCCAGGCATCCAGCATCCGCTTGGTGAGCCGAATCGCGGACTCCTTCTCGGCGTCGAGCCAATCCTCGGAACGGCCGGCCACCTGTTGCGCCCAGGTGGCAAACGATGCGCGTGGCGTCAGCGCCTTGCGCTCTTCGGCTTGAGTAACGTTCTTGTGCGGGTGTCCCGCCCAGTAGACCGTCTGCACCTTTTCCGCGCGAAACCACAGGAGCGTCGACGGAACTTCGGTGTCCATCGTGACCGCGACGACGCCGCTCGCGATATCCTTGCAGCTCGCCGCCGCCGGCATGTCTTCCGAAAGATGGCTGCTGGCGAATGGCTTGGAGTGTCCGGACTCTCCCGCAAATTCCGCAATGGCGCATACCATCTCGGGTGCGGGGCAGGTGCCCGAGCGATAAACCTCATTGCCCTGGACTGCCGCAAACCCGTCGGCACGCAATAGATGCGTCAGATCTCGTGCAGCACCGCCAAGGAACGACCTGAGGTTCTCATCGGTGCCGAGCCTGTTGACGATCAGGTCCTCCTGCGCGCGCAGTCGCACGCGCTCGCGATTGAGCTCTCCCTCTTCCCGCATCTTGATCTGCCGGGCGACTGCTGAAGCAACCGTCTGGCAGGTCAGGCGCGTGGCGAGCGACAGGACACGCGGCTCATGGTGATGGCATGCGACCATGCCCCAGAGCACCCCGTCCTTGATGATAGACATGGAAGCCGATGCATTTACGCCCATGTTCTTCAGATACTGGATGTGGACCGGCGACACGCTGCGCAGCGTTGAGTCGCTCAAGTCGAGCGCGGAGAGATCCTCTCTGTAGCTCTCGATCGGCACCGGCGTATAGTTGACGTCTGCAATCACCCGCACGCGGTTGCGCAGATAAAGTGCGCGCGCCTGCTTCGGGATATCCGAACCGGGGAAATGATGGTTCATGAAACTGTCGGAACCGTCGGCGATGCTCTCGCCGATCACAACGCCGGCTTCGTCATCGATGAAGCGGTACACCATGACGCGACCGTAGCCGGTGATTTCCTGGAAAATCTTTGCCGTCTGGTTGGCGAGATCCGTAAGGGTGATCGATCGGCTGAGCCTTGAGCCGATGCTTTCCAGTCTCGCCAGGAACGTGGCGCCAAACTGCGAGCCTGCCTCGGCCTCCGTCAGCTCGAAGACAGCATATTCGCCACTGCGATAGGCGATGACATCGTGCAGCCTTCCGTTCCACTCGGCCTGTCCCAAAACGGAAAAGCCCGTTTGCGGCAGGCTCTGGTGTGAAAAGCCGGCAAGATCAATCGCAAGCACGTCCTGCAGCCTGTTGCCGCGCAGCCGCTTGGCTTCGGCACCGCAACCCGCGCTTCCGACGACTGTGCCGTGGGCGTCCGCTACGATCATTAACCCATGCGGCTGGATGGATCCGGGGATGTGGATCGGTTCCAGGTCGCAATTCGTAAGATTTGTCGCGACCCGTTCAAGCATCCGACTATTCCCTTCCATATTCCACTTTTGTACCAGTTTGGGATATTTCAGCGAAAACTGAAACCATTATTTGCCCTGCTAATCATATTTCACTACTGATCAATGATCAGGCGGGACAGAGGGGCCGGAAACCTGCTTTTTATTTATAACCCCTCCGGCATGTGGTGAACGATGGATCTTGATACTCTGGAAATGCCTGTCGCACTCGGCCGCTCTAAGCGGATCAAGCAGGCCACCAGTGCTGCGCACGACCGACTGGATCAGACGATCATGGGGTATGAGCCCTTCGCCGACCTTGCCCGATACCGCCTGTTTCTGCAGATGCAGTACCGTTTCCAAGGCGGTCTGCAGCCGATCTATGAAGGCATTCCGAGGGATCCACGCCTCTCCACGTTCCAATGTATATACCGGCTGAGCCTCATTGAACAGGATCTAGCAGATCTTGGGGCTCGCCCCGATCACCACGCAACACTTCCCCTCGCGTCACCTGCTCTTTCAGATCTGCCGCGAGCTCTTGGCTGGCTCTATGTCGCCGAAGGCTCGAATCTGGGTGCGGCCTTTCTGTTGAAGGAGGCGGCTAGCCTAGGCCTGACCCCCGCGTTCGGCGCCCGGCATCTGGCAGCCCCTTCGGAAGGGCGCGGCGCTTACTGGCGCAACTTTACAGCCGCGCTGGATGCGCTCGACCTGCCGCAGGCAGACGAAGACCTCGTGATTGATGGCGCAAGAGAAGCATTCACCAGCGTTCGCAGTCTCGTTGAGCACTACTTCGGCAGGAACTGAATAATAAACGCTTATAGGGTTTAGCGCGCCCTCTCCTCACCTCGCGCAAGGTAAACTCCTTGCTGTCACCACTCGCGAGAACACGGTTTCAGGGTAAACTTGATGCTGCACATTGGAGCTGGACCCTGATGCTGGAGGCTTCCAACGCGCAGATTCCAAGAGGATCTTCCACGTACCTAGCTTCCACGGACGAAGCAAGCAAGCCTCCGTTACACGAGCGAAGCAACAGCTGGTTGTTAATTATCTGCATATGCAAGTATCAGCTGCAATTTGCACTTGCGTATTCTGTTTAAGCATCATAAAAAATAATTATCATATTTACGGGGGCTGGCAATTTTAACACCTATAGAGGCGCGCGTAGCCGTGCGTACCATACACTCGTCCTTACGAGCGCGTTAACGATCTTCGCGCTTCACGCCAATGCGCTTGAACTGGGCACCGGCAATACCGGTGGAAACACATCCGGCGTTGCGATCTCGACAGGCAGTGGAAATGATGCTGCCACAACCGGGGGTACGAACCACTCCGTGGCTATTGGCAATGCCACATCCATCGGTGCGAACTCGCACTTCTCCAACGCAATTGGCTTCGGAACCACGGTCGGAGCGGATTCTTCCGTCTCCACCGTTATCGGCATTCAGTCTTCCATTGGCACCAACTCCTCAGTTTCCAATGTGTTCGGTCGGTCTTCCAGCGTTGGCAACGATGCCGCGCACTCAACGGCAGTTGGCGCATATGCAAGGATCGGCAACGGATCAGCAAGCTCGCTTGCTGCTGGCCATTCTGCCACAATTGGTGCGAGCTCAGCTAACGCAACTGCGATAGGACATCAGGCCGGAGTTGGCGCGGGTTCAAACAGCGCGACAGCTTTTGGCGACCAAGCAACGGTCGGCGCCAATTCCAACAGCGGCACGGCATTCGGCGCCAGGGCAAGCGTTGGAGATAACTCCGCTGGCTCTGCTGCCGTTGGCGTGGACGCAACCGTCGGAGACAACTCCCAAAGCGCGAACGCGATCGGCCGCTCGGCAATAGTTGGCGATAATGCGAACGACTCGACTGCTCTCGGCACGGGGGCAATTGTGGGTGACAATGCGTCCAACGCATTGGCTGCGGGCCGTTCCGCCACCATCGGCAACAATGCCGACAGCTCCGCGGCGGTCGGCCACGGAGCATCTGTTGGCGACAATACCGCCAATGGCCTGGCTCTCGGCAGGAGCGCTTCGGTTGGCGCAAACTCATCCAACTCGACAGCCATTGGAACCTCCGCTTCAGTGGCGGCCAGCACCACCTACTCTACAGCCTTCGGTTACGGAGCCTCGGTCGGCGCAGGCGCCAACTACTCTTCGGCACTGGGTTACCAGGCTTCCGTAGCCGCGGGTGCGACCAATGCGATTGCATACGGCTCGAATGCCAGCGTAACCGCCGCCAATGCGGTCGCCATGGGCTCGGGCGCCAGTGCAACGGCTGCAAATTCGGTTGCCCTGGGCAGCGGTTCGGTCGCCAGCGAAGCCAACACGGTTTCCGTGGGATCGCTCGGCGCAGAACGTCGCATCACTAATGTGGCGGCAGGCGTCAATGCCACGGACGCCGTCAACGTGGGCCAGTTCAATTCCGCCTTGAACAACGTCTCGAACGCGCTTTCCGGCCTTTCACAGGAGATCGGCGAAGTGCGTGGCGAAGCCCGTCGCGGCATCGCCGCTGCGGTTGCGATGGCGAGCCCGCTGATGCCTTCGGCTCCGGGTAAGACCACGGTCAACGGGTCCGTAGGCTTCTACAAGGGTGAAGTTGGCGTCGGCGTCAGCGTTGCCCATCGACTCAACTTCAACATTCCTGTTATGGTTCACGCCGGTTATGCAAACGGCGGCGGCAACGAGCATGTCGGCCGCGTAGGAATGTCTTTTGAGTTCTAAGTCCTCTTCCAAAGTCTTGCAGGCCCGCAAGGGCCTGCTTTCAGTGAGGCGGCTCCAGGCCGCCTTCGTCGTCGTTCTCGGCGTGCTATCCACCGGCGCTCACGCCCAGCAGAGCTGGGAAGAGCTGCCCATGATGGAGCTGCAGGGCTTCTACCGGGGTCCCATGAAGGACACGCTGATCCAGCGCTGGCGGGATCCGGAAACCGGCGCCATCTGCTACATCTACATGCCGATCATTGCGCAGAACACGCCGACGGAAGGCGCACCCTACGTGCACTATGGTTCAAACCAGATCGGCTCGATCAGTTGCGTCCCCGCACCCGCGACAACACCGGAACCAGCCCCGAAGAAATAAGGGAGTGGCGACCGCGCTCTCGGGGTCATATTGACAGACAAGTGCAAGCAAGTGGTGGTCGACCGTGCCCGAATTGCCTGAGGTAGAAACCGTCCGTCGCGGCCTAGCGCCCGTGATGGAAGGTGCGCGTGTAAGGAAAGTGGAGTTGCGCCGCCCGGATCTGCGCTTTCCTTTCCCCATAGGTCTGGCGGAGGCGGTTGAGGGGCGCACCTTCACGAGCATCTCCCGCCGCGCAAAATATCTGCTGATGCATCTGGACGACGGCACAGTGCTGATCTCGCACCTGGGCATGTCCGGCTCCTTCCGCATCGAGTGGGAAGGCGAGGCTGCCGTCCCCGGCGTCTTCCACCACGACCGCTCGAAGAACCCGCTGCATGACCACGCGGTGATCGATCTTGCCCGGCCTGACGGGAAGCGGGCCTCCGTCTTCTATAATGATCCGCGGCGTTTCGGATTTCTTCTGCTCTCCGCTGAGAATCAGCTGCACGAACACCCGCTCCTGCGCAATCTTGGCGTCGAGCCCACCGGCAACATGCTGGATGGAGCGGTGCTCGCAAAGATGCTTGCGGGAAAGAAGGCGCCCCTGAAGGCAGCACTCCTCGACCAGACGCGGATCGCCGGCCTCGGCAACATCTACGTCTGCGAAGCCCTCTGGCGGGCAAAACTATCGCCCCTCAGGCTTGCGGGCACGATATCAGGCAAGGGCGGCAAGCAGACGGTGCACAGCGAGCGACTCGCCATCGCAATCCGAGCCGTTATCGCCGACGCCATAGCTGCGGGCGGATCCTCCCTGCGCGATTATCGACAGGCAGACGGCTCGCTTGGCTATTTCCAGCACACATTCAATGTCTATGACCGGGAGGGACACCCCTGCCCGTCGCCCGACTGCAGCGGCACCATCCACCGCATCGTGCAGAGCGGGCGCTCGACATTCTACTGCCCGACCTGCCAGCGCTAGTACCAACCGAGGCTCGCCAGGTGCTCCCTTCCGGACGTCCGACCACCGCGCCGAACTGCCACCGAAGAATGCGCAAACAGAGTCGTTTCAAGGCGTTGACGCCGCCCGAAAGCTCCTCTATAAGCCACGACGACTGAGGTGGCCGGATGGCTGCCCATTTGTTTTTGTGCCGAAGGTCGCCATTCGTGCTAGCCTCCGGCTCCTTGAGAGATATGAGAGAGGACACATGGCCAACACCACTTCGGCCAAGAAGGCAGTGCGTAAGATCGCAGCTCGCACTGCAGTGAACAAGAACCGTCGTTCACGCGTTCGTACCTTTGTTCGCAAGGTCGAAGAGGCGATTGCTGCCGGCGACAAGACTGCAGCGGAGAACGCATTCAAGGCTGCTCAGCCTGAACTGATGCGCGCTGCTGGCAAGGGCGTCATTCACAAGAACACCGCCTCCCGGAAAGTATCTCGCCTCGCCAATCGCGTGAAGCAGATCAGCGCTTAACAAGCGTCAGTTCCAGCTTTGATTTTTTGAAAACCCGGTCCTTGTGGCCGGGTTTTCTTTTGCGCCAAATTGTTACGCTCACGCGCCTCACATAGGGCATGGTTTTGTCATTTGCCGGCATATGATTTTTAGGTGCGGCAATGCCCCGCGCGGACACCTGCGGAAAACCCATGCCCGCTGACGATATCACAACATAATCAGGGTCTTAGAGAAGTTTATCCACAGGTTGAACAAGGACTCAGCGGGGTCCATTCCGCCCAATGAAGTCAAGCAATTTTTTTCAAATTTTTCTTCCTCCACGACTTTTGCCGAGGCCTGAAAGAATCCGTATTGAATCAAAATGGCTTAACGCAAAACCGCTGATTTGCCCGCGACCTTTTAGCACCGATTCTCGTTGGCAAGAGGAAAGATTCACTATCCCCCGGACTTGCTCTTTGCGGGAGGTTTTCGGTAAGGTCTTCTCACCTTCAGCAAAGGCCAGCGAGCCTGAGAAGATTTAGTCAACACAGGGCGATAAGATGCGTGGCCCCGCCACTGCAGGGCATCGTTTTGCGTATGGGTAAGATGGAGAGTTGATCTCTTGAGCTTTGTAAGGAGTACCCGTCTGGTTGGATGAGGGTCTGGCCGGAAGGAAATACTGAGTGCCACGAAAGGACCTGAGCGAGTGTGAGTACCGGGACGGGCGAAACCCCTTTAGTAATTTGCGTGTCGGTTGACGCGCCCGTTTATAACAAGAACATTTTTTACAGGGACGACGAGGATGCAGAGCGGCGTTGAGAGGGACATTGACAGCGGGTATTCATCTACGGATGCCACGCCTGACGCGGAGTGCGATCTAGCCTCCGCCACCTTTGAGAGGGTGCGTGCACAACTGAAGGCCCGACTGGGCACCGAGGTCTATTCCAGCTGGTTCGGCCGCATGAAGCTGGCTGAAGCTTCCAAGGGCTTGGTCCGCATTTCCGTACCCACCGCATTCCTGCGCGCCTGGATCAACGGACACTACCTCGACCTGATCACCGAGCTCTGGCAGGCCGAAGACGCCTCCGTTCTCAAGGTGGAAGTTGTCGTGCGCACCGCAACGCGCAACGTTGTTGCCCGCGCCGAGCCCAAGGCTCCTGTGGTTCGCAAGCCGGTTCTTCCGTCTGCGGCAAGCCTGTCCTCGGGCACTGCAGCCGTTAACGTGCGTGGCCAGACGCCGCCCCCGCCACGCCAGGACATCACGACTCGCCCCAACGTTCTCGGTTCTCCTCTTGACAGCCGCTACACGTTCGAGTCGTTCGTTGAGGGATCTTCCAACCGAGTCGCCTGTGCAGCCGCTCGCACGGTCGCAGAATCGGCTCCGGGTGGAGCAGTGCGGTTCAACCCGCTCTTCCTTCATGCCTCCGTCGGCCTCGGCAAGACTCACCTCCTGCAGGCAATCGCTGCCGCATCGCTCAAGACGCGTCCGCAGTCCCGCGTGGTTTACCTTACGGCCGAGTACTTCATGTGGCGCTTCGCCACCGCGATTCGGGACAACAATGCCCTGACGCTGAAGGAACAGCTGCGTGACATCGACCTTCTGATCATCGACGACCTGCAGTTCCTGCAGGGCAAGTCGATCCAGAACGAGTTCTGCCATCTCCTGAACCTGCTGCTCGACAGCGCCCGTCAGGTGGTGGTTGCGGCCGACCGTCCGGTTTCCGAGCTGGAATCGCTGGAGCCGCGTGTGAAGTCCCGCCTCAACGGCGGCGTCTCCCTTGAAATTGGCGCTCCCGACTTCGAGATGCGCCTCGTCATGCTGAAACAGCGGCTTGAGCTGGCGCAGGTTGACGACCCGTCGCTTTCCATTCCGGACGATGTTTTGGAGCACGTGGCAAGCACGATCACCGGCAGCGGACGTGACCTCGAAGGCGCCTTCAACCAGCTGGTGTTCCGTCACTCCTTCGAGCAGGAAATCACGCTCGATCGGATCGACGAGATTCTCGGACCGGTCTCCCGCACCGGCGAGCCGCGCCGGGTCCGCATCGAGGACATCCAGCGCATCGTCGCCCGCCACTACAACGTGTCGAAGACGGAGCTCCTGTCGAACCGCCGCACGCGCACGATCGTCAAGCCGCGCCAGGTCGCCATGTACCTCGCCAAGGTCATGACGCCGCGCTCGCTTCCGGAAATCGGCCGTCGTTTCGGCGGACGCGATCACACCACCGTCCTCCATGCTGTTCGCAAGATTGAGGGGCTGTTTGGTGAAGACCGCCAGCTCGCCCAGGAGATCGAGCTCCTGAAGCGACTGATCAGCGACCAAGCCTAAACTTATCGGCTTAGCAATTCCTGCAGCCACTACGCAGGAATTGCTCTGCGAACGCGCGCATTTCCGTGTAAAATGGCGGCTTCCATGGTCGCGGGCTTGCGTTTTTGCCTATTTACCGGCAGTTTGCGAAAACTTGGCTTTAAGGCCGCGTGGAAGGGTGCTGCGGCACCCTTCTTGTTCTAATCCAGGCGAGATTCTGCAGTCATGCGTGTAATTCTGGAACGCTCCAATCTTTTGAAGTCACTCGGCCACGTGCACCGCGTGGTGGAACGTCGGAACACGATTCCGATCCTTTCGAACGTGCTGCTGACCACCGAAGGCGGCAATCTCGAAATGAAGGCGACCGATCTCGATCTGGAAATGACGGAAGCCGCACCGGCAAGCATCGAGCAGGGCGGCGGCACCACCGTTCCGGCTCACCTTCTCTACGACATCGTGCGCAAGCTGCCTGACGGCGCTGAAGTGATGCTGAAGACAGACGACAGCGGCAACTCCATGTCCGTCGTCGCTGGCCGCTCCACTTTCCGCCTGCAGTGCCTGCCGCAGACGGATTTTCCTGAACTTTCCGCCGGCCAGTTCAGCCACACCTTCAGCATCCAGGCGGAAGACCTGAAGCTCCTGATCAACCGGACCCAGTTCGCGATCTCAACTGAAGAAACCCGCTACTACCTGAACGGTATTTTCCTCCACACGATCGAGGTCGGCAGCAAGCTGATGCTCCGTGCCGTGGCGACGGACGGCCATCGTCTGGCCCGCGCCGAGATCGAGGCGCCGTCTGGCTCGGAAGGCATGCCTGGCATCATCATCCCGCGCAAGACCGTTGGCGAGCTGCAGAAGCTGCTCGACGAGCCGGATGTCAACGTCCAGGTGCAGCTCTCCGACACCAAAATCCGCCTGCAGATCGGCACCGTTGTGCTGACCTCCAAGCTGATCGACGGCACCTTCCCGGACTACCAGCGCGTCATCCCGACCGGCAACGACAAGGAACTGGTGATCGACCGCCAGAGCTTCTCTGCTGCCGTGGATCGCGTCTCCACCGTTTCCACCGAGCGTGGCAGGGCGGTAAAACTTTCCATCGGCGATGGTCACGTCACGCTCGCCGTCAACAACCCGGATTCGGGCAGTGCGACCGACGAGCTGCCGGCCTCCTACGAAGCCGAGCCCATTGAGGTCGGTTTCAACGCGCGCTACCTGCTGGATGTCGCCGGACAGCTTTCGGGCAACGATGCCCGCTTCCTGTTTGCGGATGCCGGATCGCCGACCCTGATCCAGGATACGGCCGATGAGCGCGTGCTCTACGTTTTGATGCCGATGCGAGTGTGACCACGCAAACGAATGAAGCCTTGGGGCCGGCTGACAAGCCGGCTCAGGTCTATGTCAGCAAGCTGACGCTGACCAATTTCCGCAACTACAGCAGCCTCTCCCTGCCGCTGCAGCCCGGAGCGATCGTGCTCACGGGGCAAAATGGTGCGGGCAAAACCAACCTGCTCGAAGCCGTCTCATTCCTGTCGCCCGGCCGCGGACTGCGCCGCGCCAAGCTTGATGAAGTGGCAAAGCTGAGCGCGCAGGACGGCTTTGTGATCCACGCCGAGCTTGAAGGTCCCTTTGGCGACTGCCGCATCGGCACAGGTACGAACGGCTCTCCGGAAGGCCGCCGCGTGCGCATCAATGGCGAGCCGGCGAAGAACACCGAGGCGTTGCTCGACTGGGTCCGCGTTATCTGGGTCACCCCGTCGATGGATTCGCTCTTCACAGGCCCTTCCTCGGAGCGCCGGCGCTTCCTCGACCGCATGGTTCTCGCCATCGACCCGGCCCATGGCCGGCGTACGCTGGATTATGAAAAGTCCATGCGTGCGCGCAACCGGCTGTTCGCCGACGACATCCGCAACGACGCCTGGTTCGAGGCGATCGAAGTGCAGATGGCCGAAACAGGCGTGGCGATCGCCGCCGCCAGGGCTGAGATGCTGCGGCTTCTCACCTCCATGTTCGAGCGCCTGCCCGAAGGTGCCTTCCCCAAGGCTGAGCTGGCACTGTCCGGTTTCGTGGAAGGCATTCTCGATGGCCGTCCGGCTGTGGAGGTGGAGGAGGAATTTCGTCTGCGGCTCAACACCGAACGGGGCCGTGACCGCGCAGCTGGCCGTACGCTGGAAGGCCCGCACCTCGCCGACATGCTGGTCTGGCACAAGCCAAAGGTGATGCCAGCCGCAAGCTGCTCGACCGGTGAACAGAAAGCCCTGCTGCTTGGCCTTGTGCTTGCGCATGCAAGGCTTACATCAGAGCTTTCGGGATCTGCACCCATCCTGCTCCTCGACGAGATCTCGGCCCATTTCGATGCGGACCGGCGCGCTGCGCTCTTCGAAATCCTTGAGGAGCTGAACTGCCAGTCTTTCATGACCGGAACCGAGCCATTGCTTTTCTCGAGCCTCGAAGGCAGAGCTAAGTTCCTGAAAGTTTCAGGCGGCAGCATTACGGAAGCGTGATCGAGCCGCGGGAGGAAATCGCCTTGACCGTCACGCCACTCACCGACCAGGAACTCGAGCGCTACTCCCGCCACATCCTGCTTCCTGAAGTGGGCGGAGCCGGCCAGCAGAAGCTGAAGCGCGCGCGTGTTCTGGTGCTTGGTGCTGGTGGCCTTGGCGCGCCCGTCCTGCAATATTTGGCAGCTGCAGGCGTCGGCACGCTTGGCATCGTCGACGACGACACGGTCTCGCTCTCCAATCTCCAGCGGCAGGTAATCCATTCGACCGAGTCGGTGGGCCAGCCGAAGGTCGAAAGCGCAGCCGAATCGATCGCGCGACTCAACCCCAACGTTGCGGTCGAACGCCTTCCAATCCAAATGGACGAGCAGAATGCGTTGGAGCTGATCTCCCGGTATGACCTCGTGGTCGACGGCTCCGACAACTTTGCCGCCCGCTACATGCTGGCGGACGCCTGCGAATCTGCTCGCGTACCGCTGGTGACGGCCGCCGTAGGGCGATTCGATGGCTCGATCACCGTGCTGAAACCCTATGAGACTGATTCCGAGGGGCGGCAAAACCCGACCTACCGTGATCTCTTTCCCGAGCCTCCACCTGAAGGGCTGGTGCCAAGCTGTGCGGAGGCGGGAATCATCGGTGCATTAGTGGGCGTCATCGGCACGCTCGAGGCCATGGAAGCCATCAAGCTCATCACGGGAATCGGCGAGCCTCTGGTTGGTCGCCTTCTCCTCTATGACGGGTTGGCCGCGCGATTCGATACGATCATCTACCGGCGCAGGAAGGTGAAGCAGGGATAGGCCCTGCCGCATCTTCAGCCTGAGCTTTACACCTTGCGGGGAATCACCCGGTCTGGCGGACGGTGGCCGTCGAAGAAGGTGCGGATGTTGATGATCACCTTCTCGCCCATGTCGATGCGGCCTTCGATTGTGGCCGAGCCCATGTGCGGCAGCAGCACGACCTTGCCCTTTTCCGCAAGCTTGACGAGCCGCTTGTTGATGGCGGGCTCATATTCGAACACATCGAGACCCGCGCCGGCGATCTTGCCATCCTCGATCAGCTGAATCAGCGCCTCTTCATCGACGATATCGCCGCGCGCCGTGTTCACGAGATAGGAGGTCGGCTGCATCAGGGCGAGACGCCGAGCAGACAACAGATGATAGGTCGCGGGCGTCGACGGACAGTGCACCGAGATAACGTCCATGCGGGCGAGCATCTGGTCGAGGCTGTCCCAATAGGTTGCCTCCAGCTCGTCCTCGATCATCGGCGCCACGCGGCGGCGGTTGTGGTAGTGGATCGACATGCCGAAGGCCTTCGCGCGGCGTGCCAGAGCGGTGCCGATTCGGCCCATGCCGACGATGCCGAGACGCTTGCCCCAGACGCGGCGACCAAGCATCCAGGTCGGTGACCAGCCGGCCCATTTCTCGCCCCGGCGCAGCATTTCAGCGCCCTCCACGAGACGGCGCGGTGCGGCCAGCATCAGCGCCATGGTCATGTCGGCCGTATCTTCGTTGAGCACGTTGGGCGTATTGGTAACGACGATCCCCTTGGCAGCGGCCGCGGCAACATCGATGTGCTCCACGCCATTGCCGTAGTTCGCGATCAGCTTGAACTGAGGTCCTGCCTGCTCAATCAGGGCAGCATCGATTCGGTCGGTGATGGTGGGAACGAGAACCTCGGCCTCCTTGACGGTGGCAACCAGCTCAGGCTGCGACATCGGCTGATCGTCGATGTTCAGACGCGCATCGAACAGCTCGCGCATGCGCGTCTCGACCTGATCCGGGAGCTTGCGAGTGATGACGACCAGCGGCTTTTTGCGACCTGACATGAAAGCTCAACCCCTTTTCCTTCAGACCTCTTTAACCAAGACCGTAAATACTGCAAGGCGGAGCCGGTCCTGTGTCGCCAGAAGGCGATGATGTCTAGCAAGCAAGCGCAGTCAAGACAAAGGAAAAGGCCATCGATTTTTTTGCGTGGGGCGCAGCACTGAAGATGCCGGCAGGCATACTGGCAGCGCGGCATCCCCGCTCCAGGAGTAAGAAATGCGGCGTCGTGATGTATTTTGTGGGTTCCTGTCGATTCTCGTTGTCGCAATTGGCCTGTCTTCAGCACCAGCAATGGCCCAGTCGGAGGAGGGAAGCGCCTCCGTCAAGGTGGGCTCCAGCGGCCTGCCGATCCCTCGCTTTGTCAGCCTGAAATCGGCAAGGGTTAACCTCCGCGTCGGCCCGGGCACGAGCTATGCGGTCGACTGGATGTACCTCAAGGCAGGCTTGCCGGTGGAGATTATCCAGGAGTTCGACAACTGGCGGCGCATTCGCGACGTCGATGGCACCGAAGGCTGGGTCAACCAGGCGCTTCTTTCCGGCACCCGCACGGCAATCGTCTCGCCCTGGCTCCAGGGCAAGGAAACAACGCTCCCGGTCGTGGCGTCTCGCGACATCAATGCGCGCCGTATCGCCAACGTGGAGCCAGGCGTGACTGGCCAGGTGAAGGAATGTGACGGCGCATGGTGCCTGATGCGCTTTGGCACCCACGAAGGCTGGATCGAGCAGGGCATGATCTGGGGCGTCTATCCCGGCGAAGTGTTTGACTAGCCTCTAATACCCCACCCAATCTCAGCAGTTGGTACAGGGAATCTTCGTGCTCACGCGCGGATGCTGGTCGTAACGGTCGCCCATCATGATATTGTCCAGAGAGAAGAGCCCCAGCACCTCCTTCGCTCCCTCTGACCACGCGACCATAGGCCGATAGGCAAGCCTCGTTTCCACACGGATCAGATACATGCCGGGGATCTTGAGGTCGTTGCTGAGCGTCACCGTCGCACCCTTCGTGGCAGGGGGCAGTGCGGCGCAGTCGTAGTAGCATTTT
>Ga0182736_1000736_pt1 | contig 42185 bp, 42 predicted proteins | sample eDN5th30CKraftBY_FD_128882 | JGI IMG/M metagenome (GOLD analysis project Ga0182736, IMG submission 128882) | Enriched backyard soil microbial communities from Emeryville, California, USA - eDNA 5th pass 30_C Kraft BY (version 2) (version 2) | ecosystem: Environmental > Terrestrial > Soil >... | reverse complement strand
CGTCTCCGACGACGTCGCCCGCACCAAGCCGGCGCCGGACATCGTCCAGGCCGCGCTGGAGAAGCTCGGGGGCGCCGACGGCGGCGTGATGGTCGGCGACGCCGTCCACGACGTCGCCGCCGCACACGCCGCCGGGCTGCCCGCGATCGCGCTGCTGACGGGCGGCTTCGGCGCGCAGGAGCTGCGCGACGCGGGCGCCGAATGCGTCTTCGAGGATCTGCTGGAGCTGCTCGGGCACCTCGACGAGACGCCGCTGGCGTAGGCTGCAAGGACCATGCCGCGGGCGGTGCGGTTCGACCACTACGGAGGCCTCGAGGTCCTCGACGTCGTCGAGGTCCCCACGCCCGCGCCCGAGGCGGGCGAGGCGCTCGTGCGCGTGAAGGCGGCCGGCATCAACCCCGGCGAGGCCTCGGTCCGCGAGGGCTTCATGCACGACCGCTGGCCGGCCACGTTCCCGTCCGGCCAGGGCAGCGACCTCGCGGGCGTGGTCGCGGCCGTCGGCGCGGGCGTCGACGCGCTCGCGCCCGGCGACGAGGTGCTCGGCTGGACCGACGACCGCGCCGCCCAGGCCGAGGAGGTCCTCGTGCCCGCCGACCAGCTGGTGCCGAAGCCGGCCGCGGTGCCGTGGAAGGTCGCGGGCGCGCTGCACGTCGCCGGGGCGACGGCCTGGGCGGCGACCCGCGCGGTCGGCCTCCGGCCCGGCGACACGGTCGCGGTCTCCGGCGCCGCCGGCGGCGTCGGCTCGCTCGCCGTCCAGCTCGCCCGGCGCGCGGGCGCGCGCGTGATCGGCCTCGCCAGCGAGCCCAACCACGAGTGGCTGCGCGCGCACGGCGTCGAGCCGGTCGCCTACGGCGACGGCCTGCAAGCCCGGCTCCCTCGCCTCGACGCGTTCGTCGACACGTTCGGCGGCGGCTACGTCGACCTGGCCATCGGGCTCGGCGTCGCGCCCGAGCGGATCGACACGATCATCGACTTCCCCGCCTCCCAACGGCACCCCGGCGTCAAGACCGACGGCAACGCGGTGGGCGCGTCCGCGGACGTCCTGCGCGAGCTGGCGGGGCTGATCGCCGCGGGCGAGCTCGAGGTGCCGATCGCGGCCACCTTCCCGCTCGAGCGCGTGCGCGACGCGTACGCGCTGCTCGCCCACCGCCACACCCGCGGCAAGATCGTCCTGATCCCGTAACGATCGCTCGCATCCGGCTGCACCACCCGGCGACGGCCCAGCACCAGCGCACCGGACGCTTGACCAATGACGCGGGACGCAATAGCGTACGCGGGCGTGAGGAAGGGACTCCTGCTCGCCGTGGCGTGCCTGACGCTGTCCGCGGCCCCCGCGCAAGCCGCGCCAGACCAAGCCGCACCCGCGACTCAGCCCGAGGTCGCGTTCGACGCCCGCTACGAGCCGACCAGCACGCGGCTCTTCAAGCCGCGCGTGGACAACATCCGCGCCGGCAGCCGCGTCGTCGTCCGCTGCTCGGGCCAGCGCTGCCCGCTGAAGTCGTACACGTGGAAGAGCGCCAGCGGCTCGGTGTCGCTGTACCGGTTCGCCTACCGGCGGCTGAAGGCGGGCGTGAGGCTGCGCATCGAGGTCACCGAGCCGGGCGGCAACAAGCGCCAGGCGACGATCAAGATCAACGCCGCGCGCGCGCCCACGGTCACCGGTACGCTCGCTCACTGACGCGCCGCGCGCGGCGCTAATGTCCGCCGCGTGATGCGCATGCCGCCCGAATGGGCACCGCACGAGCGGACGTGGATGGCGTGGCCGTCGCGCTCCTACACGCTCGGGGACGCACCCGAGCAGGCGCGCGCGACCTGGGCCGCCGTCGCGGGCGCGATCGTCGCGTTCGAGCCCGTGACGATGGTCGTCGACCCGGAGGCGGCGGCGGACGCCGCGCGCCACCTCGACCCGCGCGTCGACGTCGTGCACGCCCCGCTCGACGACGCCTGGATGCGCGACATCGGGCCGACGTTCGTGCTCGGCGACGACGGCGCGCTGCGCGCGGTCGACTGGGTCTTCAACGGCTGGGGCGCCCAGGGCTGGGCGAGCTGGGACCGCGACGCGCGGATCGCCCGCTTCGTGGCGGCGCAGGCCGGCGTCGACGTGATCGGCTCGCCGCTCGTCAACGAGGGCGGCGGCATCCACGTCGACGGCGAGGGCACCGTGCTGGTCACGGAGACCGTGCAGCTCGACGAGCACCGCAACCCGGGCTGGGACAAGCCGCAGGTCGAGGGCGAGCTGGCGCGCACGCTCGGCGCCGAGCGCGTGATCTGGCTGCCGCGCGGGCTCACGCGCGACTACGACGAGCTCGGCACGCGCGGGCACGTGGACATCGTCGCCACGTTCTCCTCCCCCGGCACCGTGCTCGTCCACTCGCAGCCGGACCCGGCGCACCCGGACCACGAGGTCACGCGCGTGCTCGCCGAGCAGCTGCGCGGCGAGCTCGACGCGCGCGGGCGGCGGCTGACCGTGATCGAGGTGCCGGCGCCGAGCGTCACGCACGACGAGCACGGCCCGGTCGACTACAGCTACATCAACCACGCGGTGGTCAACGGCGGCGTCGTGCTGTGCGGGTTCGGCGACGAGCAGGCGGACGCGCGCGCGGCCGCGATCGTCGGCGCCGCCTACGGCCGGCCGGTTTCGCTGGTCGACGCCCGGCCGCTGTTCGCCCGTGGCGGCGGCATCCACTGCATCACCCAGCAGCAGCCGGCCGCGTAGGGTGTGCGCGATGCGCCTGCTGCCCGGCGAAGAGGACCGACTGCTGCTGTTCCTGGCCGCCGAGCTCGCCCGCAAGCGGCGGGCGCGCGGGCTGGCGCTGACGCAGGCGGAGGCGGTCGCGCTGATCGCCGACGAGGTCTGCGAGGCGGCGCGCGACGGGCGCTCCTACGAGGAGGTCGAGGCGCTCGGCTACCGCGTGCTCGGGGAGCGTGACGTGCTCGAGGGGGTCGCGGACGCGGTCCCGCGCGTGGAGGTCGAGCCGCTGTTCGCGGACGGGCACCGGCTGATCGTCCTGCACGATCCGATCCGGCGCGACGCGCCGCCGCCGGACGTCACCGGGCAGCCGGACTGGGTGGGCGGCGACGCCGAGCTGGACGTCGTCAACGAGAGCGACGTGGCGGTCGCCGTCACCTCGCACTTCCACTTCTTCGAGGTCAACCGCGCGCTGCGGTTCGACCGCGCCGCCGCCTGGGGGCTGCGGCTGGCGATCGCGCCCGGGGCCAAGGTCCTGTTCGCCCCCGGGGAGCCGCGGACCGTGCGGCTGGTGCCGATCGCCGGCGCGCGCGTGGTGCGCGGGCACGGCGGGCTGGTGGACGGGCCGCTCGACGCGCCGGGCGCGCGCGAGGCGGCGCTGGAGCTGGCCCGCGCGCGGGGGTACCGCGGTGCCTGAGCGCGTACGGCTGGCCGACAGCGACCTGTGGCTGGAGCCGGAGGGCGAGCCGGACGCGATCGTCCCCGGCTGGGGCGGCACGATGCGCGACGGGCTCGGCGTGCGCGCGGAGCGCGGCGGCGTCGAGGTCGCGATCACCGGCGGCCTGCTGGTCGATCCGGTGCTGGGCGTGCGCTACGCGAGCCTGGGGATCCGCGACGGCCGGATCGTCAGCGTCGGCCGGGCCGGGAACCCGGACACGATGGACGGGGTCGACGTCGTGCTCGACACCGCGACCGCGGTGCACGACGCGTCCGGCCTGATCGTCACGCCCGGCGGCGTCGACACGCACGTGCACTGGCTCTCGCCGCAGGTCGCCGACGCGGCGCTGGCGGGCGGGCTGACGACGCTCGTGATCCAGGACCCCGGGCCGGTCTGGAACCTCGGCTGCAACCCGCCCGAGCTGCTGCAGGCGGCCTGGGCGGCGCTCGACGCGTACCCGTTGAACGCGGCGCTGCTCGTGCGCGCGTCGTCCGCGCGGCCGGAGCCGGTGCTGCACGCGCTGCGGGCCGGCGGGGCCGGGCTGAAGATCCACGAGGACGTCTCCGCGGGGGCGGAGCAGATCCGCTGCGCGCTCGACGTCGCCGACGCCGAGGACGTCCAGCTCGCGATCCACACCGACGGGCTCAACGAGGCGCTGTTCGTCGAGGACACGTTCGAGGCGTTCGGCGGGCGGACGGTGCACGCGTTCCACATCGAGGGCTGCGGCGGCGGGCACGCGCCGGACCTGCTGGCGCTGGCCGGCCGCGAGCGCGTGTTGACGTCCTCGACCAACCCGGGGCTCCCGTTCGGCGCGGGCGCCGCGGCCGAGGGGCGCGCGATGGTGTCCGCGGTCCACCTGCTGCAGACCGCGCGGCGCGGCGGCGACGCGGCGATCCGCGACCTGCGCGTGCGGGCGCGGACGATGGCGGCCGAGGGCGTCCTGCACGACCTCGGCGTGATCCACATGATGTCCTCGGACTCGCAGGGCATGGGGCGCGCGGGCGAGGTCGTCCGGCGGGCGCTGCAGAACGCGGACTGGATGAAGGCCGTGCGCGGAGGCTCCGACGACAACGAGCGCGTGCTGCGCCACATCGCGAAGGTGACGATCAACCCGGCGCTCGCGCACGGGCTGGCCGGGCACGTCGGCGCGTTGACCGTCGGGCGGCTCGCGGACGCCGTGCTGTGGTCACCCGCGCTGGTCGGCGTCCGCCCGGAGCTGGTGTTGAAGGCCGGGATGGCGGCGTGGGGCGCGTCCGGCGACGGCAACGCGTCGACGATGCTGTCCGAGCCGGTGCGCGTGCGCCCGCAGGTCGGGGGGATCGGCGGCGCTCCGGCGCGCCTCTCGCTCGCGTTCCTGGCGCGCAGCGCGATGGACGCGGAGCTGCCGACGGCGCGGCCGCGCGCCGCCGTCGAGGGCTGCCGCGACCTGACCGCCGCCGACATGGTCCTCAACACGCGGCGCGGCGACGTGCGCGTGGGCCCGCTGACGTACGCCGTCACGCTCGACGGCGAGGAGGTCGCGGCGCCGCCGGTCGAGCGGCTCGCGTTCTCCGGGCGGTTCCTGCTGGGGTGAGGCGCCGGATCAGAGCTGCAGCGGCGTCTGGCGCTCGAGCGGCGCGAGCACGTCGTCGCCCTGGTAGCGAAGCTCGTCGACGAGGAACTCGCCGTCCGCCATCACCTGGACGTCGTCGACCCAGTAGGCGTTCGAGCGGCACGGGAAGTCGAAGTGCCCCCGGGCCCGCGTCGTCGCCTGCGTGAACACGCCGACGTTCGCCCCGAAGGCGATCTGCATGTTCGCGTAGTAGGACTCGTTGTCCTGCCCCCACTTGAGCCAGTCCGCGCGCTGCTCGCAGCCCCAGCCGATGTGCGCGATCCGGTAGACGTTGGGATCGCGGAACTTGCGGAACCACTCGTTCAGCAGGTCGGCCTCGACGCCGCCGCTGATCTTGGTGATGCGCCCGTCGGCGATCTCCATGTACACGGGCTCGGTCACGTAGCGGCCGAAGACGAGCATCATGTCGCCGCGCCCGACGACGAGCACGCCCTCGCCGCGGTCCTCGTGCGGCGCGCAGCAGACCATCCCGGCCGGCCAGATATCCCAGCGCCCCGGACGGTCGGCGACGCTGTAGATCCCCATGGCGTCGCGTCCGTCCTTGTAGACGGTCAGGTCGGTGCCGCTCGGGGACGTGACGCGCATCGTCGTCGCGTCCTGCATCAGCCGCTCGCCGGCCAGCACCCGCTCGCGCAGCTCCGGCGTCGGAAACAGGCGCCGCAGCACCTCCTCGGTCTCGGCCACGCGAAGCACGCGCGTGCCCGAGAGCAGCGCCTCGCGCACGACGTCGCTGTACGCGCGGACACCGGTCGCCAGGTCGATGACCAGGTCCGCGCGGCGCCACGCGTCCGCGACCGCGCGCTCGGGCGCGCCGCGCGGGTGCACGATCTCGAACGCGTCGGCGCCCAGCCGCAGCGCGGCGGCCACGAACGCGGGGCCGAAGTGCGGCTGGGTGAAGCTGTCCGTGTGCACGAGCACGTGCTCGCCCTCCTGGACGTTGCACAGGCGCATGTGCTCGTACATCAGCTCCGCGAGCTCGATCGTCGCGAGCCCTTCATGGCTGGGAACTGGCGCTGCCTTCGGCGGCATTGCGGCTGACCTCCTGGTTGACATTGAGCGGGTGGTGGCAGGCGGCGACGTGCCCGCCGCCGAAGTCGCGCAGCGGCGGCTCGACCTCGCGGCACACGTCGGTCGCGAACGGGCAGCGCGGGTGCAGGCGGCAGCCCGGCGGCGGCGCGAGCGCCGAAGCGACCTCGCCGCGCAGGACGATCCGCTCGCGGCCGGCCGGCGGCGCGGCTTCGGGCACGGCGGCGAGCAGCGCCGCCGTGTAGGGCATGATCGGCCGCTGGTAGAGCTCCTCGGCCGGCGAGACCTCGACCAGCCGCCCGAGGTACATGACCGCGACGCGGTCGGACACCTGGCGCACGACGGCCAGGTCGTGCGAGACGAACACGTACGTCAGCCCGAGCTCGTCGCGCAGGTCGGCGAGCAGGTTGAGGATCTGCGCCTGCACGGAGACGTCGAGCGCCGAGACCGGCTCGTCCGCGACGATCAGCCGGGGCGCCAGCGCCAGCGCGCGGGCGATGCTCACGCGCTGACGCTGGCCGCCGGAGAACTCGTGCGGGAAGCGCTCGTAGTGGTCGGGGGTCAGGCCGACCGCCTCCAGCAGCTCCAGCACGCGCTTCCGGCGTGCGGCGCGATCGCCGATCTGGTGCATCCGGAGGGGGGCACCGACGATCGCGCCGACACGCTTGCGTGGGTTCAGGCTCGCGTACGGGTCCTGGAACACCATCTGCAGCTCGCGCCGCAGCGGGCGCAGCGCGGCGTCGCCCAGCCCCTCGATGCGGCGGCCGCCGAACTCGATCTCACCCGCGGTGGGCATGAGCATGCGCACCAGGCAGCGGGCGAGCGTCGACTTGCCCGAGCCCGACTCGCCGACGAGCCCGAGCGTCTCGCCGGCGCGGACCTGCAGGCTGACGCCGTCGACCGCGCGCACGGCACCGACCTGGCGCCGCCGGACGCCCTTGCGCACCGGGAAGTGCTTGACGAGGTCGCGGGCCTCGAGCAGGATCTCGCTCACCAGCCCGCCCTCCCGCCCACGACCGCCTTCGGGCGCAGCTCGGCGCGCTCGGGGCCGGAGATCCAGCAGCGATCCTCGTGCCCGGGCGCCGCGCCGCGCGCGACCAGGGGCGGCTCGTTCACGCACGCCTCGAACGCGTGCGGGCAGCGCGAGCGGAAGCGGCACCCGGTGGGCGCGTCCCCCAGCCGCGGCGGCGCTCCGCCGATCGCGTACAGCCGCCGCGGGCGCGGGCGATCGAGCCGCGGGATCGCGCCGAGCAGCCCCCACGTGTACGGGTGCTGGGGATCGCGGAACACCTCGCCGACCGCGCCGCGCTCCACGATCCGCCCGCCGTACATCACCAGCGCCGAGTCGGCGACCGCGGTCGCCAGCCCGAGATCGTGCGTGATCAGGATCATCGCCGAGCCGGTCTGCTCGCGCACGCGCGCGAGCAGCTCGAAGATCTGCGCCTGGATCGTCACGTCGAGCGCCGTGGTCGGCTCGTCGGCGATCAGCACGTCCGGGTTGCAGGCGATCGCCATCGCGATCATCACGCGCTGGCGCATGCCGCCGGAGAAGCGGTGCGGGTAGTCGTCCAGGCGCTCGTGGGCGTGCGCGATGCCCACCTGGGCGAGCAGCTCGGCCGCGCGCGAGCGCGCCGCCGACCGCGCCATGCGCTCGTGCGCGCGGATCGCCTCGACGATCTGGTCGCCGACCGGCTGGACCGGGTTCAGCGACGTCATCGGGTCCTGGAAGATCATCGCGATCCGGTGGCCGCGGACCGCGCGCAGCTGCGCCTCGGACATGCGCAGCAGGTCCGCGCCCTCGAACTCCACCGCGCCCTCGAGCGTCGCGTTGCGCGCGCGGGTCAGCCCGAGCAGCGACAGCGCCGTGGCGCTCTTGCCGGAGCCCGACTCCCCCACGATCGCGAGCACCTCGCGGCGGCCGAGCGCGAAGTCGACGCCGTCGACCGCGCGCACGACGCCCTCGTGCGTCGCGAAGGACACCTTCAACCCGCGGACGTCGAGCACGCGATCGGGCATCAGCGCTCCAGCGTCCGCACCGCGGCGCGCACGGCGGCGCCTGGATCGGGCACGGCGTGGCCCTGCTCGGCCAGCAGTGCTTCGAGCAGCCCGAGCAGCGCGGCGATGAACAGCGGCTGGGCGGAGTGGCTCATCAGCCCGATCCGCCAGGTCGGCTCCGAGCGCGGCCCGCGGCCGGCCGCGATCTCGATCCGGAACTGCTCGCGCAGCTCATCGCGCACGCGGCGCTCGTCGACGCCGTCCGGCACGCGCACGACCGTCACCGAGGGCAGGCGCGCCGCCTCGTCCACCAGCACCTGCACCCCGAGCCGGTCGAGACCGGCGACGAGCGCGTCGCGGCGGTTCTCGTGCCGCCGCACGCGGTAGTCCATGCGCTGCTCGGCGGCCAGCTGCAGCACCTCGACGAGCGCGTAGAGCAGCGGCGCCGGGTACGTCTCGTAGCGGCGCCCGCCGCGCAGAGCGGCCAGATCGCGCTCCCAGCTCGCGACCGGCGCCGTCCGCTCCCGGTGGCGCGCGAGCGCGCGCTCGCCGAAGCTGAGCAGCACGAGCCCCGGGTACGCGCTGAGGCCCTTCTGGCTGCCGGCCCAGCACGCGTCCAGTCCCAGGTCGTCGACCGCCACGTCGACCACGCCGGTCGTCGAGCACAGGTCGGCCGCCACCAGCGCGCCGTGCTCGTGCGCGAGCGCGGCCAGCTCGCCCAGTGGCTGCAGGACACCCGTCGACGCGTCGCCGTGGGCGACGGCCACCACCCGCGGGCGCTCGCGCTCCAGCGCGGCGCGCAGCGCGCCGGGATCGACCACCGCGCCCCACGGCGCCTCGACCGGCCGCACGTCCGCGCCGGCCCGCTCGGCCGCCGCCGCGATCCGCCGCCCGGCGTCGCCGGTGACGACCACGAGGACGCAGTCGCCGGGCTCCACCAGGTTCAGCACGACCGTCTCCAGGCCCGCCTCCTCGCCGCCGGGCAGGATCAGCGTGTCCCGGTTCGCGGTGCGCCACAGCTCGCGCAGGAGCGCGCGGGCCTCCTCGACGACGGCCGCAAACACCGGATCGCCGGCGCCCTGCAGCGTGCCGAGCAGGCCCTGCCGCGCGCGCGGCGAGGGGTTCGACAGCTCCGGCGTCAGGAGCGTCCGCTCGACCGGGTTCAGGCGCTTGAAGGCGGTCGCCGGGCTCATGCCGGTTGCGCCACCTTGTGCCGCAGCTCGTCGAGCACGAACTCGCCGTCGGCGACGATCGGCGTCCCGTCGAGCGCGATGTCGTTGTGCAGGCAGTCGAAGTCCATGTGCGCGGGCACGTCGTTGACGCCGCCGAGGAACGACGTGTCGCGCCCGAACGCGATCTGCATCACGCCGTAGAAGGACTCCGTGTCGTCGGTCCCGCCGTAGCCCTTGCGCGACAGCCGGTCCCACAGCGCACGGTGGTCGCAGCCCCAGCCGACGTGCGAGACGTGGTAGGCGCGCTCGTCGTGCCACTGCTCGAACCACTGGCGCAGCATCGCCGCGTCGAGCCCGCCCTCGATCGCCGTGATCGCGCCGTTCTCGACCGTGACCTCGACCCGGCTCGTCGCGTAGCGAGCCATGCTCAGCATGATGTCGCCGGGCTGCAGGACGATCGTGCCGTTGGTGCCCTCGCGGTTGGCGCCGACGACGACCAGGCCCATCGGCCAGTGGTCCCACATGCCCGGCTGGTCGGCGATGCCCCAGAGCCCGAACGCCGTGCGCCCGGCCTTGCTGACCGTGATGTCGGTGCCCGCGGTGGACGTGATCTGAAACGTCTCGGCCGCAGCCACGAGCGCTTCCGAGCGCCGTGCGCGATCGCGCACGACCGTGTCCGGCGGCATCCGGAACAGCACGTCCTCGGGCTCGGTGACGCGCAGGATCCGCGTTCGGGCCTTCAGCGCCTCGGTGCGCAGCGGGCGGTAGATCGTCGTCGTGTACGACGCCAGGTCGATGACCATGTCGGCGCCCTTGAAGGCGTCCAGGATCACGCCCTGCTCAACCGGCGGGCAGTTCGAGGGGACCACGAGCTGGAACGAGACCGCGCCGAGGTCCTGGGCCGCGGTGACGAACGCCGAGGCGTAGTGCGGCGGGCTGAGCGTGTCGGCGTAGACCAGCACGGTCTCGCCGTCGTGCACCTGGCACGCCTCCAGCACGCTGCGGAACAGGGCGAGCATGTCGGTCGCGGCGGACGGCGTAGGTCGATATTCCCACATTGATTATCTTCCCTGTATTGTTTTAGATGAAGCCAATCGAAGGAGCTGGAGCCCGAGATGCCGTTCAAGGCGCTGCACGAGAGCGAGATCGAGTCGGAGCGGGAAGGGCGGGTGAAGCGGATCCGCACCGCGCTCGGCGTCACCGCGTTCGGCATCAACCAGATGACGTTCGGGCCCGGCGGGTCGGGCAGCGTGCACGACGAGTCGGCGACCGGCCAGGAGGAGGTCTACCTCGTGCTCGCGGGTGGCGGGACGCTGGCGGTCGACGGCCAGGAGGTGCCGCTGCGCCCGGGCAGCTACGTCTTCGTGCCGCCGGGCACCGAGCGCCAAGTGCGCGCCGGAGACGACGGGCTGACGTTCGTCTGCGTCGGGTCCCCGCCCGGCCGCGGCTATGTGCCCCGCCGCTAGCACGCCGGCACCCGGAACGCCGACAGCACGTCGCCGGCGAAGCGCTCGAGGTGGAGCCGCTGCTCGGCGACGTCCGCGTTCTTCGGCAGCAGGAAGATGAACTCGGTCACGCCCGCGCGCTCGAGCGCGCGGATGCGGTCGACGCACAGCTGGGCGTCGCCCACGATCGCGAACGCGTCGGTGCACGCGGCCGTGACGAGCGCCGCCGCCTCCGGGATGCCCTGACGCTGGTAGGCCGCCTTGATCGCCCGCCACGTCGCCGCGGGAAGCCCGATCGCCTCCAGCACGTGGTCGGGCGCGCCGCCGATGATGTGCGCCACCATCGGCGCCGTCTCCACGAGCGCGCGCTCGCGGTCGTCGGTCAGGTAGACCGTGACCCAGCTGCAGACCGCGAGCGCGCGCGGGTCGCGGCCGGCCCGGTGCGCGCCGCGCGCGACCCGGTCGAGCGCGTAGCCGATGCCGGCCTCGTCGCACAGGCCGCCGATCAGCACGCCGTCGGCGACCGCCCCCGCGGCCGCCAGCACGCGCTCCCCGCGCCCCGCGAGGTAGATCGGCACGCCGGCGCCCGCGTCGGTCTCGAGCCGCGCGCCCGCCATCTGGTAGTGCGGTCCGTGGTAGTCGACCGGCTCGGCGGTCAGCGCCGCCCGCACCAGCTCCACCATCTCGCGACAGCGCACCGCGACCGGGCGGTCCTCGAGCGCCAGCGGGTGCAGCAGCTCCTTGACGTTGCCGGCGCCGACCCCGAGCGTGATCCGGCCCGGGGCGATGTCGGCCAGCGTCGCGACCGCCCGCGCCGCCATCGCCGGATGGCGCGTGTACGGGTTCGTGACGCCGATCCCGAGGTCGATGCGCTCGGTCGTGAGCGCGATCGCCGCCAGCACGACGTACGGGTCGCGGAAGAACGTCTGATCGGCCAGCCAGGCGGAGTCGAAGCCGAGCGCCTCGCCGAGCTGCACCAGCTCGACGTGACGGGCGTAGTGCTCCGCCGGGACGTGCCCGAAGCCGAAGCGCAGGCTCATGCCGCCTCGAAGCGCTCGAGGTCGCCTTCGCGATACCGCGCCAGCTTGTCCTCGTCGAGCTCGACGCCGAGCCCGGGCCCGCACGGCACGCACAGCGCCCCGTCCTGCATCGTCAGCGGCGTCGCGGCCACCGAGTCCTTGAGCATGTACTGGCCGTTGAGCTCGCAGCCCAGGTCGATCGACGGGCTCGCCGCGGCCAGGTGCAGGCCGGCCGCCGCTCCCGCGGGGCCTTCCAGCGCGCCGCCGACGTAGGCGCGCAGCCGGCAGGTCTCGGCGATCTGCGCCATCAGCCGCGACTGGTGGATGCCGCCCGGCCCGATGATGTAGATCGAGACGCTGTCGCAGGCGCGGTGGCGGGCCAGCGCCAGGACGTCGGACGGCGTCTCCGCGGTCTCGTCGGCCATGATCGGCACGTCCACGGCCGCGCGCACCTCGGCCATGCCCTCGAGGTCCTCGCGGTGCACCGGCTGCTCGACGAAGCCGGGCTCGGCGTCCTCCATGCGGCGGATCACCCGGATCGCGGTCTTGGCGTCGTAGGCCTGGTTGGCGTCCGCGCGCACGTCGACCTCATCGCCGACCGCGCGGCGCACCGCGAGCACGACGTCGGCGTCCACCAGCGGCTCCGGCCGGCCGATCTTGACCTTGAGGATCCGCCAGCCGCGCTCGACCATCTCGTGCGCCTCCTTGACCACCGCCGCCTCGTCGACGATCGGCAGCGACCAGCTGAGCGGCACGCGGTCGCGCACGCGCCCGCCGAGCAGGTTGTAGACCGGCGTCCCCAGCTCCTTGCCCGCCAGGTCGTAGGCGGCCATCACGATCGCGCCCTTCGCCCGCAGGTTGCCCGGCACGGCGCGGCCGAGCGCGACCGAGAGCGCCTCGCGGTCGAGCGTGTCCGCGCCCAGCGTGGCCGGCATCAGCTTGTGGCGCAGGACGGCGCGCACGGTCGCGGGCGTCTCGCCGCGCTGCGAGTGCCCGACCATGTGCGGCGCCTCGCCGTGTCCGGCGGTGCCGTCCTCCCCGATCAGCTTCACGACCACGTTCTCCTGAAACGACGTCGTCCCGATCGCCATCTGGTGCAGCCGCACGACCGGGATGCGCGTCGACTGGATCTCGGCGGCGACGATCCTCATGCGATCCAGAGCTCGTCGGTGAACGGGGTGAGCAGCTCGGTGCCGGTCTCGGTCACGAGCAGGATCTGCTCCATCGCGAAGTTGCCGATCGCGCACTCGGGCAGGTCGGAGAAGATCGGCTCGACCGTCAGCACCATCCCGGGCTCGATCGTCGTCTCGCCGCCGAGCGCCAGCGACGGCGGCTCGTGCACGTCGAGCCCGAGCCCGTGCCCGACGCGCTCCAGCGACGGGACGTACTCGCCGAGCCCGGCCTCCAGGAGCGACTCGTAGGCCGCCTGGCACGGATCGTTGACCGCGGCGCCGGGCTGGACCGCGGCCATGCCGGCGCGCTGCGCCGCCAGGTCCGCGTCGAACAGCCGGCGCTGCTCGGCGGTCGGCTCGCCGATGCAGGCCATGCGCATCATGTCGCACCAGTAGTCCTTCAGCTGGGCGCCGCCGTCGACGACCACCAGGTCGCCCGGCTCGATCGGCTTGTCGAACGGCGGGACGTTCATCATCCCGTACTTCAGGCGCCCGGAGCGGATGCCGATGAAGCCGGGCTTGAAGGTCGTGCGGCGCGCCATCTCGGCGTAGATGAGGCCCGCGAGCTCGCGCTCGGTCATGCCCGCCTGCAGCGCCTCGAAGCCGACCTCGAACGCGTCGCACGTGTCCTGGCAGACCTGCCGGAGGACCTCGATCTCGGCCGGCGACTTGATCATGCGCAGCGCCCAGACCGCCGGCGCCGCGTCGGACAACTCGGCGTCGCCGAGCTCGGCCTTGAGCCGGTCGTAGTCGTCCTGGCTCATGCCCATGCGGGTGCCGTAGCCGAGCTCGAGCCCCAGCCGCGGCGTCCCCGGCGCCTTCTGGCGGATCACGTCCGCGATCGCCGACACCGGGTCGCTCGGGATGCCGGAGACCTTGAAGTTGCCCCACAGGCGCACGTCCTGGACCCACGAGGTCACCTGCGCGACCTGTGCGAGCGACTCCGCGATCACGAGCACGGGTCCGCTTCCGTCCGCCGGCAGGATGCAGCCGACGGGACGGTGCTTGGAATCCCAGCCGACGGTCTCCAGCCCGGAGAAATAGACGACGTTCTCCTTGGTCGTCACGAGGATCGCGTCGAGCTCGCGCGCCTCCATCTCCGCGCAGAGCCGCCGGTAGCGGGACTCGTACTCGGTTCGTTCGAACGCCGCGTACGCGGCCTGCACAGCAACATCCATGGATCCCTCCCGACCGGGTCTACACGCGGCGGCGCAGCGCCGCCCGCGCGCGCGGACCCCCGTGGAACAGGTAGTGGCGGATCTCGGCCGCCGACATTCCGGCGAGTCCGAGCGTCTCAGTCGTGCGTCCCCCGGCGACGAAGTCGCTCCGTTCGAGGACGCTCAGCAAGGTGTTGACGGCGTCGCAGGCCGGCATCGGAACGCCGAGCTGGCGGCCGAGCGAGGACAGCATCACGGTGCCGTAGGGCGTGTCCTCGTCGATGTAGCGCGGCCAGATGCGGTCGCGGTAGCCGCGCGGGGTGCCCTCGTCGCCGAAGGGCTCGCCGCGCTCGCGGTAGATGTGCGGGCCGGAGCCGGCCTCGCGGTAGAGATCGTCGATCGAGATCGGCTCGAGGCCGAGCGCCGTGGCGAGGGCCATCTTCTCGCGGTCGATCGCGTCCAGGCAGCGCAGGACGCCGTCCGTCATGCCCTCGTTCATGATCGAGAGCGTCCCGTCCGAGCGCTCGACGGCCGCGTAGTTGAGCAGCATCGGCGCCGGGTGGATGAGGAAGTTCACGTTGTGGATCCCGGTGTCGAGCACGTTCGGCGACTCGCGCCAGCGGATCAGGTCGCCGACCGCGGCGTAGAGGCGCTCGTTGTTGCAGGCCGGGAACGCCGCCATCCGGATCGCGGAGTCGAGCCGGATCCGCACGCGGCCGGCGGGGGTCACGCGAGCCGACTGCGGCAGCGTCACGGTCTCGCCGAGCAGGATCTCGTCGTGGACGTCGCGGCCGTGTGCGGCGAGCACCTGCGCGACCTCGAGCGAGCCCGCCGAGCCCGGCGCCAGCACCAGCGCGGCGCCCGGCTCCAGATGCGGCGCGGCCAGCTCGGCGAGCGGCCGCTGACCGTAGGCGGGAACGCAGCAGAGCGCGAGCTCGGCGCCGGACAGCGCCTCCGCGACGTCGGTGGTGATCGTCGGGATCGCCGCGAAGCCGTCCCCCAGGTCGCCCTCGATCTCGACGCCGCCGGCTTCGCGCAGCCCGGCGATCCGGCCCGGGGTGCGGTTGTACAGGCGCACGTCGTGGCCGCGCCGGGCCAGCACGGCGGCGGCCGCGATGCCGCCGGCACCGGCGCCGAGGATGGCGACGCTGCGGCCACTCACGGCGCCGCCTCCGCGCCGGTGAGCGGACCGTCGGCGTCGCCGGCGGTCTCGCGGAGGATCTCACCGCGCGCGCTGTCGGCGTGGGCCAGTGCGGCGCGCGCGGCGCGCGCGGGGTCGCGCGCTTCGATCGCCGCCAGCAGCTCGCGATGCTCGCCCAGCGAGCGCTCGATCGTCGGCTGCGCAGCGAGCGTCGAGCGGTGCGTGGCCTTCATGGCCTCGTGGATCTGCTTGACGAACGAGACCAGCACGGGGTTTCCAGCGCAGACCGCGATGCGGTAGTGAAAGACCTTGTCCCAATGGATGATGTCCGGCACGTAGCGGCGCTCGCACTGCTGCTCGAAGCACTCGTGCGCGAGCCGCAGCTCGGCCAGGTCGGCCTCGCCCGCGCGCTGCGCCGCCAGCTCGGCGGCGCGCACGTTGAGGCAGTCGGCCACTTCGCTCATCGCCAGCGCCCGCTCACGGTCGCCGACCATCCACGCCTGCCACTGTGAGTCCACGCCCCACTCGGGCGTACCTGTCACAAATGTCCCGCGGCTGGGGTACACGCGCAGCAGCCCGCGGCTCTTGAGCCGGCTGATCGCTTCACGCACCACTGGACGACTTACACCGAGCCGTTGCATCAGCGTCCGTTCACCCGGCAGCCGTGAGCCGACCGAGAGGTCGCCTTTGACGATCATCTCCTCCAAGGCAGCCTCGATCCGGTCCACGAGCGGCGCCCCGTCATCGGGCGGCTGCGGTACGGGCGTGGGATGACTCGGCATCGGCATGACGTGATGACCACCTTTCTCAACATACGACCGGTCTTACCGGCTGTCAACAGCTTCTGGGGAACTTTGGCCCGCCAATACAGCGTAGTGGCGCCCATCGGACGTTCGAGCTCGGCGCTCTTGACAGACCGGTCTTACCGGCTTAGCATCGTCGGCGGCGAGATCCCCGGAGGGCGCAGGGCCCTCACCTGAACGCACCGTGCACCCCGCGGTGAAGACCGGATCACGCCCACAGGTCACCGAGCTGTCACTCCGCCTGTACAAGGAGGGTTCACCGTTGCCGCCATCTGACGCGCCGAGCGTTTCCTACCTCGATTCGGCAGAGCTCGTTCCTCTGTTCACCGATCAGCTGCGACGCTGTAAGGTCAACGAGAGCGAGCACGTGCTGATCCACTGTGATAGTGGAAGCAATCCACACTACGTCGCCGCGTTCACCGCGGCGGGCGCCGCGCTCGGCGCCGACTGCTACCAGATCGTGCACCCGCGCGGCCCGGAGCGGTCGATCATCGACGCGTGGAAGCGCGCCGACCTCGTGATCGACATCAGCTCGCACGCGCACGTCTACGGCGAGCTGATGCGCGACGCCCTGCGCTCCGGCACCCGCATCCTGCGGATGGCCGTGACCGAGGAGGTCATCCGCCGCCTCGTCCCGACGCAGGAGCTGCGCGAGCGCGTCGAGGCCGGCCAGCAGATCATGCAGGACGGCAAGGAGATGCGGATCACGTCCCCCGCCGGTACCGATCTGACGTTCTATAAGGAAGGCCGCGACGCTCTGGGAATCTACAGCGTCGCCGACGTGCCCGGGCGCTGGGACATCTGGCCGGCGGGGATGGTCAACTGCGCGCCGCAGGAGGACCGCGGCGGCGGCGTCCTGGTGCTCTCCCCCGGCGACATGATGCTGGCGATCCGGCAGTACGTGCACACGCCGGTCCACATCGAGGTCGAGGACGGCGCCATCACCGCGATCCACGGCGGCATGGAGGCCGAGGTCCTGAAGGCCTGGTTCGCCAAGTTCGACGACCCCAACGCCTACCGCATCGCGCATATCGGCTGGGGCTGCGAGAAGCGCGCCGACTGGATGAAGCCCGGCCAGGACAACGAGTGCATGTACGCGAACATGCAGATCGCGTTCGGCGCCAACCTCGGCATCTATACCCAGGCCCAGACCCGCAGCCGCGCGCACATCGACTTCCCCTGCCTGAACAACTCCTACTGGGTCGACGACATCCAGATCCAGGAGAACGGCGAGTTCCTGATCGATGAGCTCCGGTACAAGGGCGACCGCGAGCCGGTCGGCGTCGGGGCGGAAGAGTTCCCGAGGTAATCACCATGAGGTTCGTCAAGACGACCGGCGCCGCGGCATTCGCGGCGGCGCTGGCCGCCGCCGTCGTCGCCTGCGGGTCCAGCGGATCGGCCGGATCGGCCGGCTCCGGGGCCGCGAGCACCGAGTCCGCGACGGCGGTCGCGACCGAGTCGGAAGGCACGCCGAAGGACGGCGGCTCGCTGACCTTCGCGCTCAACGCCGGGTGGGACACGCTCGACCCAGCCGTCTCGGCGTTCACGTTCGCGCGCCAGATCATGCTGTTCATGTTCGACCCGCTGCTGCGGCACGACCCGAAGACCGGCAAGATCGTGCCCGGCCTGGCGAAGTCCTACGACGTCTCCGCCGACGGCAAGACGATCACGCTCGAGCTGCCGCCCGGCGTGAAGTTCCACGACGGCACGGACTGCGACGCGGACGCCGTCGTCGCGTCGCTGGAGCGCGTCACCGACCCGGATCTCAAGTCGCCCTGGGCCAGCCTGCTCGCCCCAGTCGACCGCATCTCCGCCGACGGTCCGACCACGATCAAGATCACGCTCAAGGGCCCCTCGGCGCCGTTCCTGGACGCGCTCACGCAGGTCAACCTCGCCCCGGTCTCGCCGACCGCGGTCAAGCAGGAGGGCAAGGACTTCGGCGCGCACCCGGTGGGCACCGGCCCGTTCAAGTTCTCCGAGCAGACCGCCGGCCAGTCGGTCACCGTGGTCCGCAACCCCGACTACGCGTGGCCCGCGCCGTTCCACGACGCCACGGGGCCCGCACACCTCGACAAGATCACGGTCCGCGACGTCGCCGAGGACGCCACGCGGATGTCGCTGCTCAAGACCGGCGAGATCGACATCGCCTACCAGGCGCTGGCGTCGCAGCTGTCGGCGCTCAAGGCCAACCCGAAGTTCCGGGTGCTGCTCGCCCCGCGCTCCGGCATGCCACGCTCGCTGGTGCTGAACACGAAGCTGTTCCCGTTCAGCGACCCGAAGCTGCGCGAGGCGATCACCTACGCGATCGACAAGCAGCAGATCGTCGACACGGCGTGGGGCGGCGCCGGCAGCGTCGCGGGCTCGGTCCTGACGCCCGGCATGCCGGGGTTCTCGTCCGCGGTCGCCGAGGCGGCACCCAAGCGCGACGTCGCCAAGGCCAAGCAGATCCTGGCCGCTGCCGGCTGGACACCCGGCTCGGGCGGCGTGCTGACCAAGGACGGCAAGAAGCTGTCGTTCTCGTTCGTCACGCAGCCCGGCACGACGTTCCAGCTCGAGGGGCAGCTGCTGCAGGCGCAGCTCAAGGAGGTCGGCATCGACCTCAAGATCGCCAGCAAGGAGCAGGCCGCGGTGCTCGCCGACCTGCAGGGCGGCAAGGCGCCGTTCACCGACATGCTGTTCGCGGCCACCGACCCGGACGTGATGTACACGGTGCTTGCGACCGACTCGATCGGCAAGGCCTGGAACGGCGCGTCGTACTCCAACCCGGAGATGGACGATCTGCTGACGCGGGCGCGCACCGAGATCGACCCCGACAAGCGCGCGGCGCTCTACGAACAGGCACAGAAGATCGTGGCCCGCGACAACCCCTACGTGCCCTTCTACAACATCTCCGTCCCGTACGCGACGACCGCCCGCGTGCACGGGCTCGAGTTCGACGGGCAGGCGTTCTGGGACGGGTACTCCGCCTGGGTGGACTGAGGCGAGGACACGTCCATGGCCGCTTACGCGATCCGGCGTCTCGGGCTCTCGGCGATCGTGGTCGTCGGCGTCTCGATCGCCGTGTTCATGATGCTGCGCCTCGTGCCGGGCGATCCGGTGTCGGTGATGCTCTCGCAGGGGTCCACCGCGCAGGACGCGGCCGCGCTCAAGCACGAGCTGGGGCTCGATCGCTCGGTGTTCGCGCAGTACGAGCGGTACGCGGGCAACGCGCTGACCGGGGACCTCGGCACGTCGATCCGGCTGCACGAGCCGGTGGCGCGGCTGATCGGGCAGCGGCTCCCGGCCACGCTCGAGCTGACCGTCGCGAGCCTCGCGCTCGCGACGGCGCTCGGCGTGCTGTTCGGCACGCTCTCCGCGGTCCGGCACGGCCGCCTCACCGACCATCTGGTCCGGGTCGGCTCGCTGGCCGGGGTGTCACTTCCGAGCTTCTGGCTCGGGCTGATGCTGATCCTGCTGTTCGGCGTCGAGCTCGGCGTGCTGCCGATCGCCGGCCGCGACGGGCTCGCCAGCCTCGTCCTCCCGGCGGTGACGCTGGCGATGGTGCCGCTCGGGATCATCACCCGGATGGTGCGCTCGTCGGTGCTCGACGCGCTGCGCGAGGACTACATCCGCACCGCGCGGGCCAAGGGCCTCGGCGCCGCCCGCACGCTGTTCGGGCACGCACTGCGCAACAGCCTGATCCCGCTCGTGACCGTGGTCGGCGTGCAGTTCGGGACGCTGCTCGGCGGCGCGATCATCGTCGAGACCGTGTTCGCCTGGCCCGGCGTCGGCTCGCTGCTGATCGACGCCGTCTCGGCCCGTGACTTCCCGCTCGTCCAGGGGATCATCCTGATGATCGCGCTCGGCTTCGTGCTCGTGAACCTGGCCGTCGACCTGCTCTACGCGGTGCTCGACCCGCGCATCCGCGACTCGATGGAAACCGCCGCATGACGGTCGTCGAATCGCTTCCGGCCGCGCCGGCGCGCTCGCCGTCGTGGTGGCGCTCGAGCCCGACGGGTCGCCAGCTGCGCGCGCTCGTCCGCAACCCGACCGCGATGTTCGGCGCCGCGATCGTCGTGCTCGTGCTCCTGTGCGGCCTGCTCGCACCGCTGATCGCGCCGTACGACCCACTGGCGATCAGCGCCGACGCGCTGGCGCCGCCGAGCGCGGCGCATCCCCTCGGCACCGACGACCTCGGCCGCGACATCCTCTCGCGCGTGCTCTACGGCGCGCGGGTGACGCCGCTGGTCGGCATCGCGCCGGTCGCGCTCTCGGCCGCCGCCGGCGTGGTGCTCGGCCTGCTCGCGGGGTTCAGCCGCGGGCTCGTCGACAACGTCATCATGCGGCTGATCGACGTCCTGCTCGCGTTCCCGGGCATCGTGCTCGCGATCGCCGTGGTGGCCGTCCTCGGCCCCGGTCTCGGCAACGCGATGATCGCCGTCGGCATCGCCGGCGTCCCGATCTTCGCGCGGGTCGTGCGCGGGCTCGTGCTCGTCGAGCGTGAGAAGGAGTACGTCGCCGCCGCGCGACTGTGCGGCGCGCGGGCGCCGAGGCTGATCTTCGCCGAGGTGCTGCCGAACGTGGCCGCGCCGGTGCTGGTTCTGAGCACGGTCAGCGTCGCGACCGCGATCCTCTCCACGGCCGGGCTGAGCTTCCTCGGCCTCGGCGCCCAGCCGCCCCAGCCCGAGTGGGGCGCGATGCTCAGCCAGGGCCGCGACTACCTCACCGACCAGTGGTGGATCGCGACCTTCCCCGGCCTGGCGATCGCGATCGCCGTGCTCGGGATCAATCTGCTCGGGGACGGCCTGCGCGACGTCCTCGACCCACGCCTGTAACGGAAGGAGCCTGCATGCCGCAGTCAGCACACGAGGAGTACCGCGGCCGCCTCGACCGCGTCCGCGAGCAGATGGAGCGCACCGGCGTCGACTGCCTGCTCGTCGGGCCGTCGACCGACCTGCTCTACCTGACCGGCCTCGAGGCGCGCCAGTCCGAGCGGATGAAGATCCTCATGGTCCCCCGGGACGGCGAGCCGCGCTTCGTCATCCCCGCGTTCGAGCTGCCGCACCTGGAGGCGCTGCCGCCGCTGTTCGAGGCGGCGCCCTGGGAGGACGGCGACCAGCCCGCGGAGCTGCTGGCGTCGCTGCTGCCGCGCAACGGCAAGGCGGCCACCGTGGCCGTCGGCGCGCAGCTGCACACGCACTTCACCCTGCGCATCCAGGACGCCGCGCCCGACGCGCGCTACGTCAGCGGCGAGGCGGTGCTCGAGGCGGCGCGCATGCGCAAGACGCCCTATGAGGTCGCCACGCTGCGCGCCGCCAGCGAAGCGGCGGACCGCGTGTTCGAGCAGCTGATCGAGCTGCCGATCGAAGGCCGCAGCGAGCGCGACGTGCTGGCCGAGATCCGCCGCCTGCTCGTCGCCAACGGCCACGACGCGCTGACCGGCGGCGGCATCGTCGGGTTCGGGGCCAACGGCGCCTCCCCGCACCATCACGCGAGCGAGCGCCGCGCGGCGGCCGGCGACGCGGCCGTCGTCGACTACGGCGGCGTGCTCGGCGGCTACCACTCCGACACGACGCGGACGTTCCACCTGGGCGCGCCGAGCGACGAGTTCCGCACGGTCTACGAGATCGTCGCCGAGGCCAACGACGCCGCGGTCGCCGCCGCCGGCCCGGGCGTGACCGCCGAGCAGGTCGACCGCGTGGCGCGCGGCGTGATCGAGCGGGCCGGGTACGGCGAGCGCTTCCTGCACCGGACCGGGCACGGCATCGGGCTCGACGGCCACGAGGCGCCGTACCTGGTCGCGGGCGACACGACCGTGCTCGAGGAGGGCATGACGTTCAGCATCGAGCCCGGCGTCTACCTCGACGGCCGGTTCGGCGTGCGCATCGAGGACATCGTGGTCGTCACCGCCGACGGCGTCGACCGGCTCAACCGCAGCACGCACGAGCTCATGGTCGTATGACGCGGGTCGCGCTCACGTTCGAGGCCGGCGGCGACCCCGCCCCCGCCCGCGCGATGCTGGCCGCGCTGGAGGACGCCGGCGTGCGCGCGACGTTCTTCCTCGACGGGCGCTGGGCCGAACGCCACGGCGACCTCGTGCGCGCGCTCGCCGCCGCCGGCCACGAGCTGGGCAACCACGGCTACGACCATCCCGACTGGACGACGCTCGACGACGACGCGATCGCGGGCGACCTGCGCGCGACCGAGCGCGTCGTGCGCGAGCTGACCGGCGGTTCGGTGCGACCGTGGGCGCGGCCGCCGTTCGGCGCGATCGACGACCGCGTGCTCGCGCTGCTCGACCGGTTGGGCTATCGCGCGTTCTACCGCGACGCGGTCGACGGCGCGCACTGGCCGGGCGAGACGACGGCCGTCTCGATCCAGGCGCGAGCGCTGCAGGCCGCCGCCGACGGCGACGCCGTGGTGATGCACACCGACCGGCCTGAGACGGAAGCGGCGCTGCCGCACGTGCTGACCGCGCTGCGCGAGCGCGGCGCCGAGCCGGTGGCGCTGTCGCAGCTCGGGCGGTGCCCGCCGCCGCGGGCGGAGCGCCACCCCGACTTCGCCGCGGCCGATGTGCGGCCCGGGTACGTGCGCCCGAGCGCCGGCGGGCGCTGGCACAGCCTGAACGTGCTGGAGCTCGGCATGGCGCGGGCGCGCCCGGCCGGCGCGGCCGAGCCGCTCGTCGAGCTCGGTGACACGGCCTGCGACCTCGTCGCCGGCGACGCGGGGCCGCTGTCCTGGTCGGCCACCGAGCACGATCGGCGGGTGCTGATGCTCGCGGGCGGCGTGCGGGTCGAGCGCGACGACGGGTACCTGATCGCGCGCGCCGGCGACCTCTTCCTCTGCCCCGCCGGCCTCGGCTGCCGCCTCACCGCACTCGACGGGCGGCGCTGGACCGGGCTGGTCTGGAGGCGGGCGTGAGCGCGCCCGACCTCGTCGTCACCGGCGGGCCGATCCTCACGCTCGACCCCGCGTTCCCGCGCGCCGAGGCGGTCGCCGTGCGCGGCGGAGCGATCGTCGCGGTCGGCGCGCGCGCCGAGCTGCTGCGCGAGCGCGGCCGGCGCACCCGGACGCTCGACCTGGGCGGCGACGCGCTGGTGCCCGGGTTCTACGACGCGCACCAGCACCAGCTCTACGCCGGCCTCGCGGCCGAGGACGTCGACGGCCGGGCGGACAGTGTCGAGGCGCTCGTCGCGCGCGTCGCCGCCGCGGGCGCCGGCCGGCCGGCGGGCACGTGGATCGAGGGCGGCGGCTGGGACGAGGCCCGGTTCGCGGAGCGCCGGACGCCGACGCGCGTGGATCTCGACCGCGCCGCACCCGAGCATCCGGCGTTCCTCACGCGCACGTGCGGGCACGCGCTGGCGGTCAACAGCCGCGGGCTCGCGCTGGCCGGGATCGACGCGGGCACGCTCGATCCACCCGGCGGGCGCATCGAGCGCGACGCCGCCGGCGAGCCGACCGGCGTGCTGCACGAGACCGCGATGGAGCTGATCCGCCGCGTCGTCCCGCTCCCCTCCCGCGAGCGCCACCGGCGCGTGATCCTCGCCGCCGCCGCGGCCAACCTGCGCCACGGCATCACGAGCGTGTGGGAGCCGAGCGTCGAGCCCGACCACGTGGCGGCCTACCGGGAGCTGGCGAGCGAGGACCTGCTGCCCGTGCGCGTGACGATGGCGCACAAGAAGGTGCTGCGCAGCGGCGAGGTCATGGATCTGCCGGTGCCGTTCCGCGGACCGTGGCTCAGCCTCGTCGCGGTCAAGCTGTTCCAGGACGGTGCGATCGCACCGCGCACGGCGGCGCTCAGCCGTCCGTACGAGGGCGAGCCGGGCAACCGCGGCGTGCTGCGCTGGCCGCAGGCCGAGCTCGACGAGCACGTGCGCGCGATCCACCGGGCCGGGCTGATCGCCAGCATCCACGCGATCGGCGACGCGGCGATCGCGTCCGCGCTCGACGCGATCGACGCCGCCCAGGCGTACGAGCCCGCACGGCCGCTGCGGCACCGGATCGAGCACTGCGGGCTTCCGCTCGGCGCGCTGCCCGACCGGGTGCGCGCGAGCCGTGCGGTGCCCGTCGTGCAGACCCCGTTCGTGCACTTCCACGGCGACAACTACCTCCGCAACCTCGGTCCGGAGCGGTCCCGGCGGCTGTATCCGGCGCGCACGCTGCTCGAGCGCGTCGGACTGGTCGCCGGGAGCTCCGACGGCCCGGTCGTGCCCGACCTCAGCCCGCTGCTCGGCATGCGCGCGGCGATGTGCCGGCGCAGCGCGAGCGGGCAGCCGGTCGCTCCCGGCGAAGCGGTCTCGTTCGCCCAGGCGCTCTACCTCTACACGCTGGGCGCGGCGGCGGCGGCCGGTGAGGCGGCCCTGAAGGGCACGATCACGCCGGGCAAGCACGCGGACTTCGCGGTGCTGCGCGGCGATCTGGCGGCCACCGGCCTCGACGGCGTCGAGGTCGCCGGGACGGTGGTGGCGGGCCGCGTCGCCGTCGAGGCGCCGTAGCGCGCGCCGCTCAGTGGTCCGGAAGCGGTGCGCCGACGAGGGCCGTCGCCGCCCGCGGGCGCGGCCGCGGCGGGCGCTCCCCCAGCTTGACCACAATCACGCCGGCGATCACCAGCGTGCCGCCGACGACCTGCGACAGGCCCGGCCGCTGGCCGAGCAGCAGCCACGCGAAGCCCACGCCCGCGATGACCTCGAGCAGCGCGACGAACGAGGCCAGCCGTGAGCCGAGCCGCCGGCTCGCGGCGACCCCCGTGCAGTAGGCCAGGCCCGCCGTGACGACCCCGAGCCCGAGCAGCGGCAGCCAGCGGGGCACGGCGACGTCGGCGTACACGGGCTCCGCCGCCGTCGCGTGCATCGGCAGGACGCCGACCGCGCCGAGCGCGGCCAGGATGAGCGCGCCGACGACCAGGCCGGCACCCGCCAGCGCGACCGGCGGCAGGTCGTCGCGCGGGTGGGCGGCGAGCACGAAGTACGAGGCGGCGCCGATCATCGCGACCAGCGCCCACAGCACGCCGGACAGCACGAGGCCGGCGCCCGACAGCAGGTCGAGCACCAGGACGAGGCCGATCGCCGCCAGGGCCGTGCCCGCGACGGTCAGCCGTCCCGGCCGCTCGCCGCGCCGCAGCCACAGCCACAGGACCACGGCGGCGGGTGCCGTGTACTCGATCAGCAGCGCTGGCCCGACGTCCATCCGCTGCACCGCCGAGAAGTAGGCGAACTGCGCGCCGGCGACGGCGAGGGCGGCGAAGAGCAGGATCGTCCCCGCGTTGGTCCACAGCGCGCCCCAGCGGCCGCGCAGCGCTCGCGCGACGACCGGCGCGACCACGACCGCGCCGATCGACAGGCGGGCCAGCACGACCGCACCGGCCGACCAGCCGGCGTCCAGCAGCCCGCGGGCGAGCGCGCCGGACATCCCGAACGAGGCCGCCGACAGGATCGCCAGGATCAACCCGACGCCCAGATCCGGCCGCGCGTCATTGCTCATCCGTGACATGACCAATGACATTAGGTGATCGTCTGTAAGCTGTCAACGTGTTGTTCGCGTATGACACCGAGCCGTCGTTGCGGGCCGCCGTGGCACTGGTCAACAGCGCCGTCGAGCCGGACACGCTGACGGACATCGCCGCGCTCGACGCCTGGTACGAGGAGCAGGGCTTCAGCGGCCGCCGCGATCGCGACGAGCGCGAGCTGGCCGCGCTGCGCGCGCTGCGGCCCGTCCTGCGTGAGCTGCTCACCGCCGAGCGCGACGACGCCGCCGAGCTGGTCAACGCGCTGCTCGCCGACGCCCAGGCGCTGCCGCAGCTGCGTCGCCACGACGGGCTCGACTGGCACATCCACGCGGTCCCCACCGACGCGCCGCTCGAGCGCCGCGTCGCGGTCGAGGTGGCGATGGCGATGATCGACCTGATCCGGGCCGACGAGCTCTCGCGGCTGGCGGTCTGCGCCGACGAGCGCTGCGACGGGCTCGTGCTCGACCTCTCGCGCAACCGCTCGCGCCGCTACTGCAGCACGGCGTGCGCGAACCGCAACGCGGTCGCCGCCTACCGGGCGCGCGGGCGCCGCTCGGCGTGACCGGCCGGATCGGCCGGCGCGAACACCGTCGTTCCGTCCGCCCCGACCGCTCGGAGCGCGCGCCGGGCCTCGACGAGGATGTCCATGTGCCCCAGCACCTCGGACACCACGAGGAACGGCTGCTGGCGCGCGACCGGGCCCCAGCGCTCCGACGCGATCTCGAACGCCGAGCGCGGTCCGCCGGCCAGGAGCGCCAGGAAGCCCTCGGCGCGGCGCTCCTGCTCGGCCAGGCGCGCGTCGACCAGGGCGCGGTGATCGAGGATCGGCTCGCCGTGCCCCGGCAGCACGAGCGAGAGGTCGAGCGCTCGGGTCTCCTCGAGGGAGCGCCGGTAGCTCATCAGGGGCCGCGCCGGCGCGCCGTCCTCGATCCCGCGGCCGATCAGGGCGTTCGACGAGACGTCGCGCAGCAGGTGGTCGCCCGCGAACGCGAGGCCGTGCGCGCGATCGACGAAGACCGTGTCGGTCGGCGAGTGGCCGGGACGGTGCAGGACGTCCAGCCGCCGGTCGCGCAGACGCAGCTCCGACGACGGCGCGAGCCGGCGATCGACGCGCACCGAGCGCCCGAAGGCACGCCGGTCCCGGGCCGCCGTCATCGCTTGCGCCACCAGGTCGTCCCCGACGCCGTTGGCGCGCAGGAGCGCCTCGCTCGCCGCGTCGTCGGCCGCCACCGCGTCCTCGAAGTCCTCGACGTAGGTCGCGAGCGCGTCCAGGCACGCCACCTCGGCGCCGGACCGGCGCGCGACCTCGTGCGCGCCGCCCATGTGGTCGACGTGCTGGTGCGTGAGCAGCAGCCGCTCCACCTGCTCGAGGGCGCGCCCGTGCCGGCGGAGCGACGCCTCGAGCCGCTCCAGGCTGTCCGGCGCGCACGTCCCGCAGTCGACCAGCGTCAGCGGGTCGTCCTCGACCAGGAAGACGTTCACCGGTCCGACCGCGAACGGCGTGGGCAGCGACAGCCGGACGATGCCCTCGCCGGCGAGCCGTTCCCAGACCGTGCGCGGCGGGCTCACGGGGCAGGCGCCGCCTTCAGCTGGGGCATCACCTCGGCGGCGAACAGCTCGATCAGCTCCATGCTCGCCGCGTGGTCGAGCCCGAGCAGCGGCGGCTGGATCACGAGGCGCGAGACCGGGACGTCGGGGCGGCGGGCGAGGAACTCGCCGAGGCGCTCGGTCACCTCGGCCGGGCTGCCGAAGATCGCCACCTCCTCGATCGGGCGGGTGAACGCGGTGTCGCCCGCCGAGGCGAACCAGCGGTCGTACGTCCCGAGCACGTACTCGGCGAACGGGCGTCCGATCCGCCTGGCCTCCTGGCTCGTGCGGGCGACCCAGACGTAGCGCATCGGCAGGTAGTCGAAGTCCGCCGGCGTGCGACCGTACTCCGCGCACGCCTGCGCGAAGGCCTCCATGTCCCGGCGCGCCGGGCGACCGGCGAGCCCGTGCACGCCGAGCCGCGCGGCTCGCCTGAGCACCGGCAGCGACGTCCCGCCCAGATAGATCGGAATCGGGCGCTGGACCGGCTTGGGCGTCACCTCGACGCCTTCGAACGTCCAATGCCGGCCGCGGTGGCGGATCGGCCCGTCCCGCCAGGCCTCGAGCATCACCTCCACGCCCTCGCCGTGCAACCCGCCGCGCTGCCGCCGCTCGACGCCGAGCCCCGCGAACTCCTCCGGGCGGTACCCGACGCCGATGCCCAGGTCCAGCCGCCCGCCCGAGAGCACGTCCGTCACCGCCGCGTCCTCGGCCAGCCGCAGCGGATGATGCAGCGGCCCGAGCATCACGTAGGGCCCGATCCGCATCCGGGTCGTGCGTGCCGCGACCGCGGCCAGCGCGGGCATCACCGACGGCAGGTAGTCGTCTCCCGAGAAGTGATGCTCGGTCAGCCACGCGTCGTCGTAGCCGAGCGCCTCCGCCGCGACGATCTCCTCGAGCGTGTCGCGATAGACCTCCGGCAACGGGCGCCGCCAGGGCGCCGGGTTGCGCAACGGCCACAGCAGTCCGAACCGCATCTCACTCCTCGCCGCGGGGTTTGACAGCCTCATCGGCCCTCGTCTAGCCTACCAACCGTTCGGACGATTGGAGAGTCTGGTGGAGCAGATCCGCGCGTCGATGGAATGGGAGCTGACAGCCGAAGAAGCGAGCTTCCGCGATGAGGTCTCCGCCTGGCTCGAAGCCGAGCTGCGCCAGCCGTACCTGGCCGGGCTGGCCGAGCGCTCGGCGACCGAGTTCTTCGGCATCGAGCCGGAGTTCTCGCGCCGCCTGGGTCAAGCCGGCTACCTCGGCATCACCACCCCGCGCGACCACGGCGGCGCCGGCCGCTCGCACGTCGAGCAGGCGCTGCTGCAGAACGAGATCGCCTACCATCGCGCCCCGATCCTCGGGCATTTCGTCGCCGAACGCGAGGTTCTGCCGGCGCTGCTGCGCTTCGGCACCGACGAGCAGCGCGCGCGGATCGTCCCGGACCTGCTGGCCGGCGAGATCCTGTGCGCGCAGGGCTTCACCGAGCCGGGCACCGGCTCCGACCTGGCCGCCGTCGCCACGACGGCCACGCCGGTCGACGGCGGCTTCGTGATCAGCGGGACCAAGTGGCTCAACAGCGTCGCCCAGGTCGCGCGCTACCTCTGGGTGATCGCCCGCACCGACGCGACGTCGCGCCACCGCGGCCTGAGCATGTTCCTGATCCCGATCGACGCGCCGGGCATCCGCGTGGAGCCGCTGCCCGAGATGACCGGCATCCACCGCCTCAACCGCATCGTCTTCGAGGACGTCGAGATCGACGGCGAGTGCCTGGTCGGCGACCTCAACGCGGGCTGGACGATCGCCATGGACACGGTCGCCCGGGAACGCGCCGGATCGGCGCGACCGGGCTGGATGCGGCGGATGCTGCGCGAGCTGGCCGCGTACGTCCCGCCGGGCGGCGACGCGCCGCTGGCGCAGGATCCCGAGGCGGTGCCGGTGCTCGCCGAGCTCTCGGCGAAGGTCGCGGCCTGCGAGGCGCTCTGGCACCGCTACTCCTGGGAGAGCGACCGCGGGGTGCACGTCCCCGAGCTGGCCGGGACGACGTTGAAGGTCTATGCGGACGACGTCGAGGCCGACATCGCGGACGCGGGCGCCGAGCTGCTCGGCCGCCTCGGCGTGCTGGACATCGACGACGCCGCGCCGCTCGGCGGCCGGATCGCGCGCCTGCACTTGGCCGCGCCCGGCTTCCACCTCGGCGGCGGGACGTCGGAGATCCTCAAGACGGTGATGGCCACGCGCGGCCTCGGCCTCGCGCGCGAAGGGAGGAACGGATGACCGTCACGGACACCGAGCTGTCGGTCGCCCCGCCGCCCGCGCCCGCGCTGACGCCGGCGAGCGCGATCGCGCGGGCCGGCGCGCCACGGTTCGACGACCTGCGAGCGCTGTGCGCCTCGGCGCGCTCGTTCGGCGCCGACGGCGCGGCCAACCGCCTCGTCCCGCACGTCGTGCTGCCGGCGCTGCTCGGCGGCGCGCCCCCCGGTGTGGTCACGACCGCGCTGGGCGAGGCCGGCGAGGACTTCGACCTCGACGCGGTGACGTGCGCGTTCGACGGGCGCACCCTGACCGGACGCAAGCCGCTGGTCAGCGGCGCCCTGGAGAGCGAGTCCGCCCTGGTGGCGGCGCGCACGGACGACGGCGTCGTGCTCGTGCTGGTGCGCTTCGACGCCGCGGGCGTGCAGCGCCGCCCGCTCCGGACGCTGGGCCGGCTCGGGGACGCCGACGTGCGCTTCGACCACGCGGCGGTCGACGTCGTGGTCGACGCCGCGACGGTCGCGGCGCGCACGGAGCGCGCGTTCGCCGTGGCGACGCTGGTCCAGGCCGCCGAGGGCGCCGGGATCCTGCACCAGCTGCTCGAGTATTCGCTCGCCCAGGGCCACGAGCGGTACGCGTTCGGGCGTCCCGTCGGCTCGTTCATGGCGTTTCAGCACATGTGCGCGGAGATCGCGATGGAGCGCGAGCTCGCCGACACCGCGGTCGACCGCGCGGCGGTGGCGGGCACGGCGCTCGCCACCGCGCAAGCGCGCCTGTTCGTCGGCGGCGCGGCGGTGCGCGCCGCGCGCACGGGCGTCCAGCTGCAGGGCGGGAAGGGGTTCCTGGACGACAGCCCGGTGGCGCGCCTGTACCGGCAGGCGAAGGAGTCGCAGCTGCGCTGGGGCGCGCCGCGCCTGCACCAGCGACGGCTCGCGGCCGACCTGCTGGAGGGATGACGCGTTGGCGACCTACGTGCTCGCCCAGCTCGAGGTGCACGACCGCGACGCGCTGCGCCGCTACGTGAAGGCGGCGGCGCCGACCGTCGCCGAGCACGGCGGCACGGGGCTGTTCGTCGACGACGCTCCCGAGGTGCTCGAGGGCACGTGGGACGGCCCGCGGACGATCGCCCTGCGCTTCGAGACTCGCGAGGCCGCGGAGCGCTGGTACCGCTCCGCGGGCTACCAGGCGGCGATCGCGCTGCGCCGGGCGTGCGCGCGCACGAACCTCGTCTTCGTCGAAGGCGTGTAGATGCTCGGCTGCGTCGTGGACGGCGGGGTCGCGCGCGTCACGCTCGACCGGCCCGAGGTCCTCAACGCGCTCTCGGAGGAGCTGCTCTCCCGCCTCGCGGCGCGGATGGCCGTGCTCGCCGGCGACGACGGCGTGCGCGCGATCGTCATCGGCGGCGCCGGCCGCGCCTTCTCGGCCGGCGCCGACGTGGCCGACTTCGAGCGGCTCGACTCCGCCGCCGCCCGCCGCCGCTACATCGAGCACTCGCTGCACTGCCTCGACGTCGTCGCCGGGTCCCCGAAGCCGACGATCGCGTTCGTCGACGGCCTCGCGCTCGGCGGCGGCTGCGAGCTCGCGCTCGCCTGCGACATCGTCGTCGCCTCCGAGCGAGCCTCGTTCGGCCTCCCGGAAGCGCGCCTGGGCGTCCTGCCGACCTACGCGCTCACGCACGGCCGCTCGCGCCTGTCCCCCGGCACGCTCGCCTACCTGAGCTTCAGCGCCCGCCGGATCGACGCCGCCGAAGCCCTGCGTCTCGGCGTCGCCGACCTGCTCGGCGACGCCGGCGAGCTCGCGCGCGAGATCGCCGCCAACGCGCCGCTCGCCGTCCGGCTGGCCAAGCGCCTCCTCCGCGACGGCGGCGGGCTCGCCGCGGCGGCGGACGCCTCGGTCGCGGCCCTGAGCTCGCCGGACCACGCCGAGCGCGTGGCCCGGTTCCGCTCAGCCCGATCGTGACGGGAGCTCGACCACGGCCTTGCCGGCGATCTCACCGCGCGCGAGCCGGTGGAGCGCGCTCGGCAGCTCCTCGAAGCGGTGGCGCGCGGCGATCCGCGGCCGCACCACGCCGTCCGCGAACATGCGGTCCAGCGACGTCGCCGCGCTGTCGATCAACGTCGGATCGACGTCGAGGAACGCACCCCACGCGACGCCGACGGCGGAGGCGTTGCGCAGCAGCAGCCGGTTGACCTTGAGGTTGGGGATCTGGCCGGCGACGAAGCCGACCACGAGGATGCGCCCCTCCGGCGCCAGGGTCCGCACGGCCTCGTCGAACAGCCAGTCCCCGAGCGGGTCGAGGACGACGTCGATCCCGGCGCCGGCGGTCAGCTCCCGCACCCGCGCCGCGAACCCGCGCTCGAGCACGACGACGTCGTCGGCGCCGGCCGCCCGCGCGGTCGCCGCCTGCGCCTCGTTGGCCACGCCGGCGAGCACGGTCGCGCCCAGGCCCTTGCCGACCTGGACGCCCGCCGTGCCGATGCCGCCCGCGGCGCCGAGCACGAGCAGCCGCTCCCCGCGCGCGAGGCCGCCGCGGCGCGCGAGGCCGAAGTGGACCGTGTGGTAGTTGACGATCATCGCCGCCGCCGTACCGAGGTCCTGCCCGTCGGGAACGGCCACCAGACCGCTCGGCGGCACCGCCACGGTCTCCGCGTAGCCGCCCTGCCAGACGAACGCGGCGACGCGGTCGCCCGCCCGCCAGCGCGAGCCGTCCGGCGCCGCTCGCACCACGCCGGCGATCTCGCAGCCGGGCACGAACGGCAGCTCGGGCCGGTGCTGGTGCAGGCCCTGGGTGGTGAGCAGGTCGGGAAAGTTGACGCCGATCGCCTGCACGTCGACGAGCACGTCCCGGTCCGACGGCGCCGGCTCCGGCAGCTCGACGAGCCGAAGTGCGTCCGGGCCTCCGTGATCCGTGAGCTGAAACGCGCGCATCGGGCGCACTTTACCTACCAAACGCTTGGTAGACAAACCCGTGCGACAGCACCGGAGCCGAGCGTTCGACGACGCTGGCCGCGACGGCGATGCCGTCACGCTGCCGCCACAGCTCGATGGCCAGCGTCTCGCCGGGGAAGACCGGCCCGCAGAACCGCGCGCGAAAGCCGGTGACGCGCGCGGCGTCACCCCCCAGCAGCACGTCGACGACCGCCTTGAAGACGATGCCGTACGTGCACAGTCCGTGCAGGATCGGGCGCGGGAAGCCCGCCGCCTGCGCGACCTCCGGATCGACGTGGAGCGGGTTCCAGTCGCCGGACAGCCGGAACAGCAGCGCCTGCTGCGGCAGCGTCGTGCGCCGGACGCGATGCTCCGGCGGCGCGAGCGGCGGCGCCGGAGCGCGGCCGCCCTGGGGGCCGCCGAACCCGCCCGCCCCGCGGACGAACACGCCGAACCGGTTCACGCAGAACGTCGCGCCCGTACGCACATCGCGCGTGGTGGCGTCGATCACCACCAGCGCACCGCTCCCCTTGTCGAGCACGTCGGCGACCGCGACGTCCGTGCGGCTCGCCGCCGCCGCCGGGAGCGGCGCCGAGACGATCAGCTCGTGCTCGGCGTGGAGCATCGTCGTCGGGCTGAACCCGAGCTCCGGCGCGTACAGGAACGCCATCATCGCCTCGAACGCCGGCACGACCGAGAACGTCGGCAGCACCCGCAGCCGCGGCTCGTACGTGTAGGCCAGCTCCCCGGGGTCGATCGGACTCGAGCCGGCGCCGAGACCCAGGTGGTAGAGGATCACGTCCCTGGGCTCCCACGCGAGCTCGCGCTGCACCGTGTACGAGCGCACGGCCTCCAGATCGAGCATCGAGCAAACCTACCAACCGTTTGGTCTAGCGGGTAGCCCACGGGCGTTTGACAACGCCGCGAGGGAGCCGCTAGCCTACCAACCGTTTGGTTTGATGCGTCGAGGAGAAGGCGGGCATGACAAAGCGCGTTCTAGGCACGAACTACGAGCTGGAGAAGCCGATCGAGGACACGGTCCTGGTCGAGTACGAGGTCGAGCCGCACATCGCTCGCGTGACCCTCAACCGGCCCGAGAAGCACAACGCGCTCTTTCCCCCGGAGGGCTTCCAGGAGGTCGAGAAGCGGCTGCGCGAGCTGGCCGACCGCGACGACGTGAAGGTGATCATCCTGCGCGGCGCCGGACCGTCGTTCTGCTCCGGCGACGACCTCAACCGCACCCCGTTCGAAGCCTTCGGCGGCGTGCCCGGCGAGAAGCTCCCGCAGTCCAAGCGCGTGATCGGCATCAAGCAGACCACGAGCCTCTTCCCGGCGATGGTCGAGCTGCTCAAGCCGGTGATCGTGCAGGCCCACGGGACGCTCCTGGGCGCGGGCTTCCAGATGGCCCTGTGCGCCGATCTCGTGGTCGCGGCCGAGTCCGCCCGCTTCTCGCGCGCCGAGCAGCGCATCGGCTTCGGCGGCCAGGATCCGTTCACGAACCTGCTGGCCGTGCTGACGTTCGGGCCCAAGCGCGCCCGCGAGCTGCTGCTCACCGGCACCGCCTACGACGCCGCGACGATGCACGACTGGGGGCTCGTCAACGAGGTCGTGCCGGACGCCGAGCTCGAAGAGGCGACGCTGCGCTGGGCCCGCGGCATCGCCGCGCACGCCACCGACGGGCTCGTGATCGGGCGGATGTTCCACCAGATCACGCTCTCCCAGCTCGGCTTCCACCAGAACTACCTGACGAGCCTGCTCTCGCACCCGCTGTTCACCAACCTCGTCTGGCGCCAGGACGAGTGGAACTTCCTGCGCGAGCGCGACAAGGCGTCGGCGACGAGCGAGGCGTTCTCGCAGCGTGAGGAGCGCTGGGCCGACATCGCCGGCTTCTAGCGCCATGGGCGACTGGCGCGACCACTACGCGGAACGGCACCGCGAGACCGACGAGGTCGCCGACATGGTCTCCGACGGAGACCATGTGATCCTGTCGGTCCGCGAGCCGTTCGGGCTCTGCCTCGCGCTCGCCGCGCGCGCAGACGAGCTGCGCGACGTCCACCTGTTCACGCTCGCCCCGTCGTACGACTTCGGCTGGTACGAGGAGGGCTTCCAGGACAACTTCGACATCACGATCGGCTACCCGACGGCGATCGCCGCCGAGGCGATCGCGGCCGACCGGCTCGACATCTACCCCGGCGCGCTCTCCCCCTCGCTGGCCCCGCTGGGCTACGTGACCGGCGAGATCCCGACCGACTTCTACTTCGTCGAGGTCTCGCCGCCCGACGAGCACGGCTACTGCTCGTTCGGCGTCGCGCTCTGGGACAAGCGCCAGATGGCCAAGGTCGCCAAGACCGTCGTCGCCGAAGTCACCGAGAACCTCATCCGCACGCACGGCGAGAACTACATCCACGTCTCGGAGATCGACTACTTCGTCGATCACGTGCCGACCGGGCGCACGCCCGGCCAGTCCGGGACGCTCGCCGGGCGCCCGGTCAAGGCGCCGGAGCCGTACCTGGCCGACATCGCCGAGCACGTGGGGCGCTACGTCGAGGACGGCGCGACGCTGCAGATCGGCGTCGGCCGCACGACCGAGGCCCTCGTGAAGCTGGGGATGCTCGACGACCGCCGGGACCTCGGGTTTCACTCCGAGCTGACCGTGCCCGGGATCATCTCGCTGGTGCGCCGGGGCGTGATCAACGGATCGCGCAAGCGCACCTACCCCGGCAAGGTGGTGGCGACGAGCGTCGGCGGCGGCTCGCTGGAGGAGATCCAGTGGGCCGACGGCAACCCGCTGTTCGAGCTGCTCGAGGCGCCGAAGATCATGGACGTGCGCGTGATCGCCCAGGAGGAGCGCTTCGTGGCGATCAACAACGTGCTCTCGGTCGACCTGACCGGGCAGGTCGCGGCCGAGAGCCTCGGCTCGCGGCTCGTCGGCCAGGCCGGCGGCCAGCTGATCTTCGTCGTGGCCAGCTGGCACGTCCCGCGCGGGCACTCGATCCAGGTGCTCCCGTCGACGGCCGTGGGCGGCACGCAGTCGCGGATCGTCCCCCGGCATCCCGAGGGCACGGTCGTCACGACGCCGCGCAACATCGTCGACAAGATCGTCACCGAGTACGGTGTGGCCGAGCTGAAGGGCAGGACGCTGCGCCAGCGCGCCGAGGCCCTGATCGCCATCGCCCACCCGGATCACCGCGACGCGCTGCGGGCCAGCGCCCAGTACCTATGAGCGAGCACCAGCAGACCCTCCCCGGCAAGCGCTACGACTGCGAGACCTGCGGCGGCCAGGTCATCTGCACGAAGGGCGGCACCGGCGCCCTGACGTGCTGCGGCGCCGCAATGGTGGCGCAGGAGCCGAAGCCGATGCCGTCGGCGGACTGACGAGCGCGTCAGCCCGCGGTCGCCGAGCGCCACGCGCGCTCGGCGAGCGCCGGCACGCCCTGCTCGAGCGTCGCGAAGAACGGGTCGTCGGCGTGCCCCGCGACGTAGCGCCCGTAGGAGCCCTCGAGGAACACCGCGGCCTTCCAGATCGCCAGCGTCTCGTACCAGCGGATCGCCGCGACCCGGCGGCCCGAGCGCTCCTCGTAGCGCGCGACGAGCTCCGCGCGCGACGGGAAGCCCTGGCGGACGACGCCGCTGAGCGCGGTGAGCGCGTCCTCGGGCTCGTCCCCCTGGGGCCAGTTGGAGAGCAGGTAGCCGACGTCGGCGAGCGGGTCGCCGATCGTCGCCATCTCCCAGTCGAGGATCGCGGCCAGGCGCGGCCCTGCGGCGAACATCACGTTGCCGAGGCGATAGTCGCCGTGGACGACGGTGGTCTCGCGCGACTCCGGCAGGTGCGTCCGCAGCCACTCGCCGACGCGCTCGACGGCGGGGACCTCGCGCGTGGCGTTCTGTTCCCACAGCGCCGTGAAGCGCCGGACCTGGCGCTGGAGGTAGCCGCTCGGACGCCCGATGCCGTCGAGCCGGCGCCAGTCGACGCTGTGCAGCTCGACGAGCGCGTCGATCAGCTCGTGCGCGAGCGCGGTGCGGTCGTAGCCCGCCGGCACCGCGTCGGTGACGACGGTGCCGGCGACGTGCTCCATCAGGTAGAAGCGCGCGCCGATGATCGACTCGTCGTCGATCGCGGCCAGCACCTTCGGCACGCGCGCGGCGGTGCCTTCGAGCGCTTGGAGGATGCGCGCCTCGCGCAGGACGTCGTGCGCGCTGGGCGGGTACGGCGGATGCGGCGGGCGGCGCAGGACGCACGCGGCGCCGTCACGGCGGATCAGGTAGGTCAGGTTCGAGTGCCCGTCGCCGATCGGCGCCATGGTCAGCGGGCCGCTCCCCAGACCGTGCCGGTCGAGCAGCGCCCGGAGCGCCTCGGTCACGCGCGGGCCCTGGCCAGGCGGCGGCCGATCGACCACTTGTGGGTCTCGGTCGGGCCATCGTAGATGCGGAAGGGACGCACCTCGGCGAGGAAGCGGCTGAGCGGCGCGTCGCCGGAGACGCCGGTCGCGCCGCAGAGCTGCACGGCGCGGTCGACCACGCGGTGCACGGCCTCGGCCACGTGCGCCTTGGCGACGCTCGACGGGAAGATGCCGTCGCCGCCGCCGGTGTCGACCTCCCAGGCGGCGCGCAGGATCAGCAGGCGCGAGGTCTCGAGGTCGATGTGGGAGTCCGCGAGCATCTGCTGGACGATGCCCTGCCCGGCGAGCGGGCCGCCGAAGCCGTGCCGCTGGTTGACGTAGCCGACGGCGCTCTCGAACGCCCTCGCGGCGAGGCCGGTCCAGCGCATGCAGTGGGTGAGGCGGCCGCCGACGAGCCGGACCTGCGCGTAGCGGTACCCCTCCCCCACCGCGCCCAGCACGGCGTCGTCGGCGACCTCGCAGCGCTCGAAGACCACCTCGCCGTGGCCGCCGGCGAACCCACGGTCCTGCGCGTCGATCACGCGTTCGAGGCGCATGCCCGGGTTGTCGGCGTCGACGAGGAACATGGTGGCGCCGCGGCCGCCGGAGATCGCGTCGCTCGTGCGGGCCATGCAGATGCTGAACGCGGCGCCTTCGGCGCCGGTGATGAACCACTTGTGGCCGTCGATCACCCAGCCGCCGTCGATCTTCGTCGCGGTCGTCCGCAGCATCGACGGGTCCGAGCCGGCGCCCGGCGGGGGCTCGGTCATCGAGAAGCTCGACCGGGTCTCGCCCGCGGCCAGCGGCACGAGGTAGCGCTCGCGCTGCTCGGGGGTGGCGATCTCGTGCAGCAGGTGCATGTTGCCCTCGTCCGGGGCCGCGCAGTTGAGCGCCTGCGGGCCGAGCAGGCTGCGGCCGGCGGCCTCCAGCACCGCCGCCTGGCCGCGCAGGTCGAGGCCGTGGCCGCCCAGCTCCGCGGCGACCTGGGGGGCGAAGATCCCGGCGTCCTTCGCGGCGGCTTGGAGCTCGGCCCGCAGGTCGGGGTCGAGCCCGTGGCCGCCGCGGTCGCGCGCCTCGGCGGGGACGCAGACCGCGTCGACGAACGCCCGCGTGCGCTCGGCGAGCTCCTGCACGGCGGGTGGGTGGGAGAAGTCGATCACTGCGCGAGGCCCTCCTGGACGATGTGCACGGTCCTGCGTACGCGGCGGTGGCGCTCCGCGGGGTCCGGCGCCGCGCTCACGGGGTCGACGACGAGCGTCTTGACGCCGGCGTCCCGGTACGCGCGCAGCTGCTCGACGCACCGCTCCGCGGAGCCGTAGGCGACGAGGCCGCGCAGCAGGCCGTCGCTGACGGCCGCGACCGCGTCGGCGCGGCGGCGCTCCGCCCACGCCTGGGCCATCGCGGCCGCCTCGCGCTCGTAGCCCTGGTTGGCCAGGTGCGCGTTGTAGGCCGGCACGGTGCCGTAGCCGACCAAGAAGCGCCGCAGCATCTGCTCCAGCTCGGGACCGTCCTCGTCGGCGGCCACGAGCACGCGGCACCAGACGTCGAGCTCGCCGGGGTCGCGGCCGGCGCCGGCGGCGCCCTGCCGGAAGCTGGCCAGCAGCTTCGGGACGGCGTGCGCGGCGCCGAGGCTGATCAGCACGCCGTCGCCGACCGCCCCGGCGAGCTCGAACATCTTCGGGCCGAGCGCACCGATGTAGATCGGCACCCACGTCGCGCCGAGCGCGAGCCGGAAGTCGTGCACGTCGAGCGTCGCACCGGCGTAGTCGACCTTCTCGCCGGAGAGGGCGAGCCGGAGCGCCTCGACCGTCTCCTTGACGCGCGTCCGCGGCTTGACGTACCGCGCGCCCATCCAGCGGCCCACGATCGCCGGCGACGACGCGCCGAGCCCGAGCACGAAGCGCCCGTCGGAGACCACCTGCAGCGACGCCGCGCTCATCGCCAGCAACGCCGGCGGCCGCGTGAAGGCCGGGGCCAGCGCCAGCCCGAGCCGCACGCGGCTCGTCGTCGCGGCCAGCGCGGCCAGCGGCGTGAAGCCGTCGGGGCCCGCGACCTCGCTCGACCAGACGTCGTCGTAGCCGAGCGCCTCGGCCTCACGGGCGAGATCGAGGCTGGCCCGCAGCCCGATCGCCTCCAGCGGCACGGCGAGACCGAGCCTCACGTCGGCGCCTCGTAGACGACGGCGCCGCGGAGCACGGTCAGCGCCACGGCGCCGTCGCGCAGCACGACCAGGTCGGCGGGCGCGCCGGGAACGATCCGGCCCAGCGTGCGCGCGCCGACCAGCGCCGCCGGCGTGCGGGTCGCGGCGCGCAGGGCGGCGCCGGCGGCGAGCGCCTCGGCGCGTCCGAACGGGCGGCCGCCGCGGGTGCGGCGGCGGCGCGCGGCGTCGAGCATCGCCAGCGGCCGGGCGCGGGTGACCGGGGCGTCGGAGGCCAGGGCGAGCGGGACGCCCGCGCGCAGCCAGCTCGCCAGCCGGTGCAGCCGCGACGGCTCGCCGTGGCGCTCGAGGTACGCGTCGCCGTGCTCGGCCACCAGCGCCGGGCTGGCCACCACGGCGGCACCGGTCGCCGCGACGGCCTCGATTGCGGCGTCGGAGGCGACGAAGGCGTGCTCGATGCGGTCGCCGCGCCGCAGTCCGACCGCATCGAGGACCGCGATCGCGGCGGCGAGCTCCACCTCGGTGGCCGCGTGGATCGCCACGCCGAGCCCGGCGCGGCGGGCGGCGCGGGCCTGCTCGACCAGGTCGTCGAGGTCCAGCTCCGCCTCGAGCGCGACGAGCTTGGCGTGACGCACGCGCCGCCGGTCGGGCATCCGCACGCGGCCGGCGGCCAGCCGGCGGCCGGACACCATCGTCCACAGGCGCTGGCGCAGCGCGCCGCTGACGGCGAGCGCGTCGAGCAGCGCCAGCTCGCTGTCGCCGTTGGCCTCACCGGCGTCCTGGAGGCTCGTCACGCCCGCGGCCAGCAGCTCGTCGGAGACCTTGGCGGCGAGGCGCTCCAGGTCGATCGCCTCGGTCGGGTCGCGCAGCGCCGAGCCGGCTCCGAACACGCGCCCGTCGCCGCCGGCGCCGCAGCGCGCCAGCCCGGCGCTGTTGAGCACGTCGAGCCGCAGGTTGCGGTGCTGGATCCGCAGCGGGCGGTCGGGCTCGACGGCGTCCAGCCAGTCCCGGTCGGGCAGCCAGCCGCCGAGCATCTCGTCGTGATCGAGGCGGCGCAGGCGCACCCAGCCGGCGCCGGACCGCCGGGCCGCCTCGCGCACCGCGGCGGCCAGGGCGTCGCGGCCGCGCAGATCGTCCGGGAGGCGCACGGCCTCGCGCTCGCGGAGCATCGAGAGCACGTGGACGTGCGGGTCGTGGAAGCCCGGGATCAGCACGTCCGCGGTCGCGCCGGCGCCGCCGCGCTCGATGCCGGCGATCACGCCGTCGCGGATCGTGACCGTCCACACGCCCTCGCGCCCGGGGAGCCGGACGCCGGAGAGCGCGCCTACTTCGGCTGCAGCGGCTTCCCGCAGCACTCCGGCACCTCGCCCGGGCGCGTGACCAAGAACTGCGCCCCGCACTCCCCGCACAGATAGCGCTTGCCGACCTTGGTGCTCATCAGGCGACCTCCTTCGTGGTGAGCTCCGCGAGCAGCTCGCGGCGCTTGAGCTTGCCCAAGTCGGTGCGCGGGAGCGCAGCGACGTAGCGGACGCGGCTCGGGGCCTTGAAGCTGGCGATCCGCGCCTTGGCGTGCGCGATCAGCTCGGCCTCGCCGGGCGGCGTGCCGTTCGCGACCACGAACGCGGCGACGACCTGGCCCCACTCGGCGTCGGGCAGCCCGACCACCGCGACCTCGGCCACGGCGGGGTGCTCGGCGAGCGCCTGCTCGACCTCCGCCGGGTCGATGTTCTCGCCCGCGCGGATGATCAGGTCGTCGCGGCGGCCCGTGAGGAAGACGTAGCCGCCGGCGTCGATGCGGCCGCGGTCCCCGGTCCGGTGCCAGTCGCCGCCGTCGAAGCGGGTGGCGATCTCACCGTCGAGGGTCGTGACCTCGACGCCGTCGAGCGGGCGGCCCAGCGAGCCGAGGCGCTCGAGCGCATCGGGCTCGCCCGCGCGCGCGGCGGCGTGGTCCTCCGGCGCGAGGACGCAGATCGTCCCGCCGGTCTCGGTCTGGCCGTAGGAGCCGACGAAGCGGGTGCCGTCCGGGAAGCGGCGCAGGGCCTCGAGGATCGTCGGGCGCGGCATCGGGGCCGCGCCGTAGGCCACCGTCCTGAGGCCGGCGAGCGCGGCGGCGTCGAAGCCGGGATCGTCGAGGATGCGTCGGAGCATGGTCGGGACGACGAAGGCGTGGTCGGCGCCGCTCGTCCGCACGGCCTCGAGCCAGGCCGCCGCGCTGAAGCGTTCGAGCAGGACGGCGCGGCGGCCGCTGAAGACGCCGGCGAGCAGCGCGGACAGGCCGGCGATGTGGTGGTTCGGCACGGCGAGCACCGTCGTCCCGCGCGGCGTGCCGTCGGCGGGGAGCGCGGTGCGCAGCAGCATCCCGGTGAGGCCGTCGTGGCTGAGGCGGACCGGCTTCGGGCGGCCGGTGGTGCCGCTGGTGTGCAGCAGGATCGCGGTGGCGCCGTCCTCGGGCTCCACGGCGTCCCTGCGCTCGGCGGGACCGTCGAAGCCGAGGTCGTTCGCGTCCAGCGCGGCGGCGCCCGCGGCCGCCGCGACCGGCGCGTAGCGCGGGTCGGCGATCACGAGATCCGGCGTCAGGCCGTCCAGCAGCGCGGCCAGCTCGGGCGCCTTGGCGCGGGCGTTCAGCGGCGCGAGCGTGGCGCCGAGCGCGAGCGCGCCGTAGAGCAGCGCGACGAACCGCGGCGAGAAGCCCTGGAGGGTCGCGACGACGCTGCCGGCGGTCGCCCCGTGCGCTTCCAGCCACGTCCGCGCGTGGCCCGCGGCGTGTTGCAGCTCGTCGTAGGTCCACTCGGTCGTGCCGTCGGCGAGCACCGGCACGGCGGGCATGAGCTCGGCGGGAATCTCCAGCGTCTCCGCAAGGTTCACGCCGATGAAGTTACCAAACGGTTGGTAGGTTGAGAAGGCCTCTCAGGCGACGACGCCGGCGACCGCCATGGCCGCCAGCTCGCGCACGATGTCGTCCGGGCGCAGGTCGCCGTCGGCGCGGTACCAGATCGCGAGCCAGTTGACCATGCCGAGGATCGCGAAGGCGCTCAGGCGCACGTCGACGCCGTCCCGCAGGCGGCCCGTGGCCTGCCCGCGCTCGAGCAGCCCGCGCAGCTCGGCCTCGTAGCTGTCCCGCGAGCGCAGCACGTCGCGCCGGCGGGCGGCCGAGATCGACTCGAAGTCCTGCAGGTAGACGCGCGTCGCCAGCTGGTGCTCGATCGCGACACGCGCGTGGTCGGCCACGAACACGTGCAGCGCCTCGACCGGATCCTCGACGTCGCGCCAGCGCACGTTGGAGGCGAGCGTCGCCTCGTGCGCGCGCTCGATCACGGCCACCAGGAGATCCTCCTTGGTCTCGATCCAGTGGTAGAGGCTGCCCTTCTGCATGCCGATGGCTTCCGCGAGGTCCTGGAGCGACGCGCCGTCGTAGCCCTTGCGGGCGAACACCTCGGCCGCTCGCTGCAGCATCTCGTCGGG
>Ga0182736_1000735_pt1 | contig 42208 bp, 37 predicted proteins | sample eDN5th30CKraftBY_FD_128882 | JGI IMG/M metagenome (GOLD analysis project Ga0182736, IMG submission 128882) | Enriched backyard soil microbial communities from Emeryville, California, USA - eDNA 5th pass 30_C Kraft BY (version 2) (version 2) | ecosystem: Environmental > Terrestrial > Soil >... | reverse complement strand
GCCGGGCTATCACTGTGAGGTCCATCACTGCGATGCCTGGGCCAAGGGTGGCCGCACCGATGCCGACAAGCTCTACTTCGCCTGCGGGCCCGACCACACCGACGCCACCGAAGGCCGCCAACAGGCCATCGTCACCGAAACCGGCCGCCTGGGCTGGACCAACGGCACCAGCCCACCCCGGATCAACCACGCCCACCACCCCGAAGAACTCCTCCACGGCGACCCCGACCCACCCGACAACGCGGCTGCCTGATCGCATCCCCTCGGATGCGATCCCGGCCGGGCCGGCGGTGTGCGGGCCCGAAACCGCCTCGCCCGACTGGACTTACCGCTATAACAGAACGTGCACACGGCAGGGAGTGGGGGCAATATGGGGTTCATCAAACCGTCGGTTCCTGACGTCGATCCCGAAACTTGGCGCACCACCGACTGGGTGACCCGGATCCAGGTCTGCAGCAGGCACTGGGCCGAACAGGGCTTCGGTACCCCCTCCGGGGTCTATCTGATCTACCTGCTCAAGATCGCGGCCTATGCCGCGGGCGCGGCGGCGGTCATCGCGCTGACCCCGGGCCTGGGCGGGCTGGGCCGTATCGCCGAGTGGTGGACGCAGCCCATCGTGTACCAGAAGCTCGTCGTCTTCAGCCTGCTGTTCGAGATTCTGGGCCTGGGCTGTGGCTCGGGCCCGCTGACCGCCCGGTTCTGGCCGCCCATCGGTGGTGTCCTGTACTGGTTGCGGCCCAACACAATCCGGTTGCCGCCCTGGCCAGGCAAGGTCCCCTTCACCGGCGGCGACACCCGCACCGTGATCGACGTCGCGCTGTATGCGGCCGTGCTGGCCTCCGGCATCTGGGCATTGCTGTCACCGGGGCAGGGCGATCCGGGCCCGGTGGGCCTGCTCTCCCCGATGCTGGTGGTGCCGCTGATCGTCGCGCTGGCTCTGCTGGGCTTGCGGGACAAGACGATCTTTCTGGCCGCCCGCGCCGAGCACTACGGGCTGACCCTGCTGGTCTTCTTCTTTCCCTACGTCGACCAGATGGCCGCGTTCAAACTCATCATCCTCGGGCTGTGGTGGGGCGCGGCCACGTCCAAGCTCAACCACCATTTCCCGTATGTGGTCGCGGTGATGACGAGCAACAACGCCCTGCTGCGTTCGAAGATATTCACCCCGGTCAAGCACCTGATGTACCGGGATCACGTCAACGACCTGCGCCCCACCCGGATACCGCAGTTGATGGCTCACGTCGGCGGCACCACAGCCGAATTCGTGGTGCCGGCGCTGCTGGTGCTCGTCGCGGGAGATCACCCGTGGCGGTGGATCCTGATCGCGTTCATGGTGATCTTCCACCTCAACATCCTTTCCAACCTCCCGATGGGAGTCCCGTTGGAATGGAACGTGTTCTTTCTCTTCTCGCTGTTCTTCCTGTTCGGCCATCATTCCGAGATCAGCGTCTACGACCTGCGGTCGCCGCTGTTGATGGCCATCCTGCTCGCCGGGCTGGTTGTCCTGCCGATCGCGGGAAACATGTTCCCGCAGCAGATTTCGTTCCTTCCGGCGATGCGGTACTACGCCGGGAACTGGGCGGCCAGCTTCTGGTGCTTTCGCGCCGGTGCCGAGGACACGGTGGAGGCCAACATCGTCAAGAGCTCGACACTGGTCATCAACCAGTTGGCGAGGATCTACGGCCAGTCGACCGCCGATGTGGTCGCCGACAAGGTTCCGTGGGCATTTCGCGCCATGCACCTGCACGGCCGGGCCCTGACCGGGCTGCTGCCCCGGGCGTTGGGCAAGGCCGACGTGGCCGACTACAACATCCGCGACGGCGAGATCATCGCCGGTCCGCTGATCGGGTGGAACTTCGGGGAAGGCCACCTGCACAACGAGCAGCTGCTCGCGGCGGTGCAGCGGCGCTGTCACTTCGAAGACGGCGACCTGCGGGTGATCGTGCTCGAAGGCCAGCCCATTCACCGCAAGGAACAGGCCTATCGGATCGTCGACGCCAAGTCCGGGCTGGTCGAAGCCGGTTACGTGGCGGTGGCCGACATGCTCAGCCGCCAGCCGTGGCCCGAGCCCGGTGACGAGTTTCCGGTTCGGATCACCGCGCAGTAGGCTCGCCGTCGTCGCCTTACCCGATGACCAGTGGTTTCGATCACGCACTAGGCTGGCGGCGGACACACCAGCAAACAGAGCGACACGAGGAGAGACCAGTGACGGTCCGGGTAGGCGTGAACGGCTTCGGCCGCATCGGGCGGAACTTCTTCCGGGCATTGGACGCCCAGAAAGCCCAGGGCAGCAACACCGACATCGAGATCGTCGCGGTCAACGACCTGACCGACAACGCGAGCCTGGCCCACCTGCTGAAATTCGACTCCATCCTGGGCCGGCTGCCCCACGACGTCAGCCTCGAGGGTGACGACACGATCGTCGTCGGCAACACCAAGATCAAGGCGCTGGAGGTCAAAGAGGGCCCGGCCGCGCTGCCGTGGGGGGACCTGGGCGTCGACGTCGTCGTCGAGTCCACCGGCATCTTCACCAACGCCGCCAAGGCCAAGGGCCACTTGGACGCCGGCGCCAAGAAGGTCATCATCTCCGCACCGGCCACCGATGAGGACATCACCATCGTGCTGGGCGTCAACGACGACAAGTACGACGGCAGCCAGAACATCATCTCCAACGCCTCCTGCACCACCAACTGCCTCGGCCCGCTGGCCAAGGTGCTCAACGACGAGTTCGGCATCGTCAAGGGCCTGATGACCACCATCCACGCCTACACCCAGGACCAGAACCTGCAGGACGGCCCGCACAGCGACCTGCGCCGCGCCCGTGCCGCCGCGATCAACATCGTGCCCACCTCCACCGGCGCCGCCAAGGCGATCGGCCTGGTGCTGCCCGAGCTGAAGGGCAAGCTGGACGGCTACGCGCTGCGGGTGCCGATCCCCACCGGCTCGGTCACCGACCTGACCGCCGAATTGAGCAAGTCGGCATCGGTTGACGACATCAACGCCGCGATGAAGGCCGCCGCCGAGGGTCCGATGAAGGGCATCCTGAAGTACTACGACGCCCCGATCGTGTCCAGCGACATCGTCACCGACCCGCACTCGTCGCTCTACGACGCCGGGCTGACGAAGGTCATCGACAACCAGGCCAAGGTGGTCTCCTGGTACGACAACGAGTGGGGCTACTCCAACCGACTGGTGGACCTGGTCTCACTCGTCGGCAAGTCGCTGTAAGCGCCGTGGCCCACAAGACGCTGGACGACCTTCTCGCAGAAGGGGTTTCGGGTCGAGGCGTGCTGGTGCGCTCCGATCTGAACGTCCCGCTCGACGACGAGGGAAACATCACCGACGCCGGGCGGATCGCCGCCTCGGTGCCGACGCTGCGCGCCCTGGTCGACGCCGGCGCCAAGGTGGTGGTGACCGCGCATCTGGGCCGGCCCAAGGGGCAACCGGACCCGGCGCTGTCGCTGGCGCCGGTCGCCGCCGCGCTCGGCCAACAGCTGGGCCGGCATGTCCAGCTGGCCGGTGATGTGGTCGGCACCGATGCGCTGGCCCGCGCCGAAGGCCTCACCGACGGCGACGTGCTGCTGCTGGAGAACATCCGCTTCGACCCGCGGGAGACCAGCAAGGACGACAGTGAGCGTCTGGCCCTGGCCCGGGCGCTGGCCGAGCTGGTCGCCGCGCCGGACGGCTCACCGGGGGCGTTCGTCTCCGATGGGTTCGGGGTGGTGCACCGCAAGCAGGCCTCGGTCTACGACGTCGCGACCCTGCTGCCCTCGTATGCCGGGACGCTGGTCGCCGCCGAGATCCAGGTGCTGCAGCAGCTGACCGAGTCGACCGAGCGGCCCTACGCGGTGGTGCTGGGCGGGTCGAAGGTCTCCGACAAGCTGGGCGTGATCAAGTCGCTGGCGACCAAGGCCGACTCCATCGTGATCGGCGGCGGCATGTGCTTCACCTTCCTGGCCGCCCAGGGGCTGCCGGTGGGAACCTCGCTGCTGGAGTCCGACATGGTCGACACGTGCCGGCAACTGCTCGACGACTACGCCGACGTGCTCCGGCTGCCGGTGGACATCGTGGTCGCCGATGAGTTCGACGCTGCCGCGACCGGCGAGGTGGTCGCCGCCGACGCCATCGGAGAGAACAAGATGGGCCTGGACATCGGTCCCGGTTCGGTGGAGCGGTTCGCCGCCCTGCTGTCGAACGCCAAGACCATCTTCTGGAACGGGCCGATGGGCGTGTTCGAGTTCCCGGCGTTCGCCGCCGGCACCAGGGGAGTGGCTGAGGCGATCGCGGCGGCCACGGCCAAGGGCGCGTTCAGCGTCGTCGGCGGCGGGGACTCCGCGGCCGCGGTGCGCGCACTCGGGCTCAACGAGAGCGGGTTCTCGCACATCTCCACCGGGGGCGGGGCGTCGCTGGAATACCTTGAGGGAAAACCACTGCCAGGCCTGCAGGCCCTGGAGACCGGAGGGGCGCAATGAGTCGCAAACCGCTGATCGCCGGCAACTGGAAGATGAACCTCAACCATTTCGAGGCGATCGCGCTGGTGCAGAAGGTGGCGTTCTCGCTGCCGGACAAGTACTACGACAAGGTCGACGTGACCGTGCTGCCGCCGTTCACCGACCTGCGCAGCGTGCAGACCCTGGTCGACGGGGACAAGTTGCGGCTGACCTTCGGCGCCCAGGACCTCTCGCAGCACGACTCGGGCGCCTACACCGGCGAGATCAGCGGGGCGTTCTTGGCCAAGCTGGGGTGCAGCTTCGTCATCGTCGGGCACTCCGAGCGACGCAGCTACCACGGTGAGGACGACGCCCTGGTGGCGGCCAAGGCCGCGGCCGCGCTCAAACACGGCCTGACGCCGATCATCTGTGTCGGCGAGCACCTGGAGATCCGGGAGTCGGGCGGTCACGTCGAATACTGCCTCGATCAGGTGCGCGGATCCCTGGCCGGGCTCAGCGCCGAGCAGATCGGTGCCAGCGTCATCGCCTACGAGCCGGTGTGGGCGATCGGCACAGGTCGGGTCGCCGGGGCTGCCGACGCCCAGGAGGTGTGTGCGGCGGTGCGCGCGGAGTTGGGCAGGCTGGCTTCGCCCAAGATCGCCGACACCGTCCGGGTGCTCTACGGCGGCTCGGTCAACGCCAAGAACATCGGCGAACTCGTCGGCCAGCCCGATGTGGACGGCGGTCTGGTCGGCGGGGCGTCGCTGGACGGTGAGCAGTTCGCCACCCTGGCGGCGCTGGCCGCCGGCGGGCCCTTGCCGTGACGCGGCGTGACGAACGGTAGGGTGGCGGCATGATCTTGACGCTGCAGATCCTCTTGGTGATCACCAGCCTGCTGGTGATGTTGCTGGTGCTGTTGCACCGTGCCAAGGGTGGCGGCCTGTCGACCCTGTTCGGCGGCGGCGTGCAGTCCAGCCTGTCCGGCTCCACGGTGGTGGAGAAGAACCTCGACCGGCTGACCTACTTCGTCATCGCCATCTGGCTGGTATCGATCATCGCGGTGGGCCTGCTGATCAAGTACGCCTGACGGCCCACCGCGCCCGAGATTTCAGCCCTCCCGCGCCACGATCACCGGGGTGCGGGCCGCGTGGACCACGGCGTTGCTCACCGAGCCCAGCAACATACCGGCGAAACCGCCCCGGCCGTGACTGCCGACGACCACCAGCTGCGCCGACTTGGAGTGCTCGATGAGGTGCTTGGCCGGGCGGTCGAGCACCAACAGGCGGTGCACCGCCACGTCGGGATAGCGCTCCTGGAAGCCGGCGAGCGCTTCCGCCAGCACCGCCTCGGACCCCGCCTTCAACGCCGCCCACTCCGCATCCGGAAGCTGCAGCGCGGACCCGTCCGCGCCGGCGTGCAGGGCGATCAAGTCCACGCCCCGCCAGGACGCCTCATCGAACGCGATCGCGGTGGCGAGCGCGGACGTCTCGGAACCGTCGATCCCCACGACCACCGGCAGCCGGTTCGGCTGCGCTGCGGTCGGCGCGCGGCCGTGGATGATCGCGACCGGGCAGTGGGCCTGGCGCACCAGCTCCGCGCTGACCGAGCCGAGCAGCATCTCGCCGATCATGCCGAGCCCTCGCGGGCCGAGCACCACCAGCCGCGCCGCTTTGGACAGGTCCACCAGGGCCGCAACCGGAATGCCTTCGATCACCTCGCCGCTGACATCCAGCGGGTGGCCCGCGGTGGCGGGCTCGGCGGCGCGGGCGACGGCGATCGCGTCGGCGATGACCCGCCGTCCCTCGGAGACCCGGTCCTTTTGCAGCGCGGCCCGGCCGGCGGCGGAGACGAACTCCGCCGCGCCGTGGGGCAGTGGCGGTACCGCGTGCACCATGGTCAGGCCGATATTGCGCATCTTGGCCGCGTGGACGGCCCACCGGATGGCGTCATGCGATGCTGGTGACCCGTCGACTCCGACAATGATTCCGGAACCTACGGTGGTAGAAGGCATTTCGATTCCATTCCGGCAACCAGCTCAGCTGGCGGCCTGCACCTTGATGTGTTTTTCCGCCGGAACAGCGGGCTCGGTGACCGCTACGGAAACGGTCAGGATGCCCTTGTCGTAGCTGGCTGTGATGTCGTCCTCGTCGGCGCCCGCCGGCAGCGTGACCGACCGGACGAATGAGCCGTAGGAGAATTCCGAGCGGCCCTTGGCCTCTTTGCTCTCGGTACGCTCGGCCTTGATGGTCAACTGACCGTCGTGGACGGTGACATCGACGTCCTTGGCCGGGTCGACACCCGGCAGCTCGGCGCGGACCACGTAGTGGCCGTCCTCCATCCGGTCTTCCAGACGGATCAGGTTCCCCTCGGCCGCAGGCCACTGCCGGACCCAGGCCGGGAATCCGGTGAACAGCTCTGACAACTCCGGAAACAGCGAGCGCGGTTGCCGCGTTTGCAGATCCTTCATGATTCCTCCCAGTCATCAGTCATTCGGATGCTTCCGATTCCACTCGCCTCGCTACCCGTCGGGCAGGGTAAGAAGTCCCCGACGAATAGGGAGGTTCGTCGTCAATGGGGCCGCGGTCAGAACTCGCAGACCCGATTCACGCAGCCCCCGGCGAAGGACGTGTCGACGTGCGGCACGCCCGGCTCGGGGGAGGCGAAACTGAGCACCTGCCCTTCCCGGCTGCCGTAGCGGTACACCGTGATTCCCTTGACCTTGGCCCGCCAGGCGCCGCGGTAGATGACGCGCACATCGTCGACGGTTGCGGCAGCGGGCAGGTTCACCGTCTTGGAGACGGCGGCGTCGACATGGCGCTGCACGGCCGCCTGCATCCGTAGATGCCACTCCGGGGCGATCTCGCCGGCCGTCGGAAACGCGGACTGGATCTCCGCGGGTATCCGGTGGTAGCCGCGGACCCCGCCCCGCTGCGCGATCTCGGTGAACAGCTCATCGTGGTAGAGGCCCCGGTCACGGGTGAGCCGGTCGAAGTAGGGGTTTACCTCCAGCAGGTGGCGGCCCAGGATCGCGCGGGTGTAGGCGATCGCGAACATCGGCTCGATGCCGGCGGTGGTGCCGGCGATCAGGGAGATGGTTCCGGTCGGGGCGATCGAGGTGAGCTGCGCGTGGCGCATCGGCACGGTGCCGGCGAACCGGCTGCGGCCGAATGCCGGGAACGCGCCGCGGGTTTCGGCCAGTCGCGCCGATACCGTGTGCGCCGTCCGCTGGATGTGGCCGGCGATCCGCCCGGCCAGCCGGACGCCCTGCGCGCTGTCGTAGGGGATCCCCAGGGTTGCCAGCAGCTCCGCCAAACCCATTACGCCAAGGCCGATCTTGCGGGTCGCCCTGCTGGCCTCGTCGAGTTCGGGAAACGGGTAGGCGTTGACGTCGATCACGTCGTCGAGGAACCGCACCCCCAGCTGGACCACCTCGGTCAGCCGGTCCCAGTCGACCCGCCCCCCGCGGTTCATCTGCGCCAGATTGACCGACCCGAGATTGCAGGATTCGTACGGCAGCAACGGGACCTCGCCGCACGGGTTGGTCGCCTCGATCCGGCCGGCGTCCGGCATGGGGTTGGCACGGTTGATCGCATCGAGGAACAGCAGTCCGGGATCGCCACAGCGGTGAGCGGCCTCGCAGATCGCGCTGAACACCTCGACGGCCGGCACCTCTGAGACGATCCGGCCGGTGCGCGGGTTCACCAGCCGGTGGCGTCCGCCGCGGGCCACCGCACGCATGAATGCGTCGGTGACACCGACCGACAGGTTGAAATGGGACAAGCCGGCCGGTGTTCCGGACTTTGCGGCGATGAAGTCGAAGATGTCGGGGTGCGACACATCCAGCACCGCCATGCAGGCACCGCGGCGCCGTCCACCGAGCTGAACCACCTCGGCGGCGGTGTCGAACAACCGCAGAAACGGCACCGGGCCACTGGCTCTGCCGCCGCTGCCAACCGCCTCGCCGGCCGGCCGCAGCTGACTGAACGCATACCCGGTGCCGCCCCCGGCCTGGTGGATCTCGGCGGTGTGGCCCAGGGTGGTGAAGATCGACCGCAGCGAATCCTCCAGCGGCAGCACGACGCAACCCGACAGCAGGCCCAGCGGGGTGCCGGCGTTCATCAGGGTCGGTGAATTCGGCAGGAATTGCAGACCCCGCAGCAGCGCCGAGAACCGCTCCGTCCACTGCGCCGACGATCCGGCGCGGTAGGCGTCCTCGGCGCCGGCGACGAATGCTGCGACCCGGTCCATCATCTCGCCGGTCGACTCGGCGGGCCGGCCCCGGTCGTCGCGCAGCAGGTAGCGCTCGCCGAGCACGGTGACCGCGGCCAGACTCAGCTTCAACTCGTCGCGCACCCCGAGCAGTCGTTTGGCCGTCCGCAGCTCGGCGCGCTGCTGACGGAAAATGATGTAGGCGCGGGCGATGTCGTCGAACCCGGCGGCGGAAAGCTGCGTCTCCACCACATCCTGGATCTGTTCGACGGTGACGGGCCGGCCGGGTGCCCGGCGCCCCAGCTCGTCGGCGACGGCTCGGGTCACCTTGGCGGCTACCGCGGTATCGGGGTGGCCGGTCTCGCGGGCCGCTCGTCCGATCGCGGTCTCGATGCGTCCCGGGTCGAACGGCGCCGAACGGCCGTCGCGGCGCTGAACCATGCTGGGCCACCCGGGATCGTGTTGTCGTGCGCCCATGACCTCGAGTATGCGTCGGCACCCCGCGACGACGCTGACGAACGGCCCGGCCGGGCGAGGACTTCGGGCCCTGGCAACGCGCGATGCCCTCGGAGCACAGTGGTGCCGTGCGACGGCGTCCGACCGAGCACGACGGCGGTGATGGCGATGACCGATACGGCAGATGTGCAAAGCTCACGGGCACGGCGACTGTTTCGCGACCGTCGGGAGGCCGGCCGTGTCCTGGCCGACCTCCTGACCGCCTACCGGGGCCGCGACGACGTGATCGTGCTCGGTCTGGCGCGCGGCGGTATCCCGGTCGCCTGGGAGGTCGCCGCCGCCCTCGACGCGCCGCTGGATGCGTTCATCGTGCGCAAGCTCGGGGCGCCCGGCCACGAAGAGTTCGCGGCGGGCGCGCTGGCCAGCGGCGGGCGGATCGTGCTCAACGACGACGTGGTGCGCGGGCTGCGGATCACCCCACAGCAACTGCGCGACATCGCGCAGCGGGAAGGCCGTGAGCTGGCCCGCCGCGAGGCGGCCTACCGCGGCGGACGTCCCCCGGTGGAAGTCTCCGGCAAGACGGTCATCCTGGTCGACGACGGGCTGGCCACCGGCGCCAGTATGCTCGCGGCGGTACAGGCGTTGCGGGACTCCGAGCCCGCACACATCGTGATCGCCGTTCCAGCGGCTCCGGAATCGACCTGCCGCGAATTCGCCGGCCAAGTCGACGACGTGGTGTGCGCCACCATGCCCACCCCGTTTCGTGCGGTCGGCGAGTCGTTCTGGGACTTCAGCCAGGTCTCCGATGACGAGGTCCGCACTCTGCTGGCCACCCCGGCCGCCCGCCGGGAGCCGGCGGGCACCCCGGTCGAAGCGATCCGTGCCGCCGCGATCGACGCCCCCGGCGGCGTGCCGCCGCGGGCGGTGTTAGAAGAGCTGATCGGTGACGCCCGCATCGTGCTGATCGGTGAGAGCTCGCACGGCACCCACGAGTTCTACGCGGCCCGCGCGGACATCACCCGATGGCTGATCGAGGAGAAGGGCTTCTGCGCCGTCGCCGCCGAGGCGGACTGGCCGGACGCCTACCGGGTCAACCGCTACGTCCGCGGCGGGGGCGAGGACACCGACGCCGATGCGGCGCTGAGCGGATTCGAGCGATTTCCGGCGTGGATGTGGCGCAATACCGTGGTCCGCGAATTCGTCGACTGGTTGCACGCCCACAACCAGCGCTGCGGATCGCCCGGTGCGCAAGCCGGCTTCTACGGGCTGGACCTCTACAGCCTGCACAGTTCGATGCAGGCGGTGATCGACTACCTGGAGACGATGGACCCGGCCGCGGCAGCGCGTGCCCGAAGCCGCTACGCGTGCTTCGACCACACCGCCGCCGACGACGGTCAGGCCTACGGTTTCGGCGCGGCGTTCGGCGCCGGCCCGTCCTGCGAGCGCGAGGCGATCGAGCAGCTGGTCGAGTTGCAGCGCAACGCACTCAGCTATGCCCGGCGTGACGGGCTGAGCGCGCAGGATGCGCTCTTCGACGCGCTGCAGAACGCGCACACCGTGCACAACGCCGAGGTGTACTACCGCGCGATGTTCAGCGGGCGGGTCACCTCGTGGAACCTGCGGGACCAGCACATGGTGCAGACCCTGAATGCGCTGCTGACCCACCTCGACAACCGCATCGACGCCCCCGCCGCGTCACCGGCCCGAATCGTGGTGTGGGCCCACAACTCCCACGTCGGCGACGCTCGGGCGACCGAGATGTCCGGTGACGGTCAACTCACGCTCGGTCAGCTGGTGCGCCAGCGCTACGGCGACGCGGCGCGCCTGATCGGCTTCAGTACCTACAGCGGCACGGTCACCGCTGCCAGTGAGTGGGGCGGGCCTGCCGAACACAAAGTCGTCCGGCCGGCGCTGAACGGCAGCATCGAAGAACTCTTCCACGCCACCGGCAAAGCGGAGTTCGCAGTGTCGACGCTCGTGCCGACCGCGGCGACCGCCGCGCTCGGAGCCGTCCGGCTGAACCGCGCCATCGGGGTGATCTACCAGCCGGCCACCGAACGGCAGAGCCACTACTTCCACACCAGGCCCGCCGACCAGTTCGACATGATTGTCCATATCGACACCACCCGCGCCCTGGAACCGCTTGAGGTCACGAGCCTTTGGATCTCCGGACAGAATCCGGAAACCTACCCGAGCGGTTTGTAGCCGCTTGCGGCCCGCGGGACCTTCGGCCACCCAGGTGCGGCCCTTTGGCCGTTTGCCACCGGTCCAAGCTGGTAAACACTCAAGGGTATGGAGCCAGCCGCAGCGCCCTTCCTCGACGCCCACGAGACGCACACCGGCGTGGTGATCGTCGCCGGTGATCGGGCCTTCAAGGCCAAGAAGCCCGTCCACACCGATTTTCTGGACTTCCGCACCGTCGAGCAGCGCGAGCAGGCCTGCGCCCGGGAAATCGAACTGAACAGCCGCCTGTCCCCGGACAGCTACTTCGGGATAGCGCACCTGCACCTGCCCGGCGGCGAGCCGCCGGAACCGGTCATCGTGATGCGGCGCTACCACGACGACGACCGGCTGGCATCGATGGTCACGCGCGGCCAACCCGTCGAGCACGTGCTGGACCGCATCGCCGAGGTGGTGGCGCGGTTCCACGCGAAGACCCACCGCGGTCGCCAGATCAGCGAGCAGGGCATGCCCAACGCCATCGCTGCGCGCTGGGACGACAACTTCGCCGCCCTGCAGGCCCATGCCGGCACCGCGGTGGCCACCGATTCGCTGCAGCACGTGCAGGAACTGTCGGGCGAATACCTGGCGGGACGGGCCTGCCTGTTCGCCCGGCGGATCGAGGAGCAGTGCATCGTCGACGGCCATGCCGACCTGCTCGCCGACGACATCTTCTGGGTCGAAAACCGGCCGGTGCTGCTGGACTGTCTGGAGTTCAGCGACGACCTGCGCTACCTGGACCGGATCGACGACATCGCGTTTCTCGCCATGGATCTGGAATTCCTGGGCCGCCCCGACCTGGGCGAGTGCCTGCTGGACCGCTACGCGGCGTACTCCGGCGACGACGCACCGCCGTCACTGCGCGACTTCTACATCGCCTACCGGGCGGTGGTGCGGGCCAAGACCGACTGTGTGCAGCTGACGCAGGGCAAGGCGGGGGCGGCGGAGGCCGCGGCCAACCATCTGGCGCTGGCGGCCCGCCATCTGGAGCGCGGTGCGATCCGGTTCGCCCTGGTCGGCGGCGGACCCGGCACCGGAAAATCCACGCTGGCCCGCGAACTGGCGAAATACCCTGGGACGCGAATGTTCTCGACCGACGACGTGCGTCGGGAACTGCTCGAATCGCAGCGGATCAGTGGTGAGCCCGGCACGCTGGACGCCGGGCTCTACGACCCCGACAACGTCACCGCGGTCTACCAGGAGATGCTGCACCGGGCCAGCCTGGCCCTGGCGGACGGCTATTCGGTCGTCCTGGACGGCACCTGGCGAGACCCACAGCTGCGGGGGCAGGCTCAGAGGCTGGCCGCCGACAAGCATGCGGCGCTGATCGAGATCCGGTGCGCCATCCCGCTCGACGTTGCCGCCGAGCGAATCGCCAACCGCCCCAAAGGCAACTCCGATGCGACTCCGCAGATCGCCGCCGCTTTGGCGGCCCACGACTTCGAGTGGGACAGCGCGCACCGGATCGACACCTCGCAACCTCTCGGCCAGTCGGCGCAGGTAGCCCAGCGACTATGGCGTGCCGCGCCCGGGGGGTAACACACGACGGGCGATGTCGACCCGACTCGAAACCCGCAGTTACGTCCGGGAATTCTCGAACCCTGCTGCTGGAGTCGGCGCTGGCGGATCACTGAGCGCCTCAGCGCACCACCCGGTTGCGCATGGCGTTGAACATGCCGCGCACCGCGTTCTCGGTCGCGGCCAGCGGTGACATCGCGGTCTCGCCGACCTCGACGATGTAGTCGATCCGGCTGACGATGGCCTCCACCGGCTCGATGAGGGCCGCCAGGCGGCGCGCCAGATCGTCGAGGCCGGACATGGTCTGCTCCAGGTGGTCCAGGCCGCTGCCGAGACGTTCGACGGTAGCGTTGAGGCCCTCCAGTGAGTTGTTGAGCTCGTTCATGGTGTTGCCCAGGCCGCCCAGCACATCCTCAAGCTGCCCGACGGTCACGTCGGCGTTCAGCGCCGCCTGCGCCAAGGTCTTGAGCCGCTTGCGTTCCGTGCCGCTACCCGAACTTCTGTCTGCCATGGCGCTCATTATGACGTGGCGGCGCCATCGGTGGGTGCTGGGCGGATCAGGTTCGCGGAAGTTGGGCGGCCGCTGCCGCGTCGAGCAGCCACAGCGTCTCTTCGCGCCCGACCGCCCCGGCCGCGGGAACCGACACCGGGTCCGCACCGCCGATCGCGGCGGCCACCGCCTCGGCCTTGGCCGCCCCGGACACCACCAGCCACACCTGACGGGAGCGGCGAATCGCGGGCAGCGTCAGGGTGATGCGCCGCGGCGGCGGTTTGGGTGAGTCGGGCACCCCGACCACCAGGCGGGTCTCCTCGCGTACCGCGGGGGTATCGGGGAACAGCGAGTTGACGTGGCCCTCGGGGCCCATGCCCAGCAGGTGTACGTCGAAGTCCGGTGCGGGCTGGCCGGGTTCGGCGTTGGCGGCCAGCACCTCCTGGTACGCCTGCGCGGCGGCGTCGAGGTCGTCGCCGCAGTCTCCGTCGCTGGCCGGCATGGCGTGCACGTTGGCGGCCGGGATGTCGATGCGGCCCAGCAGCGCGTCGCGGGCCTGCTTGTCGTTGCGCTCGTCATCGTCCGCCGCGACGAACCGGTCGTCGCCGAAGAACAGGTGAACCTTCGTCCAGTCGATGCGGCCGGCGTGCTCGCCGAGGCGCTTCAACAGCGCGATGCCGTTGCCGCCTCCGGTCAGCACGACCAGCGCGCGGCCCCGGGCGGCCAGGGCCGCCTCGATGGCGTCGGCCAGGCGGTCGCCGGCAGCGGCGATGAGTTCCTCGGCGTCACGGAAAGTCCCTACGGTCACGAATACTCCACTTCCTCGAGGCCGGTCAGCGCGGAGGCATAGATGGCGTCCGAATCCAGCCGGCGCAGATCCTCGGCCAGACACTCGGCCGTCACCCGGCGCGGCAGCGGCACCAGCGCGTCGGGCCGGCCGGTGCGGGTCAAGGTGGCGGTCACCCCGTCCTGGGGCCGGCTCAGCACCACCGTCTCGCTGTCGCGCACCAGCTCGATCTTGAGCTCACCGACCGCGCGGCGCACCGGCCCGTCGATCCGGCTGGCCAGCCAGCCGGCCAGGATGTCCAGCGCCGGTTCGGTCGCCAGGCCCGACACCAGCGCCGAGCGGACCGGCTCATACGGTGGCTGATCCAACGCCGAGGCCAGCAGCGCCCGCCAGTAGGTGATGCGACTCCACGACAGGTCGGTGTCACCGGCGGTGTAGCCGGTCCGCCGGCTCTTGATCGCCGCCAGGGGATCGGGGGCGTTGGTGGCATCGGTGATGCGGCGCACCGCCAGTGCCCCCAACGGGTCGGCGGCGGGTGCGGCCGGCGCGACATCGGGCCACCACGCCACCACCGGGATGTCGGGCAGCAGGAACGGCACCACGACCGCGTCGGCGCGCCCGGCGAGCGGGCCGGACAGCCGCAGTACCACCACCTCTCCGGCGCCGGCGTCGCCGAACATCCGCAGCTGAGCGTCCAGGCGGGCGTCGCGGGCATCGGTGTCGTCGGTCATTACGACGATCACCCGGCTGGGGTGCTCCTGGCTGGCCATGTTGGCCGCCGCGATGGACTCATCGAGCAGCAGGTCGTTGTCGAGGACCACGATCAGGGTCAGGACCCGGCCGGTGGTCGCCGCACCGATCCGCTCCCGCAGCTGGTTGAGTTTCTTGTTGATCGCGGTGGTGGAGGTGTCCGGCAGCTCGACGATCATCGGCGTCGCCCCCCAGCATCGCTCGTCACTCGCACAGCATCCTCGGCGGCGCGGATCACGGCCGCCGCCATTCCCGGCCGGAGCGCGCCAGCATCTCGAACGAGGACCGCGGGCCCCAGGTGCCGGCCTCATAGGGCTCGGGCCTGCCGTGCTCCGCCCAATTCTCGAGCACCGGATCGAGGATCTCCCACGACAATTCGACTTCGGCGTTAACCGGGAACAACGACGGCTCACCCAACAGCACGTCCAGGATCAGCCGCTCGTAGGCCTCCGGCGAATCCTCGGAGAACGCCGAGCCGTAGGAGAAGTCCATGTTGACGTCGCGGACTTCCATCAGATGCCCGGGCACCTTGGAGCCGAACCGCAGGGTGATCCCCTCGTCGGGTTGCACCCGGATCACCAGGGCGTTCTTGCCCAGCTCATCGGTCATCGTGGCGTCGAACGGCAGGTGCGGGGCACGCTTGAACACCAGCGCGATCTCGGTGACCCTCCGGCCCAGGCGTTTGCCGCTGCGCAGGTAGAACGGCACGCCGGCCCAGCGGCGGGTGTCGACCTCCAAGGTGATGGCCGCATACGTCTCGGTCCGGGAGTCCGCGGCGAACCCCTCCTCCTCGAGCAGGCCGACGACGCGTTCACCGCCCTGCCACCCGGCGGCGTACTGGCCGCGGGAGGTGGTCTCGTCCAGCGGCTGTGCCAGCCGGGTGGCGGAGAGCACCTTGATCTTCTCGGCCTGCAACTCGGCGGGGGAGAAGCTGACCGGCTCCTCCATCGCCGTCAGGGCCAGCAACTGCAGCAGGTGGTTCTGGATCACGTCGCGGGCGGCGCCGATGCCGTCGTAGTAGCCGGCCCGTCCGCCCAGGCCGATGTCCTCGGCCATGGTGATCTGCACATGGTCGACGTAGTGCGCGTTCCAGATCGGGTCGAACAGTTGATTGGCGAACCGCAGCGCCAGGATGTTCTGGACGGTCTCCTTACCCAGGTAGTGGTCGATGCGAAACACCGACTCCTCCGGGAAGACGCTGTTGAGCACGTTGTTGAGCTCGACCGCGCTGGACAGGTCATGACCGAACGGCTTCTCGATCACCACCCGGCTCCAACGGCCCTCCCGCGGGCGGGCCAGTCCGCTGGCGTGCAGCTTCTCGCACACCACCGGGAACGCATTGGGCGGGATCGAGAGGTAGAAGGCGTGATTGCCGCCCGTGCCGCGCTCGGAGTCGAGTTGCTCGAGGGTCTCGGCCAGTCGGGCGAAAGCGGCGTCGTCGTCGAACGTGCCTGTCACAAACCGGAATCCGGCGGCCAACCGGTCCCACACCACCTGACGGAACGGGGTCCGGGCGTGCTGCTTGACGGCCTGGTAGACCACGTCGGCGAAGTCCTCGTCGGCCCAGTCCCGGCGGGCGAACCCGACCAGCGCGAACGTCGGCGGCAGCAGCCCTCGGTTGGCCAGGTCGTAGATGGCCGGCATCAGTTTGCGCCGGGCCAGGTCGCCGGTGACCCCGAAGATCACCACGCCGCACGGGCCGGCGATCCGGGGCAGCCGCTTATCCCGCTTGTCCCGCAAGGGGTTCTGCCACCCCCCGGCGGTGTTGCGCGCTGCTCCTGCGCCCGCCATCAGATCACTTGGCGGCGTCGAGTTGCGACGCGGTGGCGTCCAGCAGTTCACCCCAGGACGCCTCGAACTTGTCCACCCCTTCTTTCTCCAGGACTTCGAACACATCGGGCAGGTCGATGCCGACGGCCGAGAGCTGATCGAAGACCTGCTGCGAGGCCGCCTCGGTGCCGGCGATGGTGTTACCGCTGATATCGCCGTGGTGGGCCACCGCCTCCAATGTGGGCTCCGGCATGGTGTTGACGGTGTGCGGGGCCACCAATTCGGTGACGTAGAGGGTGTCCGGGTAATCCGGGTTCTTGACGCCGGTCGAGGCCCACAGCGGCCGCTGCACCCGGGCGCCGTCCGCCGCCAGCGCCGCGAAACGCTCGCCGGCGAAGACCTCTTCGTAGGCGGCGTAGGCCAACCGGGCATTGGCCACGCCGGCCTTGCCGCGCAGCGCCAGAGCGTCCGCCGAACCGATCTTCTCCAGCCGGCCGTCCACCTCGGTGTCGACCCGGGAGACGAAGAACGAAGCCACCGAATGGATCTTGGACAAGTCGTGCCCGGCGGCCCTGGCCGCTTCCAGGCCGGCCAGGTAGGCGTCCATCACCTCGCGGTGGCGCTCGACGGAGAAGATCAGCGTGACGTTGACCGAGACGCCTTCGGCCAGCACCGCGGTGATGGCCGGCAGGCCGGCCTTGGTGGCCGGGATCTTGATGAACAGGTTCGGCCGGTCGACGATCTTCCACAACTCGACGGCCTGGGCGATGGTCTTGTCGGTGTCATGGGCCAGGCGGGGGTCGACCTCGATCGACACCCGGCCGTCGACGCCGTCGGAGGCCTCCCACGCCTTGGTCAACACGTCGCACCCGTTGCGCACGTCGTCGGTCGTGACGGTGCGGATCACGGAGTCCACGTCGGCGCCGCGAGCGGCCAGCTCGGACAGCTGTGCGTCGTAGGCGTGGCCCTTCTCCAGGGCCTTCTGGAAGATGGTCGGATTGGTGGTCACCCCGACCACACTGCGGGTGGCGACGAGTTCGGCCAGGTTGCCCGACGTCAGGCGGTCCCGGGACAGGTCGTCGAGCCACACCGATACGCCGGCGGCGCTCAGAGCGGCAAGCCTTTCGTTCTGAGTCATGTTGCGCTCCTTCTCAATCGATGTGCGAGTCGGTCGGCCTCAGTTGTTCAGGGTCCGTTCGGCGGCGGCGACGACGGCCTCCGGGGTGAAACCGAACTCACGGAACAGGGTCTGGTAGTCGGCGGATTCGCCGTAGTGCTCGATCGAGACGATTTCCCCGGTGTCTCCCACCAGCTTATGCCAGCACTGGGCGACACCGGCTTCGACCGCGACCCGCGCCGACACCGCGGGCGGCAGCACCGCGTCGCGGTACTCGACCGGCTGCGATTCGAACCACTCCAGACAGGTCATCGACACCACCCGGGCATTGATGTCCTTGTCTGCCAACAGTTTCTGCGCCTCCACCGCGAGCTGCACCTCCGACCCGGTGGCGATCAGCACCACGTCGGGCAGTGCTGCGTCCTCGCCGGCGCCGCCGAGGACGTAGCCGCCGCGTGCCACGCCCTCGGGGTCGGTGCCCTCCAGGATCGGCAGATTCTGACGGCTCAGGACCATCCCGACCGGACCGCTGTCGGCGCCACGGGCCAGCACGGTGCGCCAGGCGTAGGCGGTCTCATTGGCGTCGGCCGGGCGAACGACCGACAGTCGGGGGATGGCGCGCAGCGCCGCCAGGTGCTCGATCGGCTGATGGGTGGGGCCGTCTTCACCCAGGCCGATCGAGTCGTGGGTCCACACGTAGATCGGGTCGATGTCCATCAGCGCCGCCAACCGCACCGCGGGCCGCATGTAGTCGGAGAACTGCAGGAAGGTGCCGCCGTAGGCGCGGGTCGGTCCGTGCAGGACGATGCCCGACAGGATCGAGCCCATCGCGTGCTCACGGATCCCGAAGTGCAGGGTGCGGCCGTAGGGGTCGGCGGTGTAGTCCTTGGTGGAGATCGACGCCGGGCCGAACGACTTGACGCCGTCCATCGTGGTGTTGTTACTGCCGGCCAGATCGGCTGAGCCGCCCCACAATTCGGGAAGCTTCGGCCCTACCGCCGAGAGCACCTTGCCGGATGCGGCGCGGGTGGCCACCGCCTTGGAGCCGGGCTCCCAGTACGGCAGGTCGGCGTCCCAGCCCTCCGGCAGTTCACCGGCGATCAGCCGGTCCAGCAGTGCCTTGCGTTCCGGCTCCCGGGCCGCCCACGCCTCGAACTGCGACTGCCAGTCGGCGCGAGCCTCCTTGCCGCGGGCCACCAGCCCCCGGGTGTGGGTGATCACGTCCTCGCGGACCTCGAAGGACTTGTCCGGGTCGAACCCGAGAGCCTTCTTGGTGGCGGCCACCTCGTCGTCACCCAGCGCAGCGCCGTGGGCGGCGCCGGTGTTCATCTTCTCGGGGGCCGGGTAGCCGATGATCGTGCGCAGCGAGATGAACGACGGCTTGTCGGTGACGGCCTTCGCTCCGGCGATGGCCTCCTCGATGCCGGTGACGTTCTCGCCGCCCTCGACCTCCTGGACATGCCAGCCGTAGGCCCGGTAGCGGGCGGCGGTGTCCTCGCACAGCGCGATCGCGGTGTCGTCCTCGATGGAGATCTTGTTGTGGTCGTAGAACACGATCAAGTTGCCGAGCTGCTGGACTCCGGCCAGCGAGCACGCCTCACTGGTGACGCCTTCCTGGATGTCACCATCGGAGGCGATCACGTAGATGTAGTGGTCGAACGGGCTCTCGCCGGGGGCGGCGTCCGGGTCGAACAGTCCGCGTTCGTAGCGGGCGGCCATCGCCATGCCGACGGCGGACGCCAGGCCCTGCCCCAGGGGACCGGTGGTGATCTCCACCCCCTTGGTGTGGCGGAACTCCGGGTGCCCCGGAGTCTTGGAGCCCCAGGTGCGCAGCGCCTCGATGTCGGAGAGCTCCAGACCGAAACCGCCCAGGTAGAGCTGGATGTAGAGGGTGAGGCTGGAGTGCCCGCAGGACAGCACGAACCGGTCGCGGCCCATCCAGTGCGTGTCGGAGGGATCGTGGCGCATCACCCGCTGGAACAGCGTGTATGCCAGTGGCGCCAGGCTCATCGCGGTACCGGGGTGGCCGTTGCCGACCTTCTGCACCGCATCGGCGGCCAGCACCCGGGCGGTGTCGACGGCAACCGAATCGATCTCGGCCCAGTCGTCGGGGTGGTGCGGTCGGGTAAGGGCGGAGATCTCTGCAGCAGTGGTCACGAACGTGAAGTCCTCATCTTCGGGATTTGTCTCGGCAAGCCTGGTTGGTTCTCACCCTAGCGGCGTTCGCAAGGGCGGCGGAGCCGCGGACAGCGCGGTGCCGCCATTAACCTAGTGCGGGCGGGGGCGGTGCCGCAGGTCGGTGTCGCGGTGCGGATTACCCCCAATCGACCCTGCGATTCGGTCGACCCGGCTGCGCGGTCTACCATCGTCCGTAGTAGACGCTGGCGTCGCTGCTGCCATCTGAGGAGTCATCACGTGAGTATTCGCGAGCGCGCCGCGCCGCGCCGAATACGCGCAATACGTTCCACGTTGCTGGCGTACCTGTCGCTGACCAAGCCGCGGATCATCGAGTTGCTGCTGGTGACGACCATTCCGGCGATGCTGCTGGCCGATCGCGGCACGGTGAATCCGCTGCTGATCTTCAACACGCTGATCGGCGGGATGCTGGCCGCTGCGGGCGCTCACGCCCTCAACTGCGTCGTCGACGCCGACATCGACAAGGTGATGAAGCGCACGGCGCGCCGGCCGTTGGCCCGCGATGCGGTGCCCACCCGCAACGCGCTGGTGTTCGGTCTGGTGCTCGGCGCCGTCTCCTTCGTCTGGCTGTGGCGCACCACCTACCTGATGTCGGGCCTGCTGGCGGTGGCCACCATCGCCTTCTACGTCCTGGTCTACTCGATGCTGCTCAAACGGCACACCTCGCAGAACGTGGTCTGGGGCGGCGCGGCCGGTTGTATGCCGGTGGTGATCGGGTGGTCGGCGGTGACCGGCACCATCGGCTGGCAGGCGCTGGTGATGTTCGCGGTCATCTTCTTCTGGACGCCGCCGCACACCTGGGCGCTGGCGATGCGCTACAAGGAGGACTACGCGGCGGCGGGGGTGCCGATGCTGCCGGTGGTCGCCAGTGAGCGCGTCGTGACCCATCGCATCGTGCTCTACACCTGGGCGACGGTGGCCGCCACGCTGGCGCTGGTGCCCGCCGCCGGGTGGCTGTACGCCTCGGTCGCGTTCCTGGCCGGGGTCTGGTTCCTGACCATGGCCCACCAGCTCTACGCCGGCGTGCGCCGCGGTGAGCCGGTCAAGCCGCTGCGGCTGTTCTTGCAGTCGAACAACTACCTCGCGGTGGTGTTCTGCGCCCTTGCGGTGGACTCGGCCATCGGCCTGCCCACGCTGTTCTGAGCCCCCGCTAGCGCCGCCGGTCGTCGTTTTTCCACTCGAACCGGGTATCGCCATCCGCGCCGAGCGCGACGGTGATCCGCTCGCGCATCCGCTGGGGCATCTGCGGCAGCGCGCTGAGCGCACACCAGCGGGCGTCGGTGCTCTCGTCGTCGGCCGGGTAGGGCTCGCCGCTCACCCAGCGCATGGCGAAGACATGGTCGAGGTACTGGGCGTGATCGCCGTTGGCGTGGATCACCGGCGCCGTGGCGTGCACCCAGGCGAGCCGCTGCGGTACGGCGGTCACCCCGGTCTCCTCGGTGACCTCACGCACCGCGGCGTCGGCCGGCTCCTCACCGGGGTCGACGATCCCGGTCACCGGCGCCCAGATGCCGTTGTCGGCCCGCTTGACGAGCAATACCTCCTCGCCCCGGCGCACCACCGCCGTCACGCCGATCAGCCACAGTGGGGCGGGGCCGATGCTGGCCCGGAGGTCGACGATGAACTGCGGAATCGGCATGTCGGCGATGGTGCCAGCAGCGCCGCTTCGTCTCGCGACGGGGCCAGACGCCACGCGGGCGGGGCATGGCTTGCGTCTGCGGGCGAGGTGGTATTGAATCCTCGATAATGAAAATCATGTTCAACACCTCGCATGTGTTCCCCGGCGGTCAGCCGTGACGCTCGCCGGGGTGTGGATGGGCTCGCCGCCCGAGGTGCATTCGGCGCTGTTGAGCGCCGGGCCCGGGCCGGGCCCGCTGCTGGCGTCGGCGGCGGCGTGGTCGGTGCTGAGCGCGGAGTACACCGCGGTCTCCGACGAGCTGGTGGCCGTGCTGGGCGTGGTGCAGGCCGAGGCGTGGCAGGGACCGAGCGCGGAGGCGTATCTGGCTGCCCACGGGCCGTACCTGGTGTGGCTGACCAAGGCCGGCGCCGACAGTGCTGCCGCGGCGGTGCAGTGCGAGACGGCGGCCGCGGCGTATGTGACCGCGTTGGCCTCGATGCCGACCTTGCCGGAGTTGGCGGCCAACCATGCCGTGCACGGCGTGTTGGTGGCGACGAATTTCTTCGGCATCAACACGATTCCGATCGCCGTGAACGAGGCCGACTATGCCCGGATGTGGGTGCAGGCGGCGACGACCATGGCGACCTATGAGGCGGTGGCGGGTTCGGCGTTGGCCTCGACACCGCAGACCTCGTCCGCGCCGCACATCGTCGAAGCATCCGGCCACGACCACGAGCACGAGCACGGTGGCGAGGCCAGCGAATGGGACGAGCAGGTTGCGCAGTGGCTGCGCTCGCTGACCGGTGGGCGAGTGGACTGGGATCCCATGGAGGGCACCGTCAACGGCGTGGGTTACGACGCCTACACCGACCCGAGCCAGTTGATGTACTGGGTGGTGCGGGCGTTGGAGTTCAGCCAGGATTTCCAGCACTTCGGCAACCAGCTGCTGACCAACCCGGCCGGCGCCTTCCAGTACCTGGTTCAGCTGGCCTTGTTCGACTGGCCTACCCACATCGCCGAGATCGCCAGCTGGCTGGCCCAGTCGCCGCAGCTGGTGGCGCTGGCGCTGGGCGCGGCGGTGGCCCCCGCCGGATCGGTAGGCCTGGCGGGGCTGGCCGGACTGGCCGGGCTGCCGCAGCCGTCGGCTCCGATTTCCGTGCCGGTCGATGCGGGCGCGCAGGTGTTGCCCGCGGTGGGCGCCGTCCCGCCCGCGCCCGCGCTCTCCGCAGCGGCGGGTGGGGCGGCTCCGGCGCCGCCGGCACCGGCGAGCGCGGCGGCGGGTCCCGCGCCGGCATCGGCCGCTCCGGCGGCGCCGGCCGGGGCGTCGTTCGTGCCGCCCTACCTGATCGGCGGGCCCGGTGTCGGGTCGGGCACGGGGATGGGTGTCGCCGCACGGGCGGCGCGCAAGGCGCCCGAACCCGACAGCGCCGCCGCGGCGGCCGCGGCGCGTGAGGCCAATCGGGAGCGGGCCCAAGCCAGGCGCCGCCGGCGCGCCGGCAAGCACGACCACGCCGACCAGTTCATGACGATGGACGTGGGGGTCGATCCGGAGTGGCAGCTGCCGGACGACGAGCCGGTGCTGGCCGCCGACCGTGGCGCCGGGCCGTTGGGTTTCGCCGGTAGCGCGGCCAAGGGAGGGCTCGCCGCGGTGGGCATGACCCGGCTGGCCGGTGCGTTCGGCAGCGGGCCGCGGGAGCCCATGGTGCCGGGCAGCTGGGGCGGGGACGACGACCCCTCGCAATAAAGTTCGGGTAGCCGAAAATCAAAGTTCCATGCCGTAAACTCAGTCGCCGTGCCAGGGGAGTGGATGGCGTCGCCGCCGGAGGTGCATTCGGCGCTGTTGAGCGCTGGGCCGGGGGCGGGCCCGCTGTTGGCGACGGCCTCGGCATGGTCATCGTTGAGCGCCGAGTACACGGCGGTGGCCGAAGAGTTGACCGTTGTGGTGGGCGCGGTGCAAGCCGAGGCGTGGCAGGGGCCGAGCGCGGAGTCGTACCTGGCCGCCCACGCTCCGTACCTGGCCTGGCTGGGCCAGGCCGCGGCGCACGGTGCGGCGGCAGCAGCACGGTGCGAGACGGCGGCGGCGGCCTACAGCGCCGCGCTGGCGGCCATGCCGACACTGCCGGAGCTGGCCGCCAATCACGCCACCCACGCGGCCCTGGTGGCGACCAATTTCTTCGGCATCAACACCATTCCGATCGCGCTCAACGAAGCCGACTATGTCCGGATGTGGGTGCAGGCCGCCGCCACGATGGCGACCTATGAGGCGGTGGCGGGATCGGCGGTGGCCGCCGCGCCAAGCACCGCTGCGGCGCCGCAGATCCAACGGCCCGCCGCATCGACCGAGCCGCCGCCGTCGCAGAATCCCTTGCAGGGGCTGCTCGACATGCTCGAACCGATCCTGAAAAGCCTCGGCATCCAAGACGGCGTCACCGCCCACGACCCGATGATCTCCAATGCCCTGACCACCGCGGTCTCCCATTTCCTGCAGAACTTCGGGATCAACTGGAACCCCGCCGCCGGAACCCTCAACGGCCATGTCTACGACTACTATTCGAATGCCGCGCAACCGATCTGGTATCTGGCCCGATCCCTGGAGCTGTTCGAGGACTTCCTCAACGTGACCCAGAACCCGGCCCAGATCATCCCTGCGCTGCAATACATCGCGGCCCTGGTGCTCTTCGACTGGCCCACCCACATCGCCCAGCTGGCCACCACGATCAGCCAGTCCCCGGCGCTGGTGGCGGCCGCCGCCGGGGCCGTGGTGGCACCCGTGGGCTCCCTGGGCGGCCTGGCCGGTCTGGCCGGGTTGGGGGCGTCGGCGCCGCCGGCGCTCGCCGCCCCCGCGCCGGTGCCCCCGATGATCACCGCCGAGGTGACCGCGATCGGCCCGGCCACGGCCGCGGCACCGCCTGCTCCGCCCGCGCCACCACCGGCTCCCGCCGCCGCCGGCACCGCACCGGCCGCGGCCGCTCCTCCGCCGCCGGCACCGGCACCGGCGGCCACGTTCGCGTTTCCCTACCTGGTCGGCGGCGGCCCGGGCATCGACTTCGGGTCGGGGCTGGGCGCGCGGGCAAGCGCCTCCGAGGGCGCCAAGAAGAAGACACCCACCCCGGAGGCCGCCGCGGCGGCGGAAGCCGCGGCGTCCCGGCGCTCGGCCCGCCGGCGCCGGCGCACGACCCGGCCGGGCCACGACGACGCGACCCTGCGGCTCACCGTCGGCGTGGAGCCGGACTGGGGGCCGACCGCGGCCTCGGAGCACGGTGCCGGGGATCTGGGGCACAACGGTGCGGTGCGCGACGACGATGTGATCCGCGCGGCCGGACTGACCCGGCTGGCCGGGGCGGAATTCGCCGAGAGCCCACGGCTGCCCCTGCTGCCCGGAGGCTGGCGGACCGGCTAGGGCAGCAGCACGATGGAACCGGTGGTCTTGCGGCCCTGCAGATCCCGGTGCGCCTCGGCCGCCTCGGCCAGCGGGTAGCGGCGGCTCACCGTCACCTCGACCGTGCCCTGCGCGATCGCGTCGAACAATTCCCCTGCGCGCCAGGAGAATTCCTGCGCGGAGCGGGTGAAGTGAGCCAGGTTCGGCCGGGTCAGGTACACCGACCCCGCGGCGTTGAGCCGCTGCGGATCCACCGGTGGAACGGGCCCACTGGCCGCGCCGAACAGCGCCAGGGTGCCCCGGACGGCGAGGCTGGCCAGGCTCGCCTCGAACGTCGTCGCACCCACGCCGTCGTATACCGCCGCGGCCCCGGCGCCGTCGGTCAGCTCCCGGATGTGAGCGCCGAAGGCGGCGGCCGCCGTGTCGTCCGAGCCGGGGTAGTCGAGTACCTCGACGGCACCGGCCGCTCGGGACAGTTCGGCCTTCGCCGCGGTCGACACCGTGGTGATCACCCGGGCGCCGAGCGCGGTCGCCCACTGGGTCAGGATCAACCCGACACCGCCCGCACCGGCATGCAGCAAGACCGTGTCGCCGCTTTGCACCGGGTACACCGACATGATCAGGTAGTGCGCTGTCAGGCCCTTGAGCAGGGCGGCGGCCGCCGTGTCGAAGCCCACGCCGGTAGGGATCTCTGCCACCAAAGATGCTGGCGCCGTGCAGTATTGCGCATAGGCGCCGGTTGCGGCCGCAGTCACCACGCGGTCACCCACGCTCAGCGCCGTCACCCCCGCGCCGATCTCGGCCACAGTGCCCGCGGCTTCGCCGCCGAGCACGAACGGCAGCTCGGTCGGGTAGATCCCGGAGCGGAAATAGGTGTCGATGTAGTTGACCCCGACCGCCTCGGCCCGGATCAGCACCTCCCCGGCGGCGGGGGACGGCTGCGGCCTGTCGACCAGGGTCAAGACCTCCGGGCCGCCGGTCGCGGCGATCTGCACGGCGTACATGGTGACTATCATCTCCGAATGTGAGGTCTGCATGAAGCTGGCCCGGCCCAATATCCTTCACCCGCGCATCGTGCTGGCGGGAGATCCGCGGGGCGGGGACGATGACGGTCCGGCCGCCGACGACGACGCGGGCCTGATCGCCGCGCTGCGGCACCGGGGGCTGCAGGCTCGCCGATTGCCCTGGGACGACCCGGAGACGCTCGAGGCGGACCTGGTGATCCTGCGTTCGGCCGGCGGCGGCGCGGCACGGCGCGTCGAGTTCCAGGCGTGGACCAAGCGGGTGCGCAACCTGCTGAACCCGCCGGAAGTGGTGGCCTGGAACTCCGACCCGCGCTACCTGGCCGACCTGCAGTGTGACGGGGTGCCGACGTCGCCCGGTCCGGCGAGCGCAACCACGGCGCTGGTGTTCTTCGGCGGCGGCCGTTCGCACGCGTTCGGCGCCGCCGGCACCGACCCCGACTTCGAGTTGTGGGACGTCGGCCGGGCCGCCCTGCGCGCAGCGGCGGAACGCATGAGCATCCGGATCGAGGAGTTGCTGTACGCGCGCGCCGAGGTAGCCGGAACTGCCGACGACGCGCGCCTGGTCAGCCTGGATCTTGTTGCACCGCAACTGGGTTGGGCTGATATCACCGCCGACGAACGTGACCGGGCCCAGCGCCGGTTCGCCCTCGAGGTCGCCGCGGCGTTAGAGCGGCTCGGGTTGGGCCCGCTCGCGCAGCGACGCCCATAGCGCCGCGGTCGCGCCGGTGACCAGCACCGCACCCGCGACGTGCAAGGTGACCAGTACGGCGGGCACCCCGGTGAAATATTGGACGACCCCGATCAACCCCTGCCCGAAGCTCAGTGCGATGACCACCGCCAACCGGCGGGTCACCGTTTTCGCCGCCCCCACCGCGGCCAGCCCGAACGCCAGGCCCGCCAGCAGGCCGAGGAACGCGATCAGCAGGGACTCGTGCAGGTGGGCCAGCGTGGTCACCTCGACCTCGAGCCGGGCCACCGTGCGGGTCGCGCTCTTGTCGCCGGCGTGCGGTCCCGCGCCGGTCACCAGCGTGCCGGTGACCAGGACCGCGGCCAGCGTGACGGCGCACAGTGCGGTCAACCGGCGCAGCGGCGCCGCAACCCGATGGCGCACCACGGTGTCCGCATCGTCGGGCTCGCCGACCTTGACGTACAGCAGCACCGCCAGCCAGACCATCAGCATCGAGACCAGCAGGTGCACGGCCACCGTCCACCAGGCCAGCCCGGTGCGCACCGTGATACCGCCGATCACCGCCTGCAGCACCGTAGAGGCCGGCATCAACCAGGCGTAGCCGAGCACCTCGGTGCGTCGTCGCGCCCGGATCACCGCGAGCACCGCCAGTGCCGAGGCGATGACCACCGCGAAGGTCACCATCCGGTTGCCGAACTCGATGGCCTGATGGATGCGCGGCACCTCGGAGACCGCCACCGGCACGTAACTGCCCGGGAAACACTGCGGCCAGGTCGGGCAGCCCAGTCCGGACGCGGTGACGCGGACGATCGCACCGGTCACCGAGATGAAACCCTGGGTGAAGACGACCGCGGCGGCCAGCAGCCGCTGGGTGCGCAGGCTGGGATCGGGCAGCAGATCCACCAGGCGCATCAGAAATCGTCCCACGGGGGGATCGTAGAGGATTGCTAACTACAGCACGTAGTAGGCAGCGCTCAGCTGAAGCGGAACCAGCGCACCGCGCCGACGCCGGCCAGCAGCCCCCACACCGCCACCACCGTGACGCCGAACCAGTCGAACGACACGGCCAGGGCCTGCGCCAGCGCTTCGGTGAGCGCCCCCGACGGGGTGAGCCGGGCAAGCCAGCGGATCGCATCGGGCACCAGGTCGGTTTCCACGGTCAGCGCCGAGAACCCGCCGAACACGAACCACATCAGGTTGGCGACGGCCAGCACGATCTCGGCCCGCAGGCTACCGCCGAGCAGCAGGCCCAACGCCGCGAAGCACGCCGTGCCCAGCGCGATGACCACCGCGCCCAGACCCAGCCCGATCAGCGTCGGCCGCCACCCCAGCGCGACGCCGATCAACCCGAGCAGCACCGACTGCAGCAGCACCACCGTGGCCACCGACAGGGACTTGCCGGTGATGACGCCCCACACCGGCAAGGCGGTGGCGCCCAGTCGTTTCAGCGCCCCGTAGCGGCGGTCGAAGGCCACCGCGATCGCCTGGCCGGTGAAGGCGGTGGCGATCACGGCCAGCGACATGATCACCGGCAGCAGGGTGGTGGCGCGCTCGGCGTGGCCCTCGCCGAACGGACCCAGCGGCAGCACCGACATCCCGACCAGCAGTGTGATCGGGATGAACATCGTCAGCAACAGCTGCTCGCCGTTGCGCAGCAGCAGGGTCAGTTCCAGCCGGTACTGCGCGGCCAGCATGGCCGGGATGCTGCTGGGCCGGGGGTCGGGGGTGAAGGTACCCGGCGGGAACGAGCGATCGGTGGTCATGCGCGCAGCTCCCGTCCCGTCAGCTCCAAGAACACGTCCTCCAGGCTGCGCTGCTCGACCCGAAGCTGGGTGGCCAACACGTCCAGGCGGGCGCACCAGGCGGTCACGGTCGCTAGTACCTGCGGGTCCACCGGTCCTTCGACGAGGTATTCGCCGGGCTGCACCTCGCTGGCCCGATAGCCCTCCGGTAGCGCGGTGATCAGCAACGACAGGTCCAGGCGCGGGGGCGCGCTGAACCGCACCTGCCCCTGGGCGCCGCTTCGGGTCAGTTCCGCGGGCGTTCCGGCGGCCACCGCCGCGCCGTGGTCGATGATCAGCAGCCGGTCGGCAAGCTCCTCGGCCTCCCGAAGATGGTGGGTCGTCAGCACCACGGTCACGCCGTCGCGGCGCAGCGCGTCGATCAGCTCCCACACCAGCAGGCGCGCGTGCGCGTCCATTCCGGCCGTGGGCTCGTCGAGAAACACCAGCTCCGGGCGGCCGACCAGGGCGCAGGCCAGGGCGAGCCGCTGTTGCTGCCCGCCCGAGAGCCTGCGGTAGGTGGTGCGGGCCGCGTCGGTGAGGCCGAGGGTGTCGAGCAGCCACTGCGGGTCCAGCGGGTTCGCCGAATACGACGCCACCAGCTTGAGCATCTCGCCGGCGCGGGCCGCCGGGTAGCCGCCGCCGCCCTGCAGCATCACGCCGATGCGCTCCCGCAGCCGGTCGTTGTCGGCGATCGGGTCCAGCCCGAGCACTTCGATGGTGCCGGCGTCCGGGCGCACGAAGCCCTCGCACATCTCGACCGTCGTCGTCTTGCCGGCGCCGTTGGGGCCGAGCAGCGCGAACACCTCGGCGGTATGCACCTCGAGATCAAGGCCGGCGACCGCCTCGGTGGCTGTTGGGCCGGCCCCGTAACGTTTGCGCACCCCGCGCAACCGCACCGCGACAGCTGAGTTCACGGGGAATCAGCGTAAGCGTCGGCCACGGCGGGGGACCGCGGGGTGGGTCCCGGCGCCGGTGGATCGCCCGGGCGGCCTGGCTCGGCGGGCAGCTCCCGCCACGGCAGGTGCCGATAGGTCAGCAGGAACAGCGCCATCACCACGACGGCGCTGGCCAGGGTGGCGTCCACGATCTGGAACAAGGCGAATCGGTCGCCGTTGGCGGTCGGGCCGAAGATCCCGACCACCAGCGTCACCGCGATCACCGCGATCCGGAAGCTCGGGCGGGTCGCCCAGGCGGCGAGGGGAATGATCGCCCACAGCAGATACCAGGGCTGCACCACCGGGAACAGCAGCACCGTGATGCCCAGCGCGACGCCGAGCCCGCCGACCGGGTGCAGCCGGCCCTGGAACACCACCAGCAGCAGCCAGATCACCATCACCGCGATGATCAGCACGCCGATGCCACGCGTCAGCGAGAGCACCGCGGTGGTGTGATCGCCCAGGCCCAGCAGGGTTCCCACCTGGCCGGTGCCGAGCGCGATCAGGGTCGGGGGCGACATCCAGCTGCGGACCACGTTGGCGGTGCCGAGGGTGAAGACCCAGCCGAAGCCCAGCCCGCTGGCCCAGCCGATCAGGCCCATCACCGCCACCGCCAAGGCGCTGCTGCCGGCCCCGGCGAGCACAAACGCCCGCAGGTCGCCGCCCCAGCGCCAGCCCAGGGCCATCGCCACGAAGCCGAGCGCCAGTAGCGATGGCAGCTTGACCTGCGACGACATCGTGATCAGCACCGCGCCGAGGATCAACTCGGTCAGTGGAACCCAGTCCCGCACCGGCCGGCGCAGGCCCGGCAGCAGGGGTTTGGCCGCGGTGACCCCGCGCAGGGCGAACTCGGTGCCGGTCAGCATCAGGCCGAGCATCAGGGCCTCGTTGTGGATACCGGCGACCAGGTGCATCAGCAGCAGGGGGTTGGCCGCGCCCAGCCACAGCGCGCTGACCTCGGCCACCCCGCAGCGCGCCGCCAGGCGCGGCACCGCCCACACGATCAGCCCGACGCCGAGCAATACCACCACGCGGTGGAACAGCACCGCGGTGACGATGTTCTCCCCGGTCAGCGCCGAGATTCCGCGGCCGATCCACAAGAACAGCGGTCCGTAGGGTGCCGGCGTCTCGCGCCACAGGCTGGGCACCGACAGAGTGAACACGTGGTCGAGGCCCAGGGCCGGGGCCGGACCCACCCGGTAGGGGTCCAGGCCCAGCCGCGAGATCTGGCTCTGGGCCAGGTAGGAGTACACGTCCTTGCTGTACATCGGCGGGGCGACCAGCAGCGGCAGCATCCACAGCAGCAGGGTGCGGTCGAGTTGGCTGCGTGACATCCGCCGGTTGCCCGCCGGCATCGAAGACAACGCGAAGCGGCCCAGCATCAGCCAGGCCAGCGCCATCATCACCGCGCCGGTGGTGGTCATGGTCAGCGCCACCGTCTGCAGGCGTGACGGAAGGTTCAGCAGCCGTACCCCGAAGGTGGGGTCCTGGATCACCGGCCGCGCACCGGCCCCGAGCGCACCGATCGCCATCAGCACGGTGCCGCTCGCGCCGAACAGCCGGGTGCGCCGCAGCGCGACCAGTTCCGCGTCGTTGAGGGGGGTGCCGACGGTGCGCTCATCGCCGTGCAGATGCGCGATCGACGTGCTCAGCGAGTGCCGGCGGACTGCCATCCCTGCAGCGTAACGGCCCGCCGAACTCCTCCGGCCCCGCCCGCGGGTTGCGGGCTGTGACCAGCGCAACTGTCGATTCGGGCCGAACTGAGGTAACCCTGCCTAGACCCGGCCCCGGAATTGCGTCACACTGGTGTTGTGAAAATCAAGGCTGAGGCGAAGGACGCCACCAAATCCGCCGGGCAGCGCCCCGGCGGTGCGGTTTCGGCTGCGTCTCAGCCGGCGGCGGACCTGGCCGGCGGCCATGATTCCCCCGAGGGCCGTACCCGCCACGCGGTGGTGCGGCTGCTGATGGAATCGGGATCGATCACCGCGGGGGAGATCGGCGCCCGGCTGGGTTTGTCGGCAGCCGGGGTGCGCCGCCACCTGGACGCCCTGATCGAGATGGGTGATGCCGAGGCGCATGCGCCGGCGTCCTGGCAGCAGGTCGGCCGCGGGCGGCCGGCCAAGCGGTTCCAGCTGACCGCGGCCGGGCGGGGCAAGCTCGGCCACCGCTACGACGACCTCGCGGTGGCAGCGATGCGCCAGCTACGCGAGATCGGCGGTGAGGACGCGGTGGTCGCGTTCGCCCGCCAGCGCATCGATACCATCCTGTGCGAGGTCGCGGCCGTTGCCGCCGGCGGCGACAGCGACCCCGAGGAGGATCTGGAGGCGACCGCGGAACGGATCGCCGCGGCGCTGACCGAGGCCGGCTACGCCGCTTCCACCGCCCGGGTGGAGGGTGGTGTCCCGGGGGTGCAGATCCTGCAGCACCATTGCCCGGTGGCCAACGTCGCCAAGGAGTTCCCGGAGCTGTGCCGGGCCGAGCGGCAGGCCATGGCCGAAGTGCTGGGCACCCACGTGCAGCGGCTGGCGACGATCGCCGACGGCGGCTACGTCTGCACCACCCACGTACCGCTGACCAACAGGACCGCCAAGTCGGTCCGGGCCGGCACGACAACCAAAGCCGGCAAGACCGGCGCCGCCGAAAAACAGCACTAGCCGCACCGATCGACCTTCGGCGCACAGCCTGCGCCGAAGCCATCACGAGCACTGAAGGAGCGTCACCATGACACTCACGCCGGAGGCCACCGCTTCCCCCACTGCGGCCACAGAGCCGCTGACCCAGGAAGACACGATCGCGTCGCTGGGCCGGTACGAATACGGTTGGGCCGACACCGATGCCGCGGGCGCCGCCGCCCAGCGCGGTCTCTCCGAGGACGTCGTGCGCGACATCTCCGCGAAGAAGAACGAGCCGGAGTGGATGCTGCAGGCTCGGCTGCGCGCCTACCGGACCTTCATGAAGAAGCCGATGCCCAACTGGGGCTCGGATCTGTCCGGGATCGACTTCGACAACATCAAATACTTCGTCCGGTCCACCGAGAAGCAGGCCCAGACGTGGGACGACCTGCCCGAGGACATCCGCAACACCTATGACCGGCTGGGCATCCCGGAGGCCGAGAAGCAGCGCTACATCGGTGGGGTGGCCGCACAGTACGAGTCCGAGGTGGTCTACCACAAGATCCGCGAAGACCTCGAGGCGCAGGGCGTCATCTTCCTCGACACCGACACCGCGCTCAAGGAACACGAGGAGTTGTTCCGGGAGAACTTCGCCACCGTCATCCCCGCCGGGGACAACAAGTTCTCCGCGCTGAACACCGCGGTGTGGAGCGGGGGATCGTTCATCTACGTGCCCAAGGGCGTGCACGTCGACATCCCGTTGCAGGCCTACTTCCGGATCAACACCGAGAACATGGGCCAGTTCGAGCGCACCCTGATCATCGTCGACGAAGACGCCTACGTGCACTACATCGAGGGCTGCACCGCGCCGGTGTACTCCAGCGACTCGCTGCACTCGGCGGTGGTAGAGATCATCGTCAAACCCCGGGGCCGGTGCCGCTACACCACCATTCAGAACTGGTCGGTCAACGTCTACAACCTGGTCACCAAGCGGGCGCGCGCCGAAGAGGGCGCCACCATGGAATGGGTCGACGGCAACATCGGCTCCAAGGTCACCATGAAGTACCCGGCGGTGTGGATGACCGGCGAACACGCCAAGGGCGAGGTGCTCTCGGTGGCGTTCGCCGGCGAGGACCAGCACCAGGACACCGGCGCCAAGATGCTGCACCTGGCGCCCAACACGTCGTCGAACATCGTGTCGAAGTCGGTGGCGCGCAGCGGGGGCCGGTCCTCCTACCGGGGCCTGGTGGAGATCCACAAGGGCGCGCACGGGGCGAAGTCGAGCGTGAAATGCGATGCGCTGCTGGTCGACGACGTCAGCCGCAGTGACACCTACCCCTACGTCGACATCCGCGAGGACGATGTCACCGTGGGCCACGAGGCCACCGTGTCGAAGGTCAGCGAGAACCAGCTGTTCTACCTGATGAGCCGCGGTCTGACCGAGGACGAGGCGATGGCGATGGTGGTGCGCGGCTTCGTGGAGCCGATCGCCAAGGAACTGCCGATGGAGTACGCGCTGGAGCTCAACAAGCTGATCCAGCTGCAGATGGAAGGCTCGGTGGGCTAGTGACTTCGACGGATTTGAGGTCCGCCTCGACCACCAACCTGACCGAGGCAGCCGAAGGCGTCAACAAGGGTGCCCAGTTCACCTCGTTCGACGTCGAGGCCTTCGAGGTGCCGCACGGTCGCGACGAGGCGTGGCGGTTCACCCCGCTGCGCCGGCTGCGCGGCCTGCACGACGGCTCCGCGGTCGCCGACGGGTCGGCCACGATCGAGGTCTCGGCGGACGCGGCGGTGCGGACCGAGACCGTGCAGCGCGGCGACGACCGACTGGGCGCGGCGGGCGTACCCGCCGACCGGGTTGCGGCCCAAGCCTTTTCGGCGTTCCGTGACGCGACGGTGGTCACCGTGCCCAAGGGCACGAGCGTCGAGGAGCCGATCACCATCACCGTCACCGGTCCCGGAGCCGGTGCGACGGCCTACGGACACCTGCAGCTGCGGGCCGAGGAACTGTCGCGGGCGACGGTCGTCATCGACATCCGGGGCAGCGGAACCTACGCCGACAACGTCGAATTCGTCGTCGATGACGCCGCGCAGCTGACCGTGGTGTGGATCGCCGACGCCGCCGCGGACCTGGTGCACGTCAGCATGCACCACGCGGCGCTGGGCAAGGACGCGGTGCTGCGCCACACCGCCATCGAGCTGGGCGGCGAGTTGGTGCGACTGACCGGGCGGGTCCGGTTCGACGGCCCGGGCGGCGACGCCGAGCTGCTCGGCCTGTACTTCGCCGACGACGGCCAGCACCTCGAATCGCGGCTGCTGGTCGACCACGGCCAGCCCAACTGCCGCTCCAACGTGCTCTACAAGGGCGCGCTGCAGGGCGACCCCGATTCGGCACTGCCGGACGCTCATACCGTCTGGGTCGGTGACGTGCTGATCCGCGCCACGGGCGTGGGCACCGACACCTTCGAGGTGAACCGCAATCTGGTGCTGGCCGACGGTGCTCGCGCGGACTCGATCCCCAACCTGGAGATCGAGACCGGTGAGATCATCCAGGCCGGCCATGCCAGCGCAACCGGGCGATTCGATGACCTGCAGTTGTTCTATCTGCAGGCGCGCGGCATTCCAGAAGATCAGGCCAGACGGCTGATCGTGCGGGGTTTCTTCGGCGAGATCATCTCCAAGATCCCCGTGCCGTTCGTGCAGGAGCGCCTCACCGAAGCCGTCGAGCGTGAACTCGCGGTCACCGAGAACAAGTAACCACCAAGACTTAAGGACACGAATCAGCAATGAGCACACTGGAAATCAAAGACCTGCACGTGAGCGTCTCGCCGGGCGGCGTCGGCGACGATGCAACGGAGTCGATCCCGATCCTGCACGGCGTCGACCTGACGGTGAACTCCGGTGAGACCCACGCGCTGATGGGGCCCAACGGGTCGGGCAAGTCGACCCTGTCGTACGCGATCGCGGGCCACCCCAAGTACACGGTGACGTCCGGGTCGATCACCCTCGACGGCCAGGACGTGCTGGAGATGGCGGTGGACGAACGCGCACGCGCCGGTCTCTTTCTGGCGATGCAATACCCGGTCGAGGTGCCCGGGGTGTCGATGTCGAACTTCCTGCGCACCGCGGTGACCGCGGTGCGCGGCGAGGCCCCGAAGCTGCGCGCCTGGATCAAGGAGCAGCGCGCGGCCTTCAGCGAGCTGGGTATCGATTCCGGCTTCGCCGAGCGCAATGTCAACGAAGGCTTCTCCGGCGGGGAGAAGAAGCGCCACGAGATCCTGCAGCTGAGTCTGCTCAAGCCCAAGATCGCGATCCTCGACGAGACCGACTCCGGCCTGGACGTCGACGCGCTGCGGGTGGTCAGCGAAGGGGTGAATCGCTACCAGCAGGCCGAGAACGGCGGCGTGCTGCTGATCACCCACTACACCCGGATCCTGCGCTACATCCAGCCGCAGTTCGTGCACGTCTTCGCCGGTGGGCGCATCGTCGAGTCGGGCGGCCCGGAGCTCGCCAACGAGCTCGAGGAGAGCGGCTACGAGCGCTTCACCGAGCAGGCCGCGGCGGGAGCCTGACATGACGGTGTCGGTCAGTCGTCCGGCGGCGCCGGACCTCGACGCGATTCGGGCGGACTTCCCGATCCTGAATCGCGTGATGCGCGGCGGAACTCGGCTGGCCTACCTGGATTCCGGCGCCACCTCGCAGCGTCCACTGCAGGTGCTGGACGCCGAGCGGGAGTTCCTGCTGAACTCCAACGGCGCGGTGCACCGCGGCGCGCACCAGCTCATGGAGGAGGCCACCGACGCCTACGAGGACGGCCGGCGCGCCATCGCGCGTTTCGTCGGTGCCGACCCGGACGAGCTGGTGTTCACCAAGAACGCCACCGAATCGCTGAACCTGGTCTCCTATGCACTCGGCGATGATCGCTTCGAGGCCGCCGTGGGCCCGGGCGACGTCATCGTCACCACCGAGTTGGAGCATCACGCCAACCTGATTCCGTGGCAGGAGTTGGCGCGTCGCACCGGTGCCACGCTGCGCTGGTATGAGGTAACCGGCGACGGACGCATCGACCTGGACTCGCTGAAACTCGACGAACGGGTCAAAGTCGTTGCATTCACCCACCATTCGAACGTGACGGGCGCGTTGGCTCCGGTAGCCGAACTGGTGGTGCGAGCCAAGGAAGTGGGTGCGTTCACGGTGCTGGACGCCTGCCAATCGGTGCCGCACCAGCCGGTCGATCTGCACACCCTGGACGTCGACTTCGCCGCCTTCTCCGGCCACAAGATGCTCGGCCCCAACGGGATCGGGGTGCTCTACGGTCGCCGTGAGCTGTTGGCGGCCCTGCCGCCGTTTCTCACCGGCGGGTCGATGATCGAGACCGTGACGATGTCCTCGAGCACCTACGCCCCGCCGCCGCAACGTTTCGAGGCCGGTACGCCGATGACCTCGCAGGTGGTCGGGCTGGCCGCGGCCGTCCGCTACCTGGAGGCGATCGGGATGGACGTCGTGGAAGCCCATGAACGCGAGCTGGTGGCCGCCACCCTGGAAGGGCTGGCCGGCATCGACGGGGTGCGCATCGTCGGGCCGACCACGATGACTGACCGCGGGTCGCCGGTCTCATTCGTGATCGACGGCGTGCACGCACACGACGTCGGCCAGGTGCTCGACGACGACGGTGTCGCGGTGCGGGTGGGTCACCACTGCGCAATGCCGTTGCACCGCAAGTTCAATGTGGCGGCCACCGCTCGGGCGTCGTTCGCGGTGTACAACACCCACGACGAGGTCGAGCGGCTGCTGGAGGGAATCCACCGGGCCGTGAAATTCTTCGGCGGGGTGTAAAGACGTGCGACTCGAGCAGTTCTATCAGGAAGTGATCCTCGATCACTACAAGCACCCGCAGCATCGTGGGCTGCGGGAACCCTTCGGGGCCGAGGTGCACCACGTCAACCCGACCTGTGGCGACGAGCTGACCCTGCGGGTGGCGTTGTCGGCCGACGGTGAGCAGATCGCCGACATCTCCTATGACGGGCAGGGCTGCTCGATCTCGCAGGCCGCGACCTCGGTGCTGGCCTCTGAGGTGATCGGATTGACTGTGCCCCAAGCCTTGACGAAGTTCGACGCGTTCCACGAGATGATCTCGTCGCGGGGAACCGTGGAGGGTGACGAGGAAGTGCTCGGCGACGGTGTCGCGTTCGCCGGGGTCGCCAAGTATCCGGCGCGGGTCAAGTGTGCGCTGCTGGGCTGGATGGCGTTCAAAGACGCGTTGGCGCAAGCTCTCGCGAAGGCAGAGGAACAACCACTGGCGTCCGTCAGTGCGACAACTCAGGAGATGAAGCAATGAGCGAAACCGGACCGGACGAGCTGCTCGCCGAGGTCGAGGAGTCGATGCATGATGTCATCGACCCCGAGATCGGCATCAACGTCATGGACTTGGGGCTGGTCTACGACTTGTCGATCCGGCAGGACGAGGACGGTGCCGCCGCCGTCGTGACCATGACGCTCACCTCACCGGCTTGCCCGCTGCAGGACATGATCGCCGAACAGGTCGAGAACGCCACGGTGGGCGCGGGCCTGGTCAAAAAGCTCGACCTGTCCTGGGTCTGGGAGCCGGCCTGGGGCCCGGACAAGATCACCGACGAGGGCCGCGAGATGATGCGCGCCGTCGGCTTCACGGTCTGAGGGAGCCGGCCGCGTGTTCTGGCTGTGCAGGACATGCGGCGTCGAGCACGACGCCACGCCGGAGGTCTGCACGATCTGCGCCGACGAGCGGCAGTGGGTGCCGGCCGAAGGGCAGCAGTGGGCGACGCTGGAGGAGTTGGCCGCCGAGGGCGTTCGGTCCACCGTCGCCGTCCTCGAACCCGGGCTGATCGCGCTCGGCAGCACCCCGCCGCTGGGGATCGGTCAGCTGGGCAAGCTGGTGTGCACTGCGGGCGGGAACGTGCTGTGGGACCCCTCGGGGTTCCTCGACGATGCCGCCGTGGCCGCGGTGACCGAGCACGGCCCGGTCGTCGGGATCGTCGCGAGCCATCCGCACATGTTCGGCGCCCAGGTCCAGTGGAGCCGCCGCCTCGGTGGGGTGCCGGTGTACGTCAACGCCGCCGACGCGCACTGGGTGATGCGGCCCGACCCGGTGATCAACTATTGGTCGGACCGCTTGACGCTCACACCGACGCTGACCGTGGTCCAGGTCGGTGGGCATTTCCCCGGTAGCGCGGTGGCCTGCTGGGCGGACGGCGCCGACGGGCGCGGCGTGCTGCTGGTCGGCGACACCATCTTCCCGAACCCGGATCGGCGCACCGTGGCCTTCTTGCGCAGCTATCCGAATCGGATCCCGTTGTCGGCAACGGTGGTGCAGCGGATGGCCGACACCCTGGCCGACCTGCGGTTCGACCGGATCTACGGGCTGCTGGCCAATACCATCGACACCGGCGGCGCGGCGGCGGTGCGATTCTCCGCCGACCGCCATGCCGCCTGGGTGCGCGGCGACTACGACGACCTGACCTGATCCGGCCCGAACGGCCGGGTGACCGGGCTCGTGATGGTCGCTGACATACTCGTCGCGTGAACCGCGTAGGGCCTTCGGCGGCGGTCGACTGCGACTGAGAAGAGCGGACAGGGTGACGACGAGCAGGCGACGCTTCATGGCCGGGATGGCGGCTGCGGCCGCCGGTACGGCGGTCGGCGGGCTCGCCGGGTGCGGATCGCGGGGACCCGGGGCCGACACCATCTTCATCGGCGGCCCGGTGGTGACGGTGGCGCCGGGACCACCCGAGGCCGAAGCACTTGCGGTCACCGGCGCCCGGATCAGCAAGGTCGGCACCGCCGAAGAGGTGTTGCGGCTGCGGGGATCGGGGACCACCGTCGTCGACCTACGCGGGCGGGCGTTGCTGCCGGCGTTCGTCGAACCGCACGGTCACCCGTTCGAGATGGGCACCACCTTGGCCCCGCCGGCCATCGACGTGCGCCCCTTCACGGTCTCGACCGCCAGCGGCGTGTTCGAGAAGCTGACCGAGGCGGCTGCCGACACGCCCAAGGGCCAGCCGATCCTGCTCAACGGTGTCGACCCGCTGCTGCAGACCGGGCTGGGGTCGTTCACCCGCACCGAGCTGGACCTCCTGGCACCGCACAACCCCGTCGTGATCATCACCAACAGCGGCCACGCCGGCTACGGCAACACCGCCGCATTCGCCGCGGCCGGAATCACCAAGACCACGCCCAATCCGCCCGGCGCGCAGTATCTGCACGGGCCGGACGGGCAGCTGACCGGCGAGGTGCGCGAGACGGCGGCGCTGATGGCGCTGACCGCCCCGTTCTCCGGTGCGATCATGGCCAACGCCGGCGACAACCTGCGCTGGGCCTACGCCCAGCTGGCCCGCGCCGGTATCGCGACCGCCACCGAGCATTCCTATGACGCCCGTGCGCAATCGGAGGTCTTCTCCAAGCTCGCCCAGCAGGCCGACTGCGCGGTGCGGGTGCGCGCCTATGAGATCGGCACCCCGGAGCTGGCCGACGATGCGAGCAATGTGCGCGGTAAGCGGGCCGGCGCGGACGTGCTCTTCGACAAGATAGGCATGAAGATCTGGGCCGACGGATCGCCGTGGCAAGGCAACATCTTCACCACGTTCCCGTACCTGAACAACGCGACCACCGCGGGCATGGGGCTGGGTCGCGACCATCGGGGCGGGATGAACTACACACCCGAACAGATCCAGCAGCTGGCAACCGCTTTCATCGATCAGCGCTGGCAGGTCTCCTGCCATGTGCAGGGCGACGCCGCGATCGACGTCGTGCTGGACGCCTACGAACAGGCGCAGGTGCCCCCGGCGCTGCGGCCCAGGCTCGAACACGTCGGGGCCATGCGGCCCGATCAGTTCGCCCGGGCCGCACACCTGGGTGTCACCCCGAGCCTGTTCATCGAGCACATCTACTTCTGGGGAGATGTGTTGGTGGACAAGCTGTTCGGTCCCGATCACGGTGCGCACTGGATGTCGGCGCGCTCAGCGCTGGACGCCGGTTTGCGGCTGTCGTTCCACAACGACGGCACCGTCACCCCGCCCGACCCGATCGGCAACATCGCCACCGCGGTGAACCGGATCGCCAAGGGGAGTGGCCGGGTGCTGGCCCCGGAGCAGCGCATCGGCGTCGACGCGGCGCTTCGGGCGCAGACCATCAACGCCGCCTGGCAGCTGCGGCTGGACACCGAGATCGGCAGCCTGGAGCCCGGCAAGTACGCCGATCTGGTGGTGCTGTCGCGCAACCCACGGCGTATCCCGCCGGCCGACCTCCGTGACGTCGCGGTCGAGGCGACCTATCTGATGGGGCGCCAGACCTACGGCAAGGTGCTCGGGTAGCCCCGGTTACACCGCCGGCTCGGGGCAGCCGTCGCCGTCGGGCGCCCAGACCGAGATCCTGGTCGCCTGCAGCACGCCGTCGGCGTCCTTGGCGCCGCGGGCCGCGACGCACTTGCCGTCGCTGATCACCCCGGCACCTACGGTGACCATCCTGCGCAGGTGGGTGTCGTCACTGACCGTCACGGTGGTCTGCCCGTTGGCGCCGGTCACGGTGATGGTGTTGCCGGCCACGGAGTCGACGACACCGCGGACACCGCGATGCGGAACGGGCGGCGCGGGGGCGTCGGCGCCACCGGGTCGCTGCGGGCATTTGCCGTCGACCGGAGTGCTGATCGCCACCCATTTCGCGGTGATCGCACCGCTGTCGGCGGGGGCGCTGTCCGGGGTGGCCCCGGCTTTGATGCAGGTCCCGGCGGTGATCTCGCCGAGCTGGGCCGGTACCGGCTCCACGATGCGGGTGGAGTCGCTGAAGGCGACCGTGGCGGTGCCGGTGGGCCGGGCCACCTCGAAGGTGCTGCCGGTCACCGAGGACACCGGGCCGATCACCCGGTCGCCCTCGGCGTGGGCCGGCGCCGGAACCAGCAGCGCGGCAGCGAACAGCGCGGCGGCGCCGGTCATCGACCAGATCGCCGGTGCGGGATTGGGGTGGGCGAACATCAACATTTCTCCGTTCGTCGACATCTGCGGCGGCTGCCGCCGGACAGGGTGTTACCACCGTTAATGGTTAAGTTAGCGCACGGCTAGCACTGTGCTGTGCGCCCGCTGTGTAGCCACTGCACCATCACCCGGCGGCGGCCGGGAACACCACGGCATACCCGGGCGTTGGGGCAATCATGGCAACTCAAGACCTCACCGCAGCGAAATTCGAAGAAACCATCGCCGATAACGACATTGTTCTGGTCGATTTCTGGGCCTCCTGGTGCGGACCGTGTAAATCATTCGCGCCGACGTTCGAGTCCGCCTCGGAGAACCACCCCGACGTGGTGTTCGCCAAGGTCGACACCGAGGCTGAACAGCAGCTCGCGGCCGCCGCGCAGATCCGGTCCATTCCCACCCTGATGGCGTTCAAGAAGGGCACGCTGGTGTTCAACCAGGCCGGCGCGCTGCCCGCGGCGGCCCTGGAGCACCTGGTTCAGCAGGTCAAGGAGCTCGACGTGGAGGCTGCCCTGGCCGCGCAGGCTGACCAGGACAAGCCCGAACAGGTCTGATCCGCCGCACGCGATAGCGTGCAGCGATGAGCACCGCGTCGCAATCCGGCTCCGAGTTCGTCCTAGTCGAACGCCCGCGTCCGCAGGTCGCGCTGATCACGCTGAACCGCCCGGAGCGGATGAACTCGATGGCGTTCGACGTGATGGTGCCGCTGCGCGATGTGCTGGCCGAGATCGGTTACGACAATGCGGTGCGGGTGGTGGTGCTCACCGGCGCGGGGCGCGGATTCTCCTCCGGTGCCGACCACAAGTCGGCCGGTTCGGTACCGCACGTGGCCGGGCTGACCCGGCCCAGTTTCGGGTTGCGGTCGATGGAACTGCTCGACGACATCATCCTGTCGCTGCGGCGGCTGCACCAGCCGGTGATCGCCGCGGTCAACGGCGCGGCGATCGGAGGTGGGCTGTGCCTGGCACTGGCGGCCGACATCCGGGTCGCCGCGACGGGCGCCTATTTCCGGGCGGCCGGGATCAACAACGGCCTGACCGCCAGCGAACTGGGGCTGAGCTATCTGCTGCCGCGGGCGATCGGGGCATCGCGGGCATTCGAGATCATGCTCACCGGCCGCGACGTCGACGCCGCCGAGGCCGAGCGGATCGGGTTGGTGTCCCGGGTGGTCGAGCCGGCGGATCTGCTGGATACCTGCTATGACCTGGCCGAGCGGATC
>Ga0182736_1000734_pt1 | contig 42220 bp, 51 predicted proteins | sample eDN5th30CKraftBY_FD_128882 | JGI IMG/M metagenome (GOLD analysis project Ga0182736, IMG submission 128882) | Enriched backyard soil microbial communities from Emeryville, California, USA - eDNA 5th pass 30_C Kraft BY (version 2) (version 2) | ecosystem: Environmental > Terrestrial > Soil >... | reverse complement strand
TTCTCGGTGTAGCCGGGCAGGTCGTCGGCGACGAACTGGAGGCCAGGGTGCTCTGCCAGGCTGTCCAGGTCGATCCCCTGCCAGTGGCCGTCACCGTCCGGGCCCAGCGCGAAGCCCAGGCCAGCGTGGGCGGGCGTGAGGGCTGCGACGGCTTCGGAATAGGTGACGAGTCGGGCGACATCCTCGGGGCCGTCCAGCACGCCCTGGCGGCGCTCGCCGTTGGCGTAGACGGGCACCTTGCGCGGCTTCTTGGTGGGGTCGTCGTTCGGCTCATACCGCCAGAGCAGCCACCGGCGGGCGCTCTTCATGGCGGCGGGGAGATCGGGATAGGGGTCGTCGAAGGCGTCGCCTGGCTTGTCCGGCAGGCCGTGGATGCTGGTGGCGACGAGGGCGCCGTGGGTGGTCCGGTCGACGGGCCGGCCGTTGATCGCGTCGGTGTAGGCGCCGGGCGGCAGGCCCTTGGCGGCGAAGTACCGCTTGAAGTCCTCGACGGTCCAACCGCGCGCCTTCGCGCCCGCGACGTCCGCCACGACGGCGGCGATGGTCTGGGCGTCGAGCGCGATCTGATCGGAAGAAGAACTCATCAAGCGCGACGCCCCGGGCGATAAGGTTAACTATGGACGGCAAAGAAGAGGCGGGAGCCGGAGCCCCCGCCATCAGGTCTCAGAACTGGTCGTCAGACGCCGGCACGGCCTGCGCCGTCGTCACCGCCTGGACGACGGGCTGTTGCTTGCCCTCGTTGGCGGCGACGGGCTGCGCCGGCGCAGGGGTGGCGCTCAGGGCCGCGGGGCGGTCCGCCCACGACTTGATTGCGAACACCGGGGCGAAGTTCTCGACGATGATCGGTTGTCCGGCATCGTTTTTGCCCTTGGACTGGGTCTTATCGATCCGGTCGACCACGACCACGGGCAGCTTGCCGGGGTTGGCCGCGACACCCTTCACGTACTCGTTATGCAGAGCGTCGATGGCCCCGATCATGGCGCCAGCAGTCGCCGCCAACTCGCGTACGTCGCCGCCCTCCGGCGTCGCGCTTATCTCCCGCGCGAGCTGCATGTGGACCCGAAACCCCTGCTTGTGCTTAGGGCTGGGCCGGTCCGCCAGAAGAGGGTTGCCGGCGTTGTCCTTCGGCGCCGCGTTAAGGCGCGTGACCCGAATGTCGGGCGCTGCACCCGCCGCGAACAGCAGCCAACCAATCTCGATATTTTCGAGATCCACGATCGCCTTGAAGTCGGAGTCGCGGATCTCGACTTCCTTGGTCTGCCACTCGCCACCCGCATCCTGGGAGCGGTCGACGCGGTAAAAGCGTCCGGCCTTCGCGTTGTACTTGAGGACCGGCGTGCGGTCAGCAAAGTCACCACCACCACCTGCTTGAATACCAATTGCCATCTTGCTTTTCCTTCGTTCACCAATGCCGGGAAGGCGCCCGGCGCGCACAGCCACGCCGCTCAGAAGCTGAAGCGGTCGCGCATGATCTGGCTGATGTCTTCGCTCGCCAGTTCCTCCCGGCGGCGCTCGATGCGCTCCGCCAGCGGCTCCAGCCACGCGCCCGGGTAGTCGTTGGGCCGGGCGTCCATGCGCGCCTCGATCTCGTCGAGCTGCGACGGCATGAAGGCGCCGTCGATCTCGTCGATGAGGTCTTCCCACAGCGTCGTCTTCTTCGCGGCGTGGGAACTGATCGGGGTGAGGGCTTGCTTCAGGAGACCCATCTAGGCGGCCTCCATCGCGGCCAGCACCTTGTGCACGGTGCTGGGAACGCGGCCGAACCAGCGGGCGATCTCCGACTGGCTGTAACCGTGCCTGGACATCGCCGCGTAAGCGGCTTTGCGGGCGCTCGCGATCGGGTGCGCCCGACCGCCGTACCTGATGGCGTCGAAGGGCACCCCTGTTGTTGCTGCGACCTCGAGGCAGATCCGTGCCTGGGTCGGACGCTCAAGAGGCTTGAGGCCGATGCGCCGGCCGATCCGCTCAACCGTAATGGCGGCTTCGGCATTCCCGACCTCGTGGGCCAGGAGGCCCGCCAGGCGGGCGATTTCGGTGCGGAGTTCGGTCGCGTTCATGATGCGACCCCATCAAATTGAGGCCGACTTAACTTCTGCCTAACGTTTTTGTGCATGTCCGCGCGCCGCGCCGACTCTTCCCAGGAGAAGCGCCGCAGGACGCGATCCGCGCGGTACGGATCCATGAGCGCCGCCGGCTGGCCGACAGGGCGCGATCCGCCGCCAGCCCGAAGGCGCGCCAGCTTGCTCGCCACCGCGCCCTGGGTGCAGCCGAGAGCGATGGCGATGTCGCAGTTGCGCTCGCCGCGTTCATGGCGCGCACGCAGATCGTCGACGAGTTCAGGCGTCCATCCGTTCCACCCGGCGCTCATAGGCACACCGCGTGGCTGGGGGCGTCGACGGGGGTGGAGAAGGGGTGCGGCTTCATATCGGCGCCCCAGCCCCGCAGGACCGCCTCGACCTCGCCGAGCGACCGGCAGCAGGCCCAGGTGTCGTGCGGCTTGCAGCGGGCGGCGAACTCGCGCTGTTCGGCGCTGAGCGTGCCCTTGGGCGCCTTCAGCTCGATGTAGCGGGTGACGCCATCGGGGAAGAGAAACTGCAGGTCCGGCCAGCCGCGGCGGACGCCGGCCGCCTTCATCTTGTTGGCGACGGTCGGGCTGACGAAGACGCCGGCGGCGTTGGCCGTCCACTCGATGGAGGGCGGCAGGCACCACATGAGGTACTGACGCACCTGCACCTGCAGCTTGTGCTCGGGCTGGGCGCGCTTCATTCGCCACCGCCCAGCCGCGCGATCTCGCGCGCGATGTACCAAGCCGCCTTACGCAGGTTCTCGACCGGGTCGCCCTTGTCGTCGGCGCGCCAGATGTACTTCACCGCGTTGCCGCGGTTGAAGTTCATGTGCTCCGTGACCTGGATGCACTCGATGCCCGACGGGTGCGAGGTGTAGTGGGTCGGGCGGTTGATGGGGTCGGCGCTGCGGCGGGGGCGGGACATCGCGGCCAGCACGTCTGAAACGCACTGCCGACAATCGCAGTACTTGGGGTGGGCCCTCATGCCGCCGCCCATGTGCAAAGGACGCAGAGCGCGGACACGATGGCCGGTTGCCACCAGTCGGCATTGTGATCGGCTACGAGGTGGAGCGATTGCATCGCCATGCCGCCGGCCCAGAAGGCGAAGACCGCGCTCAACCCACCCTCCCCGGCTGAAGGGCGGTGGCCGCATCGAGCAAGCCTTTGGCGGCGTCGACGTTCTCGATGGCGGCGCGCTGGACGGCGGTGATTTCGACGCTCTCGCGCACCTTGTCGGCGTCCATGTCGTGGACCAGCCGCAGTGCCTTGACGCCCTGCTCCATGGCCACGACCGCGGCGCGGTGGACGCAGGATGCGCCCTCGCCGGTGGAGGCCTCCGCCAGGACGCCCGTCACGACCGGCTGGCCGACGGCGAGTTCCAGCGTCACCACCTGCATGATGGTGGGCATGTCCGTGCAGTTGATGGACTGCAGTTGCGACACGCGCTGGAACGATACGCTCAGGTAGGAGGCGGCGGCTTCAAGCCCTCCCACCTTCTTCACAAGGTGATGGAAGAGGCCTTTGACCTCCGCCGCGGTGACTTCCCTCATAGAACGCCTCCCGAATTTTCAAGGTGATGAAGCGGGGCCGTGCAGCCCATGTTGTCGGTGTGGATCGCGGGGCGGACATCGAAAGGAGGCAGGGCGTCCGCCCACGCCGTCAGCGCCGCATCGGCGGTGCGCACGAAATCGGGAGGGAGGTGGGACAGCGCGGCGTAGAGCGCCTCGTCTGTCGACAAATGGACGACGTGTCGGGATGTGGACGCGGGGCTCATGTCGCGGCGTCCGAGAGTGTGTTTTTGCGCGCCGAACGGCGGTCATCGCGCATCCAGTCCCGGATCCGCTGCGCCTTGCCGACGGTGATCTCACCGCCCGCGCGGAGCCTGGGGATAAGCTTTCCGTCATTCACCGCCTGGAAGCCGAACGTTGTCTCGGCCAAGGGGCGACCTTGTTCAGCTCGCCAATTCAGGTGAGCGTCGATCTCGGTGAGCAGAGCGTGCAACATGGGCTAGAGCATGATGGGCTGTTGCCCATTTGTCTAGTGGGCGATAGCCCATTTTTACGCCATCGCGACGCCGGGCCACACTCGCGCTCGATGTCACTCGAAATAATCAAGCGCCGCGTGCGGCAGGTCCTCGATGCGCGCGGCGTAAATATGAAGCGCGCCTCATTGGAGGCCGAATTGGGCGAGACTTTCGTACGGGATCTTCTGGAGCGAGACCGTGACCCTTCAGCCTCCAAGCTAAGGCAACTCGCGCAGTCGCTCGGCGTGACGCTAGCGTGGCTGGTCGGCGATGCCGACGACCCCGGCGAGCCGGGCGCTTACGGCGACCTCATCACCATCCCAGAGTTGGATGTTCGCCTATCGGCTGGCCCAGGCTCCTTCATCGAGCACGAGAACCAGGTGGGCATCTGGCAGATGTCCCGGCGCTATCTGACCGATGAACTACGGGTTAATCCGGTCAATCTTGCTGTCGTGGAGGTGACCGGCGACAGCATGGTTCCGACGCTGCATTCCGGCGACCGAGTGATCATCGATCACAGCGACCAGAATATCGGACGGCCGGGCGTCTACGCGATCTGGGATAGCAACGCAACTGTCGTCAAACGACTTGAGGTCGTCCCATATTCCGATCCGCCTATGATCGTTTTAATCTCCGATAATAAGAACCACAACCAATACACCGTGCCGGCCGATCAGGTGCAGATAATCGGGAGGGTCGTATGGTACGCAAGGCGCTTATAGCTGGAATATCTGGAATTCTTCTAGCGACGCCCGCCGCCGGCGATGTCGCATGGATGTCCAGCATCACAGATAATGGCTGGACGCGCATGGGCGGCAACGAGCAGATGCAGATCCTCTATCGCAAGGCGGTAGGCGCACCCGGATCAGCGTTTAAGCGAATTTGGATAAGGTATGAGATGGAGGAGCCCGAGCCCCCCGCCAGTCGGCTTTCTTCGGCCGGTTTGTACGAAGTCGACTGTGTTGAGATGCGCTACCGAACCCTGTCGTGGACAGATTACACTCAGCGCAATTTGAGCGGACAAACCCTCCCTGACAGGGGATCGCCGGTTTGGCAATTCCCCATTCCCGCCACGATGGCCGATGCTGCGACTCGGATGGCATGCGGGATGGCGCCCCCGACGAAGTAGCAAGATGGGCAATCGCCCATTATAGCTATTGACGAATGGGCACTTGCCCATCATTATCCCCATCAACCCGGCGCACCCCGCGCCGCACGATGGGGAGCAAGACGATGCCCGACGGCACGCACACCATCCCGACGCCCCGCCTGTCCTACCGCATGTCGGAGCGCGAACAGCGGCTCAGCGACCTTGTGACGGCGGGCGACCGGTTCATCCGCGAGGCCGGCTGCGGCTTCGTCTCCGCCCTGACGACGAAGAACCACCTGGAGGACGCCGGCCGCGAGCTGGCCGCCTGGGTGAAGAAGCACTCGGCGCAGGTGGCGGGCACTGCCGCCGGCTCCAGCGGCCTCACGGTCGCCCTCACCTACCTGCCGGCGCAACTGCGCGACACGGCGATGGACGGCCTCACCGAGGACGCCGCTGACGTTTTCCAGGCCGCGTTCGATCTCGCGATGGTGTCGCGATGAGCCGCCCAAAGGATGAGAACGGCAAGCCGCTCCCCGCCGCGCATGTTCGCTTGCCGAACATCGCCACCATCGAGGAGCGCGCCATCTTCAAGCTCAGCGAGGATGCGCGGCTCGCGCGCCTGACGCTGGCCCGCAAGCTGACCCTGGTCCGCGCCTGCGTCGATCATCTGGTCGACGGGGGCAAGATCCCCGGCTGGGTTTCGGCGCCGGACAAGGACTGGCCCGGCAATCGCGTCCTCATGGAGGCGTGGCGAACCGCAGAGCGTGAGATCCGCGCGGAAATGGCGGTGGCGGCATGAGCGCCCTCACCCGCCCCCGCCTGCGCGTCGATCCATTCCTCGCGGCCGATCCGCAGTACCGCCAGGCCGAGCGCACGTGCGACCGCCGCGGCGAGGCTTTCGAGCTGCGCCGCGAGCAGACCGCCGCCATCCGCATGATCCGTTCTGCCCTGATCGGCGGTTTCGTCGGATGGGCGCTCGTCATCGCTTTCATCCTCCTGGTGACGCCATGAGCACGCCCCCTCCCCCCGTACAGGGGCATACACCTGGGCTCAAACTCACGGACGGCAGCGACGAGCTGGGCCGTTACATCCGGCTCTGGGAACCAAAGCCGAAGATCCGCGGCGTCGCCGAAGCGCTGGTTTGCGAGTTCGATCACGGCGGAGGCGCCCATTGCCTGACGGCCGAGGAAGCCCTGGCCTACGCGCACCTCTTTCGCGCCGCCCCTGACCTCCTGGCGGCGCTGAAGAAACTCCAACTCCAGGCCCTGCAAAGCCCCGATCTTCTGTCCACCGAATGGGGACAGGAGGCGCTTGAACTAACCCGCACCGCAATCACTCGCGCTGAAGGCGGTGAAGCGTGACCGCCCCCGACGCGAAGCCCGTGGGCGTGGGGGAGGTGAACTATCGCGGCTGGCACATCGCCTACGATCCGCCGCCGATCCCAACCCGCAACTGCGACTGGCACTTCTGGCACGACGACTACGACGGCGCGCCGGACGCGAACGATAGTCGGTACGGGTACGCGCCGAGCCTGGAGGCCGCGAAGACTGAGATTGACGAACGTGAGGACGACCAATGACGGGCAAGGAATGGCTCGCGTGGTTCGTCATGCAGCCGCAGGAGCGCTGTCCCCGCTGTGGATGGTGGAACGAGGTCGGCGCTCTCGCCGGTTGGCAGTCCAACTGCTGGCACGCCTCCCGCCTCGCCTCTAACCCGACTTCCCCCTCAACCCTAGAGACGGGAGAGGGGTGAATGAGGTCAGCCGGGCTTCTTCTCGCGCCGTGCCAACTCCGCTTCCACGGCCTCGCGGATGAACTGGGCGCGGCGCTTCTGACCGACCAGAGCATCAATGCGCGCCATCGCCTCTGCGGGCAGGCGGACGTGCGTTCCTACGTTTCCAAGAGCGGGGCGTCCCATCCGAGGCGGATTACCCGGTACCGTTTTTTGAGTCAAAGGATGCATTATTCGGTACCGTTTATGTTGACGGGGTCGGGCATCTCTAGGTATATAAACGGTACCGCTTACGGAGACAAGCCAATGACTGAAGCCGCCCCCACCGCCAAAATCTGCATCGTCGGCTACGAGCGTGAATGCGAGTGCGATCACTGCGGTCGCGCCCTTCAGCACGGCGTCCGCACGGACCGTTTCGGCACTATCGGCGCTGACTGCTTCAACCGCCTGATTGCCGCGAACCGGAAGAACTTCAGCGGCAACGGAAAGCCGGGCGCGGCTTGGGTTCGCACCTTGGCCAAACTCCGCGAGCGCGACAGCGACGAAAGCCTTCGTCGTCTGGGCTACGGCCCTTGGCACTTCCAATTCGAGCTGGCGTGAGGCGGGGATGACCCAGATATCGCCTCGCTATGCTCTCGACACCCTGAAGGTGGAGCCGGGCAACCGGCTCCACCGCCTGATGTCGATCCTGTTCGACACCTACTACGACGATCTGACTGACGACCGTATCCGGCAGCTTGAACGGCTCGCCCTCTCTTGGAGGTGGATGAACGCTGACGGTGAGCGCGTCGATGAATAGCCCCCTCCCCCACCTAATAGGCCTCTGCGAGGATGCGCGGGAGGGGTCGCGGGAGTTGGACGCGGCCATTATGTGGTCCCTGCTACCTGCTGAGCACCAGAAGGTGTTCGATGGCGTTCGCCACTTTCCAATGCTGTGGATTGTGGGACGTGGCCGGACCTACGCGCCCGTCGCCGACTGTTTAGACGATACAGGTCGCATTCCCCGGATCACGACCAGCCTAGACGCCGCCCTCGCCCTGGTGAGCGAGAAGCTGCCGGATGCCCGCGTCGAGCTTGTCATAGGCGCCGGATACGCCAGCGCCGCCATCGCCACTGGCTGGGCGGTGCGCGAGCGCCGTCTCGCTACATCATCTGAACGAACAGACAGCGAGGCGGCTCTGGCCGTCTGCGCCGCCCTCCTCCGCGCCCTGGAGCCGCACCCCCATGACTGAGCACCCCTACGCAGTTCCCGCCGAAGTGGCGGCCGAAGTTATCCGCGCCGCCGACGAAGGGCGGGCAATTCAAGGCTCGTGGCGTAAGCCGTCGCCGAACGGTCGCGGGCCTGAGCTTGTCTGCGCCCTCGCGGCGTTCGGACCGGGCATCAACAGCGCCTCCGACTGTCCGGCCGAGTACATGCCGACATGGCTGGCCGAGCTTATTCGGACGCTCGATGACGGCATTTCAGCCGAAGATGTGCCGTGGTTCTTCCGCGGCTTAGCAGATCGGGCGCGCCGCTGGTCTGTCATGGATGCTGCCGCTTGGGATCGAGTGAGCCAGGATTTCCGCATCGCTTGCATCGAGCAGGCATTGGAGGCTGCAGCAGCCGTCCAGCCGTCGCCCAAGCCCGCCTATTGGGACAATGTGCATGATGCCTGCGGGATGATGGTCGCCGCGCTGAAAACGGGTGACGGGGCCGCCGCCAGGGCCGCCGCCAGGGCCGCCGCCTGGGCCGCCTGGTCCGCCGGGGCCGCCGGGGCCGCCGCCGCCGCCAGGGCCGGGGCCGCCGCCAGGGCCGCCGCCAGGGCCGCCTGGGCCGCCTGGGCCGCCTGGGCCGTCGCCGGGGCCGGGGCCGCCGGGGCCGCCGCCTACAAGCGCCTCGCCGAAACCCTGTTCACCCTTCTGGATCGTGAGATCGGCCAATGACTGACCAACACCCGAGCGTCGCCCTCACGCCGGAGGTGATCGAGGCGCACATCAGCCGCCTATATGAGGTGGTGAAAGACTTCGAAGCCATCGGCAACTTGGACGCCGATTTGCAACCAAACGACGTCTTCAGCAGAGGTGTGACGGCACAAGAAGACGCCAAAGCGCTCCGCGCCCTCCTCGCCACCGTCTCGCGCGGCCCAGCCCCAGCGGCGGGAGAGGGGACATTCCAAGCGCGTGTTCAGCCATGGATGATGGCGACGTTCGGCCCCGAAATTTCGACCGACAAGCTGGAGCGAAACGACCGCTTCATCGAAGAGGCCTTGGAACTGGTCCAGGCCAGCGACTACCCGAAGGCGCGAGCGCACGAACTGGTCGAATACGTCTACGGCCGGGATCAGGGGGAGATCAATCAGGAGGTCGGCGGCGTCATGGTCACGCTCGCGGCCCACTGTCTCGCGCATGGCGTCGATATGCACGCGGCGGGAGAAACCGAACTCGCCCGCATCTGGACGAAGGTTGACCAGATCAGGGCGAAGCAGGCCGCCAAGCCTACGGGTTCAGCGCTTCCCATCGCCACCCCCTCGCCCGCCCACGCGCCGGGGACGGAGGGGTTGGGCGAGCGGCTTGCTCCGATGATCATCGAGTATGTCCAGGGCGGGATCTCGTCGAACCAAGATTGGCGAACTGGCCTCGCCGAGATCATTCAGGCGCGCGTCCAGCGCCTCTCCACCGGCCGCCCCGACCGCGGGGAGGCGCCGGAGGAGGCGACCGGCGCGGCGGCCATCATCCGAAATGGGCTGATCGTGATTTCAGTGGCAATCGACGCGCTACCCCTGATCGTGTCTGGCTCGATAGCGGACCGCAACATTTCTGGCGGCTACATCGTGACGGATGCGGAGGCCTTCGCCAAGGACGTGGTCGCCGCCATAAATGACGAAAACGAGCGCGGTGAAACCGAGGTCCACCGGATGTTTGACCGCGCTTTCGACGCTGCGGTCAACCAAGGCGCTGAAGGCGTCCAAGAATGCAGCGAGGAGGAGTTCGAGGCAGAGGCTTATCGGCTTCAACATGCCGCCGCCCGCGCCCTCGCCACCCTGTCCGCAGCCCAGAAGGGGGAAGGGTAGATGGGGGAAGCGCCAGCGAAAAGAACCAAAGGCGTCTATGTCGGCGCACCTGCCTGCTTCCATCTTGAACTGGCCTGTCAGGAGCTGAACGACGCCTTCGACGGGTTCGGCTGCTATCTCGTCGGCTCGGCTCTGGAGAGGCCGGATTGGCGCGACGTCGACGTGCGCCTGATCATGAGCGACGCAAAATTTGAGGCCGAGTTTCCCGGCGCTGGCCCTGTCGCTCATGTCGGTTGGGAGTTCGATGCCAAATGGCTCGTGCTCACCACATCCATCTCGGACTGGCTGTCGAAGCGCACGGGCTTGCCGGTTGATTTCCAGTTCCAACCGCAAAGCCACGCAAACGCTCGTCACAAGGGGCCGCGCAACGCCCTCGGGATGCGAAACCCCTCACCCGGAGCCCCACATGACCCTGCGTGACCCCGAGGCGCGGGCCGGGCTGACGAAGGCGCAGCGGGACGGCGCAGGCCGGTTGAAGCTTGCAGCGCAGCCGCTCGTCTTAGTCGGCGCATATGATCTTCATGCGTACTGTCGGTACAAAAACCCTGACCACGGCTGGGACGAATTCCCTTGGGAATCGGATCAATGCGAGACGCTAGGCCAAGCGCTCGCCCAACTGCGCCGGAGTGGTTGGGTCATCCATCGCGACGGCACGGGCTCGTGCCCCAAATGCGTCCGCGCGCTCGGCCTGAAGGCAGCCGGCCGGGAGGCCCTGACCAATGGCCGATGATCCGATCAGGGCCGGTACTCAGCGCCCCTACATTGTCGGCGCGCTCGTTCAGCGCACTACCCACGCTAGGACCACGACGGGCTATCGGGCGTCCTTGGTTTTCGCCACCTCAGAGGCGGAGGCGGTCGGGCTGTGGACTGCGCAAGTCAGGACGGACAACGCTGGCTTCGACGTGTTCGAGGCGGGCGCTGTTCTTCTGAGCGACGAAAAGTGCGCGCTGATTGCCGCCCTCTCCGCAGATCGGGCCGCGCCGGGCGGGTCGGGTGAAGAACGGCCGCGCCTACGCCCCCGCCACGTCCTGCGCAGCATCATCGCGGTCAACGGCCTGGAATGGCCGGAGCTGGTCGAGCCGGCGAAGCGAGAGCTTGCCGCCTGGGACGCGCTTGAGGGCGTTTCCCCTCCCCCGGTCGAGCCGGCCGCCGCCCCGGTGGGTGGGGTGGGGGAGTTGCTCGACGCGTATATCGCCGCGCGCGACCTAGCGAACCGCACCAACAAGGACTCGGACGACACCGCGGCGGCCGAAGCTCGCCAGCGCATCCTCGCCGCCCTCCGCGCCTCCCAGGCTCCGGATGCGGGGTGGAGGCCTACGATCACCGTCGTCGAAAATCGCTCCGACCCATCGTGGCGGGTGGAGATCGACGGCTTCGTTCTGACGGAGGATTTCGAGAGCGGCGCCTCCGCCCTGCGCTGGGCAAAGGCCCTTGAGGAGCACATCGCCGCCCCGCCGTCTCCGCAAGCTGGAGAAGGGTAGATGATGGTGGACCCACAATTGGCGACAGCCGCCCTGGGGCTCTATGTCATCGGCGCCCTCGCGATCCTCCCCTTCGCTTGGGGATGGGAAGATGGATGGCGCGACGGCGAGGGTTCAGGCCCTCGCTTTGACCTAGGCGCTCTGATCGCAGCGCTTATCTGGCCGCTTCTTCCAATTTCGGCGCTCGCCGTCCTCGCCCTTCTCCCGCTGATCTTCATCACCGAAATGGCGCCCCGCCGGATTGCGACGTGGTGGAACTCGGACTGGAGCCGCCCATGAACGCGCAAACCCCGGCGGTGGAGCCGGATATGGTGGAGGCGGTATGTACCGACCTTGCAGCGCTTGAGGCTGACCCGAAGCATGGGGGCGACAACTACTGGACCGGGTGCACGATCTGCACGTCGCCCGGACGGGCGATTGTTCTCCTTCGCCACCTCTCCGCCGAATGCGACTTGCTCAAAGCGCAGGTGCGATCGGCTGTCGCTGCGGCACAACCTGTTTGGTCTGGCAAGCTGGGGGCCGCCGAAGCCCGCGTGAAGGCGCTGGAGGGGGCGCTGCGGAAGATCGCAGGCGAAAAGCCGACGGGCGTTCGTGATCCTGCTGGGGACGGCCAGACACGCATCCTGACCGGCCATGAGTATCAACAGCTCCAGAGCATCGCCAGCGCCGCCCTCTCCGTACAGCAGGGGAGCGAGACGGAATGACGAACGCCTGGATATTCATTGGAAAACTGTTGTTCTTTCTATGTCTGGCCTTCGCCCTGAGCTTCCTTGCAGCAGCAGTCAGGCATTTCTGGGACTGGGATATCAGGGGCGTGGTAGGCGGCTTGCAGGCTACCGCGCTCTTCTGGGTTTTTCCTTGGACTCGCCCTTGGGGAGGACCGGAATGATAGACCCAGCAGTCGTTAAGCGGGTGGAGGCCCTGCTTCCTTTCGCGACTTGGATCGAAGAGCGCTTTTGGGAACTCTGGACCGACTACGGTGATGGGAAGGAGATCGCGGAATGGCCGGATGGTCAGCTCGCCTCCGACCTCACAGCCCTGCTCCAGGCGGTTGAGACCCTTCAGGACAAAGTGGAGGGTCTGGACGCGGATCTATATCTCGCGGTCGAGACGGCCTACCGCCGCGGCGCCACCGAGTGGGCGCGACTAAACTACCCGGCGTTCTACGAGCGGCTTTCCATCCCCAACACGGAGGCGCGGGGAGGATGAGGGGGCCGCCGCAACCATTCGGAATCTGCCCACTTGGCGGCGCTCACGCCGTCCGTTGGTGGCACGATCACCGTGGCGTCGCCTGCTACCGCTGCCATCAGACGTGGTGGTGGCTGCTGGACGAGCTGCGGGCAGTTTGGCCTCCCGTCGAAGTGCTGGAGGTGAAGCCATGACCCCCGCCTCCCAACTCCCCCGCGGGCTGGGGGCCGCGACTGAGACGCTGTTCGCGCGCGCCTTCGCAGACAGCGCCCTGATCACAGCCCAGGCCGCCGCCCCCATCCTCGGCTTGAACGAAAAGACCTTGCGGGCGATGGCTGAAAGCGGCGTGATCCGGAGCGTGATCGTCGGCGCCTCAACGCGTCGCTACACCGAGGCCGACTTGCGAGCGTACCTCGCAGGCGAGCGCTTCGCAGAAAGGACGGAGAAGCCGTGTCGGTCTACAAGCCGGGTAAGGGGAGGTTCTGGCACTACGACTTCGTCTATCGTGGACGCAGATATTGTGGATCTACGCAGGCAACTACGCGCACGAAAGCAGAGCGGGTTGAGGAAGCGAAGCGGATCGCAGCCGCCAAGGGCGAGCTAGACCGCCCCCTCGTCCACATCCCTACGCTTGGTCAGGCCGCGACGACCTGGTGGCAAACGAAGCAGGCGCTCAAGACGGCTGACGAGCTGCTGAACCGCGCCACCGCCGCCGTCGAGCTAATCGGCCGCCACAAGCCGGTCAACGAGGTGACATTCGCCGACATTCAGGCTGCGATCCAGAAGCGGCGCGGCAAGCTGCACCACACCCGCAAGACCGTGGTGGCGAATGCGACGATCAACCGGGACATCATCGCCACCGTCCGGCCGATCCTGGCCCTCGCACGCAAATCTCTCAACGGCGGCGGCGCCATCGTCCAGTTTCCCGAAATCGACTGGGGCGCCCTGTCGCTTGCTGAGCCCAAGCCGAAGCCGAAAGGGCTGACGCCGCCCGAGTTCGAAGCGCTGGTCGCCGCCCTCCCGCAAAGGCTTCACGACTTCGTCCGCTTTCAGGCTCGGTACGGAACCCGCCTGGGCGAGATGTTCTTCAGCCTCGCTGATGTCGACATCGAGGGCGCACGGGTCACGCTCCGCGAACGCAAAGGCGGCGACGACCACACCATTCCGCTCCTGCCCGCCGATGTCGCCATGCTGGCCGCGCGGGTGGGGCGCGCGAAGGCCGCCAAGCTGGACACGGTTTGGTTCCGAGAAGACAAGGCCGGAGCCCTGCACGCCATCAGCTACCGGAAGGCCTGCGATGCAATCCGCAAAGCCGTGACCGATACTGGCCTAAGGGAGCGGGCGGGCTTCCGAGGGTCGCATAACCTGCGCCACACCGCGGCGATGGACGTCCTGAGAGCCACCGGCAATCTTGGCGCGGCCAAGCGCCTGCTGGGCCACGCGAACATCCAGTCGACGCTGGTCTATGCCCACGTCATGGAAGACGACCTTCGGGCCGCTCTGGACAAGGCGTCCCGGCCGGTTCACGAACCCGCTCCGACAGAGGATGATGATGGAGAGGTTAAGCCAAGGAAAGCAAAGTAGTTTTCAGTATTGAGGTGGGCGCTCTGCAAATCCGTGTACCCGAGTTCGATTCTCGGCCAGGCCTCCACACAGTTTCGCAAAGCCCGCTCTGTCGGGCCCCCGGGGCGCTAAGCCCCGACTTCGCGGGTAAATTCCCACCCAAGCCGCCAAACCCCATCGCCGCTCCGGCCCCGTTTCAGGGGCCGAAATCGCGCCTTTTCGCGCCCGGTCTCTGGGCGTGTCCGATGGTGTGCGGTTTCCCTGCTAACAGGGAATTTAACAGGGAAATTTTCGAAAAATTCGCGTCCGGAACGGCGCCCCGGCCGACGAGGCGATTGTAATCATTCAAGAATACCTCCGCCCGGCGCCGAATCCCCGTTCAAAGAACAGGGAAAATACAGGCGCGGATCAGGGAATTATCAGGCGGACCAACCGAGGGCTCTGCGTTGCTCCTCCCAGCTCAAGGCGCCGCCGGCCTGGAGCAGAGCGTTCAGGGTCACGCTGCTCGGCTGCCGTCCCTCAAGGATCGCCCGCTGGATATCCGGCGCCAGGAACCCCAGCGGCGACATCCGCCGATCATTGAAGTCTGCCGGCGCCGTTGCATTGGCCATCTCTTCGACCGCCGCCAGTGGCGAAGCCTTGTTGGCGAGCAGGATGGCGTGAGAGCGCCGCAGGGCTTTGACGATGACCGCGTTGGTCTGTCGGCGGGTCGCCGGCGACGCCCCGCCCCCCTCCAGCGAAGTTCGCCCGCCCCGGAACACCGGACGCACGGCAAGCATGACCCGAAGCGCGGCGCCTTCCGCCGTCCGCTCCAGCGAGACGCGATCCCCGGCGGGGAGCCTCGCCTGCAGCTCGTCTGGTGCGCCGCCGCCCAGGGCCGCCATCGCCGATTGGCGCAGCCACAGCTGCACCGCGCCATTGCGGATCTCAACCCTGGCCAACAGCCCCTCGGCCGCCTCCCAATCCAGCAACGAGCGTTCGACCAGACGACGCAGCCGGTCCAGAACCAGCGCCTCGAGCGCCGGGGCGGACACGCGGCGGATCTGCCCCTCCGCCTCCCCTCCCCTGGCGCGCCCCGGCAAGACCGCCGGCGAGACGTAGTAGCGATAGAGCCGCTTTTGCGAGCTGTAGGCGAAGCTGGGCGACATCGGCGCGCCTTCCACATCGAAGATGATCCCGGTCAGCGGCGACTTGGCGGCGCGTGTGGGACGCTGATGTCGCTGACGCCTGTTGCCGGCCAATTGGGCGGCGACGGCGTCGAACAGGGCCTCGTCGACGATCGGCGGGTGCAGCCCGGCGTGCACCTCGCTCTTGTGAACGATCTTGCCGATGTAAATCGGGTTGGTCAGCAGGTGGAACAACGCCCCGCAACTCATGCAAACCCCGCCAACCGTTTCACCCCGCCGCGTGGTCCACACCTTGGAGCGAACGCCGGTGCGGTCGAGCTCAGCCTTCAACGCGGGAACCGACTTCAGCTCCAGATAGCGGCGGAAGATGGATCGAACCTGATCCGCCTCGGATGGATTGATGGTCAGGGCACGGTCCTTCGGATCGTAGCCCAGCGGCGGGACGCCCCCCATCCAGATGCCCTTGGCCTTGGACGCCGCGATCTTGTCGCGGATCCGCTCGCCGGTGACCTCACGTTCGAACTGCGCGAACGACAACAACACGTTCAAGGTCAGGCGGCCCATGGAGGTGGTGGTGTTGAACGCCTGGGTGACGCTGACGAACGACACCCCGTGGGCGTCGAACACTTCGACGATCTTGGCGAAGTCCATCAGCGACCGGGTCAGCCGATCGACCTTGTAGACGACGATGACGTCGATCCGCCCGGCCGCCACATCGGCCATCAGCTGTCTGAGCGCCGGCCGCTCCATATTGCCGCCGGAGAAGCCGCCATCATCATAGGCGGTCGGCAGGCCGATCCAGCCTTCCCCGACCTGGGATCGGACATAGGCTTCGCAGGCCTCCCTCTGGGCGTGAAGGCTGTTGAAGGCCTGATCGAGCCCCTCCTCCGAGCTTTTGCGGGTGTAGATCGCGCATCGAAACTGCCCCACCTGAGGCGGCGACTTGCGCGCCTTCATGACCGCAGACCGAAAAAGCGAAGCCCGTTCCAGCGCACCCCGGTGATGTGCCGCGCCACCTCGGACAGGCTGTTGAAGCTGGCGCCTTGATAGAGGAACTCGCCGGCGCCCACCTCGACCTCGTGGCGTACCCCCTTCCACTCCCGCGCCAGGCGCACGCCGACCTCCAGCTGAACCGCCGGCAGGCTCGGGCCGGATGACGTCAGGCCGGTCCTGGTTCTGTGATCCAGACCTCCGAAGGCGGCGGCCTGGATGCGCCAGGCGATCATATGGCGCAGCAACTGCACCGATCGCAGCTTCGGCGGCGGGCCCCAGCGCCTTCGCCACTCAGCCCTGAGGTCTTGCAGGTCCATGACAGAGACGCCCCTGACGGCCTCGGCGACCTGATCTGCCTTGGTCACGCCGCAGGCTCCGCGAGGATGCGATAGACCCGGCCGGCCTGAGTCTTCTCCGAGGCGACCGTCAGTCGCTGCTTCTTCTTGAGGGCGCCGCTGATCGCCCCCCGCACCGAATGCGCCTGCCATCCGGTGGCGACGGTCAGCTCGGCGATGCTTGCCCCCTCAGGGCGACCCATCAGCTCAATCAACTTACCGAGCTTGCCGCTCGGAACGGAAGCGGGCTCCGCCAGGGGCGGCGCCACCGCCTCTCGGCCCACGGCGGTGATCAGCAACCGGCTCCCACCATCCGCCAGGGGCATTGAAATCGCGAGCCCGCGCTTGATCAGGTCTCGGATGCTGCGGCCGCCTGCCGGGTTCACGACACCTTCTGCATCCGTTAGCGCAGCTTCGAGAAGCGTCCGTTGGGTTGGGGTGAGTCTGGTCATTGCCGCCTACGTCGATGCGGGGCGGCCCATCGCCGCTCCCTACCGACGCGAGCCCGGCAGGGCCGGGCGACACTCCAAACACTCACGCTCTCTTCGCTGAGGAAGTCCACTTGAAGCCGGAAATGTCAGCGCGGGACGAGCTATCGAATCAGAAATGTTCCGTGTACGTTCCGAAGCGGCGATGGGAGACGCCTGGAAGCGATGAGACGACAAATTTGATCGAGTAAAAACGTGTCAGACTTAGTTATCGACTACCTTCCCATCGCGGCTCTGAAGCCTGAACCGAGAAACGCACGAACCCACCCCAAGCGGCAGATCGATCAGATCATCGCCAGCATCCAGGCGTTCGGGTTCACCAATCCCCTCCTCATCGACGAAAACGACGTCCTGATCGCCGGCCATGGCCGATTGATCGCGGCGCGCCAGCTCGGCATGGCGACCGTCCCAGCCATCCGGCTCAATCATCTCAGCGACGTGCAAAAGCGGGCTCTGAGGATCGCCGATAACAAGATCGCCCAAAATGCAGGATGGGACGCCGATCTCCTGCGAATAGAGCTGCAGGAGATCACCAGCATCGATCTCGACCTGAGCATCGATGCGATCGGTTTTTCGGTCGGCGAGCTCGATCTGGCGCTGCAGGCGCCCGGCCATAACGATCCCGACGACGACATCATTCCTGGGGTTCCGACCGCGCCCCGGACCAGGCCCGGCGACATCTGGATAATCGGGGCTCACCGGGTGGGTTGCGGCGATTGTCGCGACCGAGCGTTCATGGATCGGTTGATGGGGCCTGGAGTGCAGGCCGACGCGGCCTTCCTCGATCCGCCCTACAACGTTCGCATCCAGGGCCACGCCAACATCAAATCCCGTCACCGCGAATTCGCCATGGCCTCGGGCGAAATGGCGCGCCCGGAGTTCCTGGCCTTTCTCACCCAGACCTTGGGCGCCTGCGCCGCCGTCTCACGAAGCGGCGCAGTGCATTTCGTGTGCATGGACTGGCGGCATATGGACGAACTGTCGGCGGCCGCCCGGAACGTCTACGATAGCCTGTTGAACCTCTGCGTCTGGAACAAATCCAACGCCGGTATGGGCTCCCTATATCGCTCCAAGCATGAGCTGATCTCGGTTTACCGAGTGGGAAGCGCGCCGCATTTCAATGCGGTTGAGCTGGGCCGTCATGGGCGCAACCGCGCCAACGTGTGGGACTACCCCTCGGTGAACAGTTTCCAGGGGCATCGCAGCCAGGACCTCGCCCTCCACCCGACGGTCAAACCGATTGCTCTCGTGGCTGACGCCATCCGAGACGTGACGCGCCGCGGCGAGGTCGTGTTGGACGCATTCCTCGGATCGGGCACCACCCTGCTTGCCGCAGAACGAGAGGGGCGCCGCTTTCGCGGCCTCGACATCGATCCAGCCTATGTCGACCTCGCCCTCGCACGATGGACGGCAATGACCGGGAAAGAGCCCAGACTCGAACCAACCCGTGAGAATGAAACAGCGCTCGCGCCGGCGGAGTATGACCGTTGAGCGACTGGGACGACGAGGACGACGAAGCCGTGGGTTACGGCAAGCCGCCCCGCAGCACGCGATTTCAACCGGGGAGGAGTGGAAACCCTCGCGGCCGGCCGATGAAATCGGAATCTAAGTCAATCATTGCAAAAGCGCTCAACCAACCCGTAGCGGTGACGGTGGAGGGAAAACGAAAAACGATTTCGGCAGCCGAAGCCCTCATCCGCCAACAAATGCAAAAGGCGCTTGCAGGAGACCCGGCATGCGCAAAACATATAATTCAGCTCTTGAAAGACAACGAACGCTACAAATCCCTACGAGGTCAAGGGGATGGCGGCGACGACGACGACGACGGGCCCTTTCAAGAAATCTCCAACTATTTTATATCTACCAACAATACTGATGTAGCACTTTTAGCTCTGGGCGTGGATCGCACCGAAAATCTGCCATCGCCGGTTGTCGAGCTCTTGCTCAAACATTTACCTCGCCGAGAGAAAACCTCGGATGAATGGTGGCGTATTGAACGGGCCATGGAGCAACCTGCCGACTTGGCAAGGATCCGCCAAAAACTGGGAATCTAATATTAAGGAGCAGGATCGCCACTCTGATCAGACGAATAACCCATTCGTTACTGAAGATTGATTCGAAATCAACTAGCAAATGTGCGAGGTACTGCTTTCACGCCACTTCCCACCCGCGCTCAGATTGGTGGCGTCCCACAGCTTTCCCAACAAAGGGCGGCCCTCGCATTCCGGAGGGGGTGTTTCCGGGACAAGGCAGAGACGCACCTTGTCCCCGACGCGCCAGCGTTCGACTTCGGGAACGGTCATGTAGGAGACCTGCATTTCGCCGTTGGCGTAGCTGATGAGGGTCCCGCTTTCCGGCACGCCTTCGAGCCGCGTTCCAATTTCGGCGATGCTTGTTTCGATGCATCCGGCGCCCTGAGAGCCGGCCGCCGCCTGTGGGCTGGGGGTTGGATCGGGCGCGACCTCAGGCCCCTGCGGTGCGGTCGCCTGTGAGGACCGCCCCTCCCCGCCGGCTCCGGTCAGCAACTCGGCGCTCGTGAAGCGCATCAGGAATTCTGGGCGGGTCATGCTCCGGTCGAGCGAGACAAAACTCATCTCGCGAACGCAGTCGGTGCGGTCTGCGAAGAGCGTTCCCGAGAACCGAACCGGATCGCCCTTCTTCAGGTTGGCGAGGATGGTGAAGAGGGGGGAGTTCGGGTCGATCAGCGTGCCCGAACCGATATCCGATAAGGCGTTGTTCCAGGTGCGGACCTGAATGCCGTTGCTGAGCTCGATCGTGAGTACGCCTTTGCCTTCAGAATTCGATCCCAGTTCGACGATACGGCCCGTCCAGCCCGCGACGGTCTTGGATGGAAGAGTCGCGCAGATACTCTCGCCCCTCTTGGCGCGCGTGCCGCCCTTGGCCATATCGTTGCCGGCCGCCTCATAGGCCGCCTTTCCATCGATAACCGCCCTAATGAAGGCTGCTTCGTCGCTTGGCCTGAAGTCCGCAACCGGATCGGACGCGACCTCTCCCTCTGAGCTCGCTCGCAAGGCCGTTGGGAACTGCCGGTTTCCGACAGCGGCCAGGATTATTAGGACCATCCAGCCGAAGCCGATCACCCGCGCCTTGGCGCTGTAGCCTTTACGCAGGAGGAACCAGCTGAAGACGATGGACAGGAGAAAGATGCCGATGGCAAGCGGCGCGCTCACGTGGCGAGACGAGCCTCCTGGCACGTATCGGCCCTGCACCTGCAGCTCAGCGAGACGGCTCTTCAGCCGCTCGGCCTCGGCCCTGGGATCCTCGAATTCGACCATGCTCCTACCCCCGCCTGGTGATCGGGGAGTTGGAAAGCCTCACCTAGGAGAAGCCGCGCCAGTCTTTAGGCTTGCGCCCTGGACATACACTGACGCCTCCCCGACCGCATGGTCGAGGAGTGCTGGTGACGGCCGCACCCGGGCCGCCTAGGTAAGGGGTTTCCACGCCCCAGGCCGACGGATTGCGCCGACCCGGGGCGAACGTTAGAGGCTCTGACGGCGAAGCTCAACTCGGAAGACCGCGACACCGCGAATGCGCCAAAGGACTAAGCTGCTTTCGCAGCAGTGCGGAATGGTGCTGACGGCACAGGGCAGACTGAACGACAGCTCGTTTCGCATCCTGCCTGAAGCTCGAGGAATCCCTTTTCGGACAGGACTACCTGATTGCTGCGCCAACGCCCCCGCTGCACCAGCGGACATGACCAGCCTCGAGCACCAGCCCGCGCTCACCCGGGGCAGAGAAGCGCCACTAGCGGACATTCGCGCCTGCGCGGTGAGCAGACATTCACGGAGCGATCATGTCGCGCTAAAAGCCACCGCCACGGCGCACGTCTCCCGTTTGACCACAGTCCCATAGTACAATCGGCGATGTGAAAGGGATGGGGTCATGAGAGACGAATTTCTCAAACTCGGCGAGACGTACCCCAAGGCGCCAATCTGGCGAGATCCAGGGCTAGTTGGATCGCCGGTAGTCAGACACGTTGAGACGGCCTTACCTAATGCTGTGAAGGCTGCACTAGGACCTAATGCGGCCCGCTACGACATTCACGGCAGCGCGGGCGATGGAAGCTGGACTCATACTCCCTGGGTGGTGCTTCTCGATCCCGCGGTCACAACCAGCGTCACCGACGGCTACTATGTCGTCTACCTTCAAAGTAAGGGCTGCGAGCGTCTCTACCTTACCTTGAATCAAGGCTGCACAGCGCTGAAGGAAGCTGTCGGTATGCCCGGTGCACGCGAAGGACTCGCGCGGCGCGCAGACATCATGTGGTCGCGCGTGAAGCCTCATGCCAAGCGGCTAAAACGTCTGCAGATGGACTTAGGCGTGGATCGCACTGTCTGGCGCGGCAAGCTCTATGAACTCGGCGCCGTAGCAGGAGTGGAGTACTGCACCGACGCGCTACCATCAGCAGCGGATATGCAGGCGGACTTACTCGAAGCGCTCGAACTCTATGAACGCGTCAAACGGGCTGGGGGATGGGAGGCAGAAGATACATTGGTGGCCGACATGGCCGCGGACCACGTAGGAACAACGCTCGAACAGGCGAAGCGCTACCGGCAGCACAGATCTATTGAGCGTCAGAGTGCTCATTCGCGAAAAGTGAAAAAGGCCTTGGGCACGCGCTGTATGGGCTGTCGGGTTGAGCTTCAGGAGCACTATGGAGAGGCCGCAGCTGGTGTGATCGATGCTCGCTACCGGGGCGCAGGGTCGCCCTTCACGGGGCCAACCAAGCTCGAGGTGACTTGTGACGACTGCGACACCCGCCAGCCTGCAGGCCGCGCTCGAGGAGGGGTATCTCCGCTATTTCGATACCGCCTTCTGGCTGCGCGACGCGCAGATGATGGCGGAGCGTCGGTGCCTGCTGTCCGGCCAACGCGTTCTCTTTAGGGAGCCGTTGCTCGAGGCGCTCTTTCCCTATGAAAGCCGTGAAACCATCGCTGACGTTGTGAGCGGCGTCGGCTTGAGCGCGTCCGTCGCCCGAGAACTTGACCGATTGATCTTTGGCGGCAGCGGTGAGAGCGCGCTTCGTCCGCACCAGGCCCGGGCTTTGCGGACCTCCATCGAGGGGCGAGAGGGCCGGCGTCATGCCGTGGTTACGTCGGGTACGGGCTCGGGTAAGACGGAATGCTTCCTCCTGCCGATCTTCGCCCGCCTTCTTGCGGAGGCTGAACGCTGGCCAGCGCCACGAGCGCTGAATACCTGGTGGCGAAACCCACCGTCAGACGACCCTTGGTCGCCGCTGCGTCACGGGACCAACCGGCCGTCAGCCGTTCGGGCGCTCGTGCTCTATCCGACGAATGCTCTGGTCGAAGACCAAGTGGCGCGCATACGCCGCGCGATGCTGGCCTCGACAGGGGAGGGGGCACCGCAGATGTTCTTCGGTCGCTACACCGGGGCGACCATCGGCAGCGGGCCACGGCCGCAAGATTTCAACGACCGGCGCCTGAGAGAGACGGCCGGCGAACTCCAGGCCATGGAGGCCGAACTCGCGGCGTTGGACCCGACAGCCGACGCCGACCTGCGACCGCAATTTTCCGATCCTTTATGCGGTGAGATGCTGACCCGGTGGGACATGGTCCCGAATCCGCCCGACATCCTGGTCACCAACACAACCATGCTCAACGTCATGCTCATGCGCGACGTCGAAGAGCCGATCTTTCGATCCACCGCCGCGTGGCTCGCAGCCGACCCCAGTCGCGCGTTCACGCTGGTGGTCGACGAATTGCACACTTATCGGGGCACCCAAGGCACAGAGGTTTCGCTTGTCGTCCGGAACCTACTGCGACGGCTCGGGATCAGTCCGGATTCGCCTCAACTTCGGTGCATAGCCACCAGCGCCAGCCTCGATGGCGCCGAAGGGCTCGAATTTCTCGAGTCGTTCTTTGGAGTCTCACGCGACACGTTTGACGTCATCCCCGACGAGCCGCGCCCCCCGCGGCCGCCCATTCGGCTGCCTGTGGCGCCGTTCGCGAGCCTCGGTGAGGAGCCTGGCCGAGCTGATCTTCGATCAAGGGGGCCGGGACCTCGAGTCTCTGGGCGCCGCCTACATGGCGCCGCTCAGCGACATCTCGGCCCGCATCCGTCTCCGCGGCGCCGCCGCGGTAGAGGCGCTGTGTTCGGCCCTACGGATCATCGGGCTCGTCGGATCTTTTAGTGACGATCCAACCGATCGGCAGCCACGCTGGCTCAGCACGGACCCTCCGGGACCGCTCCGGAATTGGTTGCGCGCCGTTGCGGATCGCCACCGCGTAGACCAGAGCGGCCTTGAGGACGATATCCGCCAAGCCCTCACCGATGCGCAGATCATCGACTCCACCTGGCGCTTGCGCACTCACGAAACGGCTCAGGTCCCGCTCACGCTGCGGCTGCCGACCCGACCGGAAGTGCAGCGTTGCGCTCGGTGCGCCCGTGTTCACATCCACGGTTCGGCGGGCGTGTGCACCAACCCGCGGTGCCTGAACACCACCTTTGAGGCAGTTCCCCGGGAGGAGGACATCGACGATTACTACGGGTGGCTGTCCCGCAAGGCGCCGCACCGGCTCCACGTCGAGGAGCTCACAGGCCAAACCAAGCCGCTGACAGAGCAGCGCCGGCGGCAACGCCATTTCAAGGGCGCGTTCATGCGCCCGCCCCGCGAGAGCGAGCTGTCCCACGGCATCGACGTTTTGAGCGTGACCACCACCATGGAGGTCGGCGTCGACATCGGAAGCCTGCAAGGCGTTGTGATGGGCAACATGCCGCCCAGGCGCTTCAACTACCAGCAGCGAGTCGGGCGCGCTGGACGTGCCGGACAGTCATTTTCCTACGCGATGACGTTGTGTCGGGACCGAACCCACGACGACTACTACTTCAACAACGCGGAGCGGATGACGGGCGATCGGCCGCCTCAACCCTATCTCGATCTGGCAAGGTTCGAGATCGTGCGCCGCGTCGCTGCGGCCGAGGTCCTCAGGCGGGCCTTCCTCTCGCTTCCAGAGGCTCAGCGACCTGCCCGGACGCGCGACAGCACGCACGGCACCTTCGGCGAAACGGCGGAATGGACGGCCGATTTTAGGGGGCCCGTGTCCGCTTGGCTCGCCGCCAGTGGCGAGGTCGAGACCGTCGTCCGAGGGCTCACGCCATACTCCCCGTTCACCGAGGAGCAGGTTGGCGACCTCATCGCTTATCTGCGCGGGCCCCTGGTAGCGGAGATTGATCGCGTGGTCGCCGACGACGATCGTTTCATTGAGGAGGAACTCAGCGAGCGCTTGGCGGTCGCGGGTCTGCTGCCGATGTTCGGATTCCCCACTCGGGTCCGCGCGCTCTATTTCCGCCCGCCCGCAAACCGGCGAAACGATGATGCTTCCACCCGTCGCACCCAAAAAGCCGCACAAGCGGTCCCGATAGTTGGTCGCGCTGAAATTATGGTCGGCCACCATCGCGGCAGCGGCGGACGTCAGGGAGACCAGCGCCGCAAGGTATGGCGGCGGTCCCCGCTTGCCAGCGCGCTCCCACCGTGCGGCGGCCTGAAGTTGCGGATTGAAGAGCGACACCCCGGAGCGCCACCCAAGGCTGGCTGAAAAGACCGTTTCGAGGTTCGCACCGATTACGACGCTCAACGCCTTCAGGCGTTCGGGCTCGACGAACAGGTAAAGCGGCTGCGCCTCGAACCGTCCGTCCAACAGCTCGTCCGCCAAGGCCCGGTTCCAAGCCTCCAGGTCGTTCCCCGCCTCGGCTACCCCCGCGCCGTCCACACAGGCCCCTCTTCTCGGCACATTTGCGTCCGAGCTTCACCGTGGCGCCGGTACAAGTTGAACACAACCCGCGCGAGCGGCCGTGATTTAACCTCGACGATGAATTATCGCAGGGTGAGGCGATATTCAGATCGCACGGAGGCCATTGCAGAGCATTGGCCAAGGAAGGATGCTATCTCCAGGTCACCCATGATGCTTGCTCGCCAACACGAAGGACCCGCCATCGCACCCATTTCCCCGTTGCGGGAACTCGGGGCCTATGAGGCCATGTGGCTTGAGCAAGGCGCGACCTTCAAAACCGTGGCCGACAAGTTTGCCAAGGATCCGAGCGCGTTACCCTCGGATTTTGTGCCGCCGAGCGCCGCGGACCGTTGCGCTTCTGAGGCGCTCGCCGCTTTGAGCCGGGCCGGGGTTACTCGCTTCGGTGTCCGAATCAACCACGCGGGCGACTATCCACGGAAGCTGCGCGATGCCCGCCATCCTGTCGAATTGCTGTACTACCAAGGCGGCTGGGAACTGACCGAAACCCGAAGTGTCGCGGTCGTCGGAAGCCGAAAGGCTTCAGAGTACGGGCGGCGGCGCGCAGCGGTTCTGGCTCGAGAACTCGTCCGCCAAGACATTACCGTGGTCTCTGGACTGGCTGAGGGTATCGACACCGCCGCCCACACCAGCGCGCTCGAACATGGCGGCAGAACAATCGCGGTCATCGGCACGCCGCTGGGGACCTACTACCCGCCCGCCAATCGAGCGCTGCAAGACCGGATCGCCCGCGAGCATCTGCTTATCTCGCAGATCCCAGTGCTCCGGTACGGGCGTCAAGCGGTACCGCAAAACCGGCTCTTCTTCCCCGAGCGCAACATCACCATGAGCGCGCTGACGGAAGGCACGATCATAGTTGAGGCCGGCGAAACGTCTGGCACGCTGACCCAGGCTCGGGCGGCCCTCCACCAAGGCCGAAAGCTATTCATTCTGGATTCCTGTTTTCAGCGGGCTGACATCACCTGGCCTGCGAAGTTTGAAGCGCAGGGCGCGATCCGCGTCCGCCGCGCCGAGGACATCTGGGCGGCGCTGGGCTGATCCCATGCGCCTGCTGCAGATCGACGCCAGCAATATTGGCGACCATGCGCGCCTGACTACAAACGACGCCTGCTATCACATCTACGAGTACACGAGCGGGCGGAACTATAGGTTCAGCAAGACCAACCAACTGATTTCCAATTTGAAGAAGAAGCCAACCGCGAGCGACGGCGAGCGGCATTGGAAGGGTCAAGCCATCCGGCAGTGTGGCGCCGACCTGAAGGCCGTGCTGGACCCTAAGTGGCTTGCCGACGCGACGATCGTTCCTGTCCCAGGCTCGAAGGCCCGGGGGCATGCGGATTTCGACGATCGCATTGAACAGATCGGTCGGCTGATCCGCCCAGGCCAGGACGTCCGGAACTTGGTCGTTCAATCGCAATCGACCGTCGCCGCTCATGAAGCGGCGGCCGGGCAACGTGTTACGGTCGAGGACCTGCTGGCGATTTACGAGATCGACGAGGCTCTTGCCGATCCAGAGCCGACGAAGATCGTCATCCTCGACGACGTCTTGACCGCCGGCACGCACTTCCGAGCGATGCAAGTGATCTTGTCTCAGAGGTTTCCGAACGCGCAGATCATTGGGTTGTTCGTCGCGCGCCGAATTTTCCCGAACCCTTTCGATGCGCTCCAAGAATGATGGCGCGCCGCACAGGTCCTGATGATCAGGTGTCTGCCCCTGCCGTCTGGATGGAGGCGCCGGTGACAGCGCGCTCACCGACGGCAATCAGCCTGTTCACGGGCGCGGGCGGCCTCGACTACGGCTTCGAGGCTGCCGGCTTTCGGACGGCAGTCGCCTTGGAACGCGACGCCCGTTGTTGCCAGACCCTTCGGAAGAACCGGGATTGGCCAATCATCGAGCGCCCCATAGCCGAGGTTGGCACGAGCGAGTTGCTGGCGGCGGCGGGGCTGGCCCGCGAAATCCGATGCCAACTCCTGGGCCAGCCAAGGGCCGCCGGACTCAAGCTAGCTCTCTCAAAGGCTCCTACGCCGCCTCCCGCGACGACCGCTCAAAGCGCCGTTCCCCAGGAATTTCTATCCCTTCGTGGGAAGCATCAAGCTCATCCCGGCACCGGTCTAGGCCCTGGGGCTCAGAACCGAATTTTGGCCGACACGTGAGTAGTCAACAACATCTTGTGGCCACCGAACGCAACTGACCAGAATCGCGGCCGCACGCTTGATGCCACCTCGCCTCATTAGCGAATTTGCTATTCCGATCAGCAGACATTCCCAGTGTCCCAGAAGAGCCCAACTCAAACGTCGCCTTGCAAAGCCCCATGCACTAACATTGCACCCGGACCACCCGACTGGGTCAGGCCACCGTGCCTTTCTGGGCACAGTTCGTGGCCCCAACTGGAATGGCCGGGTTGGCCCGCCAGTGCATCCTGTGCGTCTATCGCCCGCTTGGTGGGCGGCAACCGAGCCAAGCGACGTGTGCGCATTTACGAAGCTGGACAGCCTTCACCCAGACTTTCATCATTGCCTGAACCACCGCGCAAAACGGTGAGGAAGGATCTTTTGTCATGGCCACCGAGCCAGCCTCCGCGGCAAGCAACACCCTGAGTGAATTCGAGTTTTCGATGATCGTGGCGATGAACGGCTTCCTGCGCTGGGCCGTCCATTGCGCGGAGGCGGTGGGGGCCAGGGGCTTCAGCGCGCTCGACGTCCTTGTGCTGCACATGGTCAACCACCGTGCCCGCAACAAGAAGCTGTCAGACATCTGCCTGATCATGAACATCGAAGACACTCACACCGTCGCCTACTCTCTGAAGAAGCTTGAGGAACAGGCCTACGTCGCGCACAAATACAATGGGCGCGACCGCATCTATTATTCGTCTGCGGATGGCGACGCCCTATGCGAAGCTTATCGTCAGATCCGCGAAGACAACCTTGTCGCCAGCCTGCGCGACGACGGCATGGATTTCGAGAACATCGCCCAGATCTCGAAAATGCTGACGCGGATCGGCCGCTACTATCTACACGCCAGCCGCGCCGCGCTCGTCGGCGCCGAAGACGGCCGCGGGGGGTGAATGGCGCCAGGGCAGGTCGTCCCGCACGCACGCCCAGGCATGCCCGGTCCCGTCCTCGCGCAATGTCGGGACGGCAACTGCGCAATTGGCCAAGGCGTAGGGACAGCGGGTGCGAAAGACGCAGCCGCTGGGCGGAGCGGCCGGGCTTGGAATCTCCCCCGTAAGCACCACCCTCTCGCCCCGACCGGCTCGGTCGAGGCGTGGGCTCGCCGAAAGCAGGGCCCGCGTGTAGGGGTGCATGGGTTGGGTGAAAAGGCTTTCGGCGGGACCGTTCTCAACCACGCGCCCCAGGTACATCACCACCACCCTGTCCGAGATATGGCGCACGATGTCGAGGTCGTGCGAGATGAACAGCAGCGTCAGGCCGAGGTCCTTGCGCAGGTCGGTCAGCAGGTTGACGATCTGCCCCTGGACCGACACGTCGAGGGCCGACACCGGCTCGTCGGCGACCAGGACGCGGGGATTGACCATCAGCGCGCGGGCGATGCTGATCCGCTGGCGTTGGCCCCCTGAAAACTGGTGCGGATAGCGGTCCAGGGCGGCGTCGGACAGGCCGACTTTCTCCAGCATTGCGCGAACCATTTCGCGGCGTTCCGCGCCCGCGCCGATCCTGTGCACCGTCAGCCCCTCACCCACGCTCCGCCCGATGGTAAGGCGCGGATTCAGGCTCGCCATCGGGTCCTGAAACACCATCTGCAGGTCGCGGCGCAGCGGTTTCAGCCGCCGCTCAGGCAGGGTCGCCAAGTCGGCGCCGTCAAAGAGGATGCTTCCGGCGCTGGCCGGGGTCAGGGCCAGGATCAGCTTGCCCAGGGTGGACTTGCCCGAGCCGGACTCTCCCACGACGCCGACGGTCTCGCCTGCGAAAACGTTGAAGGAGACCTCATGCACCGCGCGCACGAGGCTGCGTTGGCCCGCGGCGTTGACCGTGGGGAAGTGCTTGCTGACTCCCCGTACGGCGATCAGCGGCGCCTGGCCTTCACCTCGCAAGGTCATGCTGCGAGCTCCCGCCAGCGGAAGCATCTGACTAGGCGCCCCGAACCGGTGTCTTCGAGATCGGGGTCGGCCTCGGTGCAGGCGGCGATCGCCGATGCGCACCGCGGCGCAAAGGCGCAGCCGGGCGGCCGGCTCTGCGGATCGGGGGCCGACCCGGGGATCGACGCGATGCGTCCGTGCGACGCCGTCCCGTCGCCCGAGGGAATGCAACGCAACAGCGCGCGCGTATAAGGATGCCGCGGCGCGCGCAGAACTGCGTCGACGTCCCCCGCCTCGACGATGCGGCCGGCATACATCACCAGCACCCGGTCGGCGATCTCGGCGACGACGCCCATGTTGTGAGTCACCAGCAGGAAGGCGGTCTGGTCGGCGCCGGCCTTCAGGTCGCGGAATAGCTCCAGGATCTGCGCCTGGATGGTGACGTCCAGGGCCGTGGTGGCCTCGTCGGCGATCAGTAGGGACGGCCTGCAGACCAGCGCCATGGCGATCATGACCCGCTGCCGCATGCCTCCCGAAAGCTGGTGGGGATACTGGCGAAGGCGCAACGCAGGGTCGGCGATCCCGACTTTCGTAAGAAGCTCCAGAGACAGGGTGTCGGCGTCACGCCGCGACAGCTTCAGATGGCGGGCGGCGATCTCGCGGAGCTGGGCGCCGATGGTGAGGACCGGGTTCAGGCTGCCTGTCGGATCCTGGGCGACCATGGCGATCTCGGCGCCGCGGAGGTCGCGCAGCCCTCGGTCGTCCTGGGCGAGCAGGTCCACGACCTTGCCGTTGCGCCGGCGGAACAGGGCCCGCCCGCCGCTGACCGCCGCGGGCGCTTCGATCAGGCCAATAATGGAATGACAGGTGATCGACTTGCCCGATCCAGACTCTCCGACCATGGCCAGGGCCTCGCCGCGTCGCAGGGTGAAGCTGGACTGGCTCACCGCGTCGAAGCGCCCTCTGGACGTGGCGATCTGGGTGGTCAGGGCGTCTACCGACAGGACTACGTCGTGATCGAGCGTTTGGCTGGAAGGCTCCGCTGACACTCGATTATGCATGGGGTCTTTTCGTCTGCGCCGGTTCGCGTGTCGACCGGCCTGGAAGCGGTCGTCGTCGATGGTCTTCGGCGGGGGGAACCGATGTCAACACTAGGCTGTCCTCCGCCTTCTTTTGCGAATTGGGCCTAGATTCACGTCAAATCGCCGGCAATTCAGGTGATGTCCTTGCAAAGCTGGGGCATCGGGTCGGCCGGTCACGGCGTGATGACGGCTTCACCCCCTGACCGTTCGCAAGCCTCCTTTTGAAAAAGCCAGCTTTATCAGCAAGATCGCGGGGCGCGCGCCTTCGCTCGGCACGCAAACTTCCGAAAAATTGCTTTGAAATTGCGGCCAGAAAACCAGTGGGTCGAAACGTTGAAATGGCTTTGATTTGATCGATACAGATTACGTGTCGGAAAATTTTCGCATGTACTGCAAGGAGGCGTTGTGATCGGCGAGGGGGTGAAGTCGAAACTGATGCTTGGCGTGGCGGTGGCCGCGCTGGCGATGCTTTCCGCACAGTCCGTGCTGGCGCAGAGCGCCGACCCCGCCAACGTGGGCGAGGTTGTTGTCACGGCGCAGCGCCGCGAAGAGGTGCTGCAGAAGGTCCCTCTCAGCGTCTCGGCGCTGACCGGCTCGATGCTGCAGAGCCGGGGGGTCACCCGTCTCGAAGAATATTTCGCGATGGTGCCGGGCTTCTCCTATTCGCAGATCGGCGCAGGGGAGCGGAATGGACAGAATCTGGCGATCCGCGGGGTCGCCAACACCCGCATCTTCAACGTCCAGGACGGCACCGCCGCCCAGACGGTGGGCTTCTATATCAATGACGTCCCGATCCAGGCGGTCGACAACAAGCTGTTCGACGTCGGCCGGGTCGAGATCTTGAAGGGACCTCAGGGCACCCTCTACGGCCAGGCCTCGCTCGGCGGGACCGTGAAGATCGAAACGGCCAAGCCGTCCCTCGACCGTTTCCAGGCCACGGTCGAGGGCACCGGGTCGAGCACCTTCGGCCACGCGGCCAGCGCGGACCTGAATGCCATGGTCAACGTGCCGCTGGTGGAGGGCAAACTCGCCGCGCGGGCCGTGGCCTACCACCGCTATGCAGGCGGCTACATCGATTGGGTCCCGGCCGATCCGGCCCGCCCCTTCGCGCGCGCCGTCAGCTTCACGGGGGGAACACCGGCCCAGATCGCCGCCTCGACCGGCCAGAACACCCCTAATGTCGTGGAGGACGCCAACCACGAGACCACCACCGGCGCCCGTCTGGAGTTCAAGTACCAGCCGACCGACGCCCTGCAGATCTCACCCTTCATCTGGTACCAGGACCGCTCGGCGCCGTTCGACAACGAATACGACCGCAACTTGAACGCCGGGCTGATCCAACGCCGCTTCGTGGTCTCGACCCGCAGCGAGAACTTCCTGCTGATGGGCCTGCCGATCCAGTATTCGAACGACTGGGCGACCTTCACTTCGGTCAGCGGCTACTACAAGCGCAAGGCCGGCTGGCTGCAGGACCTCAACACCCTCGCCTTCAACAACTTCGGGGGGACCGCCTCGGGCGGGCTGGCCGTGGTTTCAGTGCCGGTCGTGCGGAACGTGTCGACGTCGTACAGCCAGGAATTCCGCGTCTCCTCCAACAAGGAGGCGCAGCCAAAGTGGCTCGACTGGGTGGTGGGCGGCTCTTTCTATCAGGAAATGCGCTACTCCCCGATCTTCTGGCAGGCGCCGGGCTTCAACGCCGCCGCTGCTCCCGGCAAGGGAATCCCTCGCGCCGACGAGTTGATCCAGGCGGCCGACCAGCACTTCAAATACCATTCGTGGGGCGCGTTCGGCGACATCACCGTGCACTTCACGGACCAGTTGTCCTTCGCGGCAGGCGTTCGCTACTACGACATCGGCCAGCGGTTCATCCGCAATGACAACGGCGCCCTGGCGCCCTGCAACGCCTCGGCCGGCTGGTGCAACAGCGCCAACGCGACCCAGTCGGAGTCGGGCTTCACCCCCAGGTTCAACCTGTCTTATAAGCCCACCGACAACAACATGCTCTACGTCTCGGCCGCCGAAGGCTTCCGAGCCGGCGGCTTCAACAACGCCGCTCAGTTGAGTTCGTCCCAGTGTTCGGCCGCCGTCGCGGCGACCGGCATCGATCCGACCAGCCCCGGCTTCAAATCGGACTCCACCTGGCAGTACGAGGTGGGGTCCAAGAACAGCTTCGGCGGCGGCCGCTTCACTCTGAACGGCTCGGCCTTCATGATCGACTGGACCAACCTTCAGCAGAGCATCGCGCTGACGGCCTTCGATCCCAAATGCGCCTTCAGCGCCACCGCCAACGTCGGCACGGCCAAGGTGAAGGGCTTCGAACTGGAGGCCAACGCCCGCCCGGCGCCGCCGGTTCTGGTCGGTGCGAATGTCTCCTACACCCACGCCCGCATCGGCGCCCCGCCGGTCGGGGCTCCAAACCGGCAAGGCCAGCCGGTGCAAGGCGTGCCCGACTGGAGCGGCAGCGCCTATGCGCAGTACGATTTCGAGGTGCTGGGCAAGTACAACAGCTACCTGCGGGTGGACTGGCAGTATGTCGGCAAGCGCAAGGGGCCGGGCTTCGCGCCAGGCAACACCTTCTATGACGTGAAGGCCTACGACGTGACCAATCTCAGGTTTGGGGTCACGGTGAAGAATGTCGAGACGATCCTCTTCCTCGACAACGCCTTCAACAAGATCATGGAGTTCGGCGCCCTGCCGCTCGCCGGCGAGACCTTCACCAATCAGGTCCTCATCGGCCGGCCCCGCACCGCGGGCGTCACCGTGCGGCTGTCTTACTGATCTCATCTTCGTAAAGGCGGTGCGGGCTCCCCAGAGGCTCGCGCCGCCCCCGCCGGCCTGAAAGCATTCCATGAAAATAACCGACGTCGAAGCGCTCTACCTGCGTCTTCCCACGATCGAGGAGCGCACCGACAGCTCCCAGGACGCCCTGCTCGTCCGGATCACCACGGACGCCGGGATTGTGGGTTGGGGCGAGGTCGACTCCTCGCCCATGGTCGCCAAGGCGATCATCGAAGCGCCATATTCGCACACCCTGTCCTCAGGGCTCCGGCATCACCTGATCGGCGAGGACCCGCTCGACATCGCCCGCCTGTGGCAGAAGATGTACCAGAGCACGCTGTATATCGGCCGCTCGGGGGCGGTGATCCACGCCATGGCCGGCATCGACCTCGCCCTCTGGGACATCAAGGGCAAGGCGCTGGGCCAGCCGGTGCACAAGCTGATCGGCGGCAGCTTCCGCAATAAGTTGCGCACCTACGCCAGCAACATGTTCCAGTTCAGCCCCGAGGCGACCGCCGACCGGGCGCGCGCGGCGGTGGACAAGGGGTTCTCGGCGGTCAAGTTCGGCTGGGAGCCGTTCGGCCGCACCCTCAAGGCCGACATGGCCTACCTCAAGGCGCTGCGCGGCGCGGTGGGCGACGAGGTCGACATCCTGCTCGACGTCGGCCTGGTGTGGGACGCCAAGACCGCCATTCAGCGCGCCCGGCGGTTCGAGGAGTTCAACCTTCTCCTGATGGAAGAGCCGCTTCATCCCGACAATCTCGACGGCTACGCCCGCCTGTCGGAGGCCGTCGACACCCACATCGCCGCTGGCGAGGAAGAGGCCACGGTCCAGGGCTTCGTGCGGCTGATGGACCAGGGGAAGATCGACATCGCCCAGATCGACCTCACGCGCTGCGGCTTCACCCAGGCGCTGCAGATCGCCGCCCTGGCCAAGGCGCGGGGACTACCCTGCATCAACCATAACTTCACCACCGACATCAACACGGCGGCCTCGCTGCACTTCCTGGCGTCGATCCCTAACGCCTTCATCATGGAATACTGTGTCGAGCCGGGTGAGATTTCGCGATCTCTGGTCAAGAACCCGATCCGCATCGTCGACGGCTACGCCACCGTGCCGGAGGAGCCCGGGCTTGGCGTCGAACCGAACCCTGACGTGATCGAGAAATATCTCGTCCGCTGAGCAGAGGCGTCATGACCTTATCGACACGCCTGGCCGGCAAACAGATCCTGGTGACCGCGGCCGGGGCCGGCATCGGCCGCGCCAGCGCGCTACGTCTGGCGGCGGAAGGGGCTGAGGTGGTCGCAACCGACCTCGACCAGGCATCCCTTGAGGCTCTCGCGGGGACGCCGGGGATTCAGTCGCGCCGGCTCGATGTCACCGACGGCGCAGCCGTAGCTGCGCTGGCGCAGGAGTTGGGACCGCTCGGCGGCCTGTTCAACTGCGTCGGGATCGTATCCTCCGGTACGGTGCTCGCCTGTTCAGAGGCGGACTGGAACAGGGCGCTGGAGGTCAACGTCACCGCCTGCTTCCGAATGATCCGCGCCTTCCTGCCCGGGATGCTGGCGCGGGGGACGGGCTCCATCGTCAACATGGCCTCGATCGTCTCCAGCCTGAAGGGCGCGCCGAACCGGGCCGCCTACATGGCGTCGAAGGCGGCGGTGATCGGCCTCACCAAGTCGGTGGCGGCCGATTTCGTCGGCCAGGGTGTCCGCTGCAACGCGGTCTGCCCCGGTACGGTGGACACCCCGTCGCTGCAGGAAAGGCTAAGGGCCACCGGCGACTATGACGCCGCCCGCCGCCAGTTCGAGGCGCGTCAGCCGATGGGCCGGCTGGCTGCCCCCGAAGAGATCGTCGGCCTCGTCGCCTATCTGCTTTCGGACGAGGCCAGCTTCGTCACCGGCCAGGCCTATGCGGTCGACGGCGGCTGGTCCACGTGACGCCACACAGGGAGTTCAGTCGATGAAGCTGGTGCGTTTCGGCCCGGCCGGTGAGGAAAAGCCGGGTATCGTGGACGATGGCGGCGTGATCCGTGACCTGTCGGGCCATATCCGCGACCTCGACCTGGAGGAGCCCGACCTGCTGGCCCGCATCGCCGCGCTGGAGGTTGGACGGCTGCCGGCCGTTCCGGCGAACGTCCGGCTTGGGCCTCCCGTCTCTCGGGTCGGCAAGTTCATCGCCATCGGCCTGAACTACATGGACCACGCCATCGAGGCGAACATGCCCATCCCGGCCGAGCCGGTGGTGTTCATGAAGGCGACAAGCTGCATCGTCGGGCCGAACGATCCGGTGGTCCTGCCCCGCGGCTCTCAGAAGACCGACTGGGAGGTCGAGCTCGGCGTCGTCATCGGCCGGCGTGCGAGTTACGTCGAAGTCGGACAGGCGCTGGACCATGTCGCCGGCTATGTCGCAGTCCATGACGTCTCCGAGCGGGAATATCAGCTCGAACGGGGCGGAACCTGGGACAAGGGCAAAGGTTGCGACACCTTCGGGCCGATCGGCCCGTGGCTGGTCACTCGCGACGAGGTCCCCGATCCCCGGGCGCTGGAGCTGTGGCTCGACGTGAACGGCGAACGGCGCCAGCGCGGGAACACCGCGACCATGATCTTCGGCTGCGCAGAGATCGTCGCCTACGTCTCGCGTTTCATGACCCTGACGCCCGGCGACATCATCACCACCGGCACCCCGCCCGGCGTCGGCATGGGCATGAAGCCGCCGACCTTCCTGAAGCGGGGCGACATCGTCACCCTCGGCATCTCGGGCCTGGGCGACCAGCGCCAGGAAATCCGCGCGCCCGACTAAGCTTCACGGCCTGACGTCCATTCCGTCCTGCCGTCTCGAGGTCACAACTCGGGACGGATTTGTTGCGTGCGCCGCCGCGGCGCGGAGTTTCCCAAGAAATTGCCGAGAGTTTCCCGCCATAGTATTTCGAATGTAGAAATCTATGCATTTATTGACTTGCTCCTGGCGTCTTGAAAAATAAGCAACGTGAAACGCGCCAGAACAAATGGCATCGGCGACATGATTTGGTGAATGAGTTCGATCTCATGTGTCAATTCGATGAAATCGCCACGCGAACCGAGGCATAGATTTTATCAACAAGAAGAACGCGATAGATGTTTAGAATAGGCGTTGATATCGGCGGCACCTTCACCGATTTCGTGCTGATCGAAGAGGCGACCGGAGTCGCCAAGCTGCACAAGCGGCTGACCACACCGTCGGACCCGTCCGAGGCCGTGATCGAGGGCGTCCGCAGCCTGCTGGAGGAGAACGGCGTCGCCATCGCGGACGTCTCCGGCGTGGTCCATGGCACCACTCTCGTCACCAATGCGCTGATCGAGCGGCGGGGCAGCCCGACCGGCATGCTGGTCACCCGCGGCATGGGCGACATCCTGGAGATAGCCCGCGAGCGTCGCTACGACCTGTTCGACCTGCGGCTGCAGTTCCCCCAGCCCGTGGTGCAGCGGCATTGCCGGCGCGAGATCGACGAACGCGTCCGCTACGACGGCCTGGTCACCCAGCCCCTCGACTTGGACGAAGTGCGTGCCGCCGCGGCCGACCTTGTCGAGCGCGAGGCGATCGAGGCCTTGGCGATCTGCTTCCTCAACTCCTACGCCAACCCTGAGCATGAGTTGCAAGTCGAGCGGATGCTATCGGCGATCTATCCGGACCTGAAGATATCCTGCTCGTCGAACGTCGTGCCCTACATCCGCGAGTACGAGCGGTGGACCACCACCACCATGAACGCTTACGTCCAGCCCGTCGTCGATCGCTACGTGCGGCGCATGGAGGATCGGCTGGCGGAGATCGGTTTCGTCGGCCAGTTGCACATCATGACCTCCAGCGGGGGGATGGCGACGCCGGAGGTGGCGCGCCGGTTCCCGATCCGGCTGCTGGAATCGGGTCCGGCGGCGGGCGCGCTGATGGCCTCGCGGGTGGGCTCGCAACAGCAGATCGACCGCATCCTGTCCTTCGACATGGGCGGCACCACCGCCAAGGGCGCCCTGGTCCGCAACGGCAAGCCGCTCAAGAAGTACGAGTTGGAAGTCGCCCGCATCCACGAGTTCAAGGCCGGCAGCGGACTTCCCGCCCGCGCGCCCGTGGTCGACATGATCGAGATCGGCGCCGGCGGCGGATCGATCGCCTGGATCGACGAACGAGGCCTGATCCGCGTGGGCCCCAAGAGCGCCAGCGCCGCGCCTGGGCCTGCCTGCTATGGGCGGGGCGGTGCCTTGCCGACCCTGACCGACGCCAATCTGGTGCTCGGCTACCTCGACGCCGACGCCTTCCTGGGCGGGAAGATGAAGCTGGACGTGGCCGCGGCCAGCGCCGCCATCGAGACGGTGATCTCGTCGCCGCTTCAGCTCGACCTCGTCCGGGCGGCGTGGGGGATCCACGAGACGATCAACGAGGACGTGGCGCGCGCCTTCCGCGTCCACGCCTCGGAGCGCGCCTTCGATTACCGCCAGTCGGCCATGGTCGGGTTCGGCGGTTGCGGCCCGATCCACGCGGTGCGCATTGCGCGTAAACTGAATGTGCCCAAGGTGGTGCTGCCGCCGGGCGCTGGGGTGATGTCGGCCTTCGGCCTGCTGGTCTGCCCCTTCTCGTTCGAGGCCGCGCGGTCCCGCCGCGTGTCCCTGAAGGACCTGGACGACCAAGCCTACGACGAGATCTTCGCCCCGGTCGTGCAGGAGGTGCGGGCAGTTCTGATCGAGGCCGGCGTCGCCGAAGGGGACATCACCATCCGCCGCAGCCTCGACATGCGCTACGAAGGTCAGGGCTATGACGTCGAGGTCGACGCCCTGGATGGAACCGCGGGGTTGCACGAGAAATTCGTCGCCGCCTACACCAGCCTCTTCTCCTCCGTGCTGCTGGAAGAGCCGATCGAGATCGTCAACTGGAAGGTCGAAGGCAGCGGCCCGGCCCCCTTCGCCGAGCTCGCACGCGGCTTCAGCCTGCCCACGGCGCAGTCGGTCAAGCCGCCGGTCGGCCGCCGCCCGATCTTTGTGCCTGAACTGGGGACGATGGCGGAGGCCCCGGTCTACGACCGCTACCAACTCCGCCCGGAGGACAGCTTCGTCGGCCCGGCTGTGGTCGAGGAGCATGAAGCGACGCTGGTGCTGGGCCGGGGCGACACGGTCCGCCTCGACGAAGACCTCAACCTGATCGTGTCCGTGAATCTGGAAGGCTAGTGGCATGAGCGTCATCGACCGCATCAGCCTGGGGATCATCTGGGACCGGCTGATCGCCATCACCGATGAGACCCTGAACACCCTGGTCAGGACCTCCTTCTCGGCCAATGTGCGCGAGAGCTACGACCTGTCGTGCGTCCTGTTCGACGGTCAGGGCCGGCTGATCGCCCAGGGCAGCTACAGCGTGCCCTCCTTCACCGGCACCGCGCCGGTGACCATGGCGGCGATGCTGGAGCGCTTCCCGTCCGAGACCTTGCAGCCGGGCGACGTGATCGCCACCAACGACCCCTGGCTGGGCACCGGCCACCTCTACGACATCAACGTGATGCGGCCGATCTTCCGGAAGGGAAAGCTGGTCGCCTATTCGATGAGCATCACCCATCTGCCGGACATCGGCGGCCTCGGCTTCTCCGCATCGGCGCGGGAGATCTACGAGGAGGGGTTGCGGATCCCGGTCTGCAAGATCGTCGAGGCAGGCGAGCCCAACGCCCTCCTGCTGGAAATCATCAAGAACAACGTCCGCGTCCCTGACCAGACCCTGGGCGATCTTCACGCCAACATCGCCTGCAACGAGGTTTCCGCGCGCCTGCTGCTCGAATTCATGAACGAATACGGCCTGGATAGCCTCGACTCGCTGGGCGACCAGATCATCGAAAGCTCGGAAACGGCGTTGCGGAAGGCGATCAGGGCGATACCGGACGGCCGCTTCAGCCACTCGATCCAGATCGAGGGAGAAGACGCGCCGCTGACGCTCGCGGTGACCCTCGATATCCAGGGCGACCAGATCCATGGGGACTTCACCGGCTCAAGCCCTGAAGTCCACATGGGCATCAACGTGCCCCTGAGCTACGCCAAGGCGTTCGTCGTCTACACGGTCAAATGCCTGCTCGCGCCGAATATCCCGAACAACCTCGGCAACGTGACGCCGATCACTGTCAGCGCGCCGGACAACTGCATCCTGAACGCCAAGCCGCCCTTTCCGACCGGCGGGCGCCACGTGATCGGCCACTTCGTCACGCCGCTGGTGATGGGGGCGCTAGCCCAGGTGGTGCCGGACCTCGTTCAGGCCGACGCCGGGATGCTCAGCCTCGTCAACATGCAGGGGAAGAACCCGAGGGGCCAGGGCATCTCGAGCATCTACTTCTCGTCCGGCGGTTTCGGCGCCCTCAAGGGGTTGGACGGGGCCAACGTCACGCCGGGGCCGAGCAACATGTCCGGCGTCTCGATCGAGGTCTGGGAGGAACTCACGGGCATGACCGTGATCTCCAAGGCGCTGCGCCCCGACTCCGGGGGCAGTGGGCGCAATCGCGGCGGGCTCGGCCAGGAAATCGTGTTCCGTAATGATACCGGCTCGGAGCTGACCATCTCCTGTCTGGCGGGCCGGACGGAGTTCCCGGCGGTGGGCTACGCCGGGGGCCAGCCCGGCGCGCTCCGCAGTTATCTGATCAATGGCGAGACCGTGCACCCGAAGGGCCGCTACTACCTCGCCCCGGGCGATATCCTGACCATCCGCGAGCCCGGCGGCGGCGGCTTTGGACCGCCGGCGGAACGATCCCGCGCCGCCATCGATCTCGACCTCAAGCTGGGGCTGGCCACGCCGGAGGGTGTCCGTCTGGCCTATGGAGTCGCCGCGGCGTGACGAGCTTGCTTTCGGCCGCACCCGAACGCAGAGCGCCCGGCGACATCGACCTGCGCAGCGACTTTGTTTCACCGCCCAGCGAGGCCATGCTGCAGGCCATGGCGGACGCGGCTCTGGCCCCGACCGCCTTCGGCTTCCGCGAGGGCGACGCAATTCGCGCTTTGGAGGGCGAAGCCGCCCGCCTGCTCGGCAAGGAGGACGCCCTGTGGTTTCCCACCTGCTCCATGGCCAACCTCGCCGCCATCCTGCTGCAGACGACGACGGGCGGGGCCTTGGTCGCGCCTCACGACAGCCATGTCGCCACCACCGAGCGTGCGGGCGTGGAGGCCATCGCCCGTCGGACCCTGGTCGCCCCGCCGCCTGCGGGGGAAGGCCAGATCGATCCGAACGGTCTGGCCGAGTTGCTGGCCGCCAATCCGGCCGTGGGCGTGGTGGTGCTGGAAGACACTCACAACCGTTCAGGGGGCGTGCCCCTGCCTCCCGGCCGCGCGCGCGAAATCGCCGAGGTGTGCCGCGCCAGGGGCCAACGCCTCCATCTGGACGGGGCGCGCCTGTTCAATTCGGCGGTGGCGCAAGGGGTTGCGCCAGCCGATCTCGCCGCCCCGGCTGACAGCGTGGCGATCAGCCTCAACAAGGGGCTGGGGGCCCCGAACGGGGCGGTGCTGGCCGGGTCGCGGATGTTGATCGAGGGCGCGGACACCGTGCGCCAGCAGCTTGGCGGCGGCATGCGGCCGCTGGCCATCCTGGCCGCCGCCGGTGTTATGGCGCTGCGGCGCTGGCCGGAGCTGGAGGCCGATCATCTGCTCGCGGCGCGGCTCGGCGCAGAGTTGGCGGATCTGGGCGGGTGCGCCGTCGATCCGGTGCGGACCAATATCGTCCTGGCGCGCCTTCCCCTGATCGGGGCGGACACGGTGGAGTTCGTCCACAGCCTCGCCCGCCGCGGAGTGTTGGCGATGGCTTTCGGGGTCGGCTGTGTTCGGCTGTGTGTTAACGGCGGCGTCGCGGGCGATGCGGTCCCCGCCGTTGTCGCGGCCTTCCGCGAGGCGATAGAGGAGATGGGGCGTCCGCCCCGCGAGGCCGTACGTCTTTCTGACGGGAGTTTGGCGCGATGAAGTGGGGCCCCATGCCCGCCGGCCATCAGGGGCCGTTGGCGGTGTCGGTTTCCAGGAATGTGATGATCCCGATGCGCGACGGCGTGCGTCTCGCCACGGACATCTACCGCCCGCTGCGGCCGAACGGCGACACCGAGACCGGGCCGATGCCGGTGATCCTGACCCGCACGCCCTACGACAAGTCCAATCCGGTGATGCAGGTCGAGCCGGTGGGCCACTTCTTCGCCGCCCATGGCTATGCCGTGGCCATTCAGGACGTGCGTGCGCGGGGCGAGTCCGAAGACGTCGGCAACTATCACCACATCGGCAATCCCCTGGAAGGCCCCGACGGCTACGACACCATCGAGTGGCTCGCCGCCCAGCCGTGGAGCAACGGCAAGGTGGGCATGGTGGGCACGTCGTACAGCGCCCTCGTTCAGAACGCGGCGATGCTGAACCATCCGCCGTCGCTGAAGGCGGTGTGGATCGACTCCTCTCCCACAAGCGGACTGGACTGGGAGTGCCGCCGCGGCGGCGCCATGGCGATGCAGATGTTCCCGGCCCTCTTCATCCACGCCATGGACGCGCCGGAGATCAAGGATGATCCGGCCGCGATGGCGCGCGTCGAATGGGGCGGACGCAACATCCGCAAGCTGCTCTATTCGATGCCGTTCAAGCCAGGGCACACGCCGCTGGCCGCCGTGCCGAACCTAGAGCGGGTGCTGTTCCGCTACTACTACGACGGCTGCCGCAACGACTGGTGGGGGATGGAGGCGATAGACTTCAAGTCGCGTTACGCCGACTTTCCCGACATACCCAGCGTCTTCTCCACCGGCTGGTACGACCTGTTCACGGAAGAGGCGACACAGCAGTTCGCAGAACTGGCCCGCACCCGCTTCGCGCCGCAGAAGCTGGTGGTCGGGCCGTGGAACCACACGGCCATGCGCACCGGCGTTTCCGTGGTCGGCGAGGTGGATTTCGGCGCGGCCGCCGCCTGGGGCTATCCCATCTACAACCGCGAGCGGCTGCGCTGGTTCGACCGCTGGCTGAAGGACGCGCCCAACGGCGCCGAGAACGATCCGGCCGTGCGGATGTTCGTGATGGGCGGCGGCTCTGGCGCCCTGACAACGGAGGGCCGCCTCGACCACGGGGGCGCCTGGCGGACCGAGACCGAGTGGCCGCCACGCGACGCCGTCGCCACCGCCCTTTATCTCAAGCCGGGCGGCCGGCTGGAGCTGACCCCGTCGGAGGGCGAGGCGGCGACCTTGAGCTGGACCCACGACCCCAAGCGGCCGGTCCCGACCCTTGGCGCCAGCGTCGCGCCCTTCCTGGAGTTCGTCGAACTGCCGCCGGGCATGTCGAAGGACTATGTTCCGCCGCGCGGTCGCACCCGCACCTTCCTGCACGACGGGCCGATGCATCAGCGCGAGCGGGAGGACCTGTTCGGCTCGGCCGAGCCTTATCCGCTGCTGTCCG
>Ga0182736_1000733_pt1 | contig 42249 bp, 34 predicted proteins | sample eDN5th30CKraftBY_FD_128882 | JGI IMG/M metagenome (GOLD analysis project Ga0182736, IMG submission 128882) | Enriched backyard soil microbial communities from Emeryville, California, USA - eDNA 5th pass 30_C Kraft BY (version 2) (version 2) | ecosystem: Environmental > Terrestrial > Soil >... | reverse complement strand
CGGGCTTCCTGTTCAATCTCGGCGCCAATATCCTCGATTCCGCGCAGTTCGGCGACAGCCGCACCGGCGAGTTCTTCATGCGCGTGCATTTCCAGCAAGTCGGCGGCGATCCGGGCCTCGACGCGCTGCGCAAGTCGTTCAGCGATCTCGCCGATGAATTCGGCATGCGCTGGGAACTGCACGACGCATCGGTCAAGCCGCGCGTCGTCATCATGGTGTCGAAGATTGGCCATTGCCTGAACGATCTGCTGTTCCGCTATCGCACCGGGCAATTGCAGATCGAGATTCCGGCGATCATCTCGAATCACAAGGATTTTTATCAGCTCGCGGCGAGCTATGACATCCCGTTCCATCATCTTCCGCTGCTCAACGCGACGTCCGAAGCGAAGGCCGCGCAGGAAGCGCGCGTGATGGAAATCGTCGATCAGCACGACACCGATCTCGTCGTGCTCGCGCGCTACATGCAGATTCTGTCGCCGGATTTGTGCGCGAAGCTGTCGGGACGCGCGATCAACATTCATCACTCGTTCCTGCCGAGCTTCAAGGGCGCGAAGCCGTACTATCAGGCGTTCGATCGCGGCGTGAAGCTGATCGGCGCGACCGCGCACTACGTCACGTCCGATCTCGACGAAGGCCCGATCATCGAGCAGGAAGTGGAGCGCGTCGATCACAACATGACGCCGGATCAACTGACGGCGATCGGCCGCGACGTCGAATGCGTGACGCTCGCGCGCGCGGTGAAGTGGCATGCCGAGCATCGCATTCTGCTCAACGGACACAAGACGGTCGTGTTCCGCTAAATCGCGCTTTCGGAAAGACAAAGCCCGCCGGTTCAGGCGGGCTTTTTTACGCTCAGACGAGCCGCAGATAAATCAGCTCGCGCTTGATATATCCGTAGAAAATCGGCGCGGCGATGACGCCGGGAATGCCGAACGCGGCTTCCATTGCGAGCATCGCGAGTAGCAGTTCCCACGCGCGCGCCTCGATCTGCCCGCCGATGATGCGCGCGTTCAGGAAGTATTCGAGCTTGTGGATCAGGATCAGGAACGCGAGCGACGCGACCGCCGTGCCGAACGACACCGACAGCGAAATGCCGACGATGATCGTGTTCGAAATGAGATTGCCGATAACCGGCAGCAGTCCGACGATGAACGTGACGAGCACGAGCGTTTTCGAAAGCGGCAGCCGTTCGTGAAAGAGCGGCAGTGCGACGAGAAGATAGAGCGCGGTGAAGACTGCGTTGATCGCTGAAATCTTGATTTGCGCGAACACGATGCGGCGGAAGGCATCGGAGAAGCGCGACACGCGCGCGACGAGCGCGGTGGAAAGCGGCAGCCGATGGTGCGTCGCCCGCGGCGCGCTCACCGCGATAATCGCGCCGACGATCATGCCGATTACGATATGACCGAAGCCGCGCGCCATCTCCTTGCCGCCTTGCTGGAGCATCTCGGCGTGCTTGTGCATCAGCTCGGTGGCTTTGTCCTTCATCTGCACGGTGTCCACGGGCAGGTAATTCGCGAGCCAGTCGGGCACGGACAGCCGCGCGCTCGACGTGATGCTCATCAGCTGATCGAGCAATTTCTGGACGCTCGGGAAGTCGCGCTCGAAATGTTCGATGGTGGCGATGGTCGCGCCCGTCAGCCCGCCGACGATGATCGCCGAAATCAGCCCGACCGCGATGAGACGCGCGCCCCGGCTGACCACATGCCGCTCGATCAGCGGCGCGATCATGTGCGTAAGCTGAAAAACCAGCATGCCGGCGAGCAGGCCGCCGAGCAATTGCAGCCTGAGCGTGAGATACAGCGCCAGCAGCGCAAGGACGTAGCTGCCGATCTCCACCGCCGACAGCTTCGGCAAGCTCATGTCGCTCGTCAGCCTGACGTGGCGCGTGGGCAGGTCCCGTACACGCGCTTCCTCGTTGGCCGCTTCGTTGCGCTTCGCCATGACTGCGTTCCTTTTCCCCTGCTGCGTACGACGGTTATTCGTGCCGCGGCGCGCGCGGCGCATTTCGACGGTCCGGCTGACAGCGCTTCGGCAGCCAGACCGGCGCCGTGAATCAGGCCGCCGATTTGGCTCGTTGCAACAAGGGTGCCAGATATCTGCCGGTAAAGCTCGCCTTCGACTTCGCAACCTGCTCCGGCGTCCCCTGGGCGATGATCTGCCCGCCGCCGGCGCCGCCTTCCGGACCGAGATCGATGACCCAGTCGGCGGTTTTGATTACGTCGAGATTATGCTCGATGATTACGACAGTATTACCCTGATCGCGCAATCGATGAATCACTTCGAGCAAAAGCGCGATGTCGTGGAAGTGCAAACCGGTCGTCGGCTCGTCGAGGATATATAGCGTCCGACCGGTATCGCGCTTGCTCAGTTCCAGCGAAAGCTTGACGCGCTGGGCCTCGCCGCCCGATAGCGTCGTCGCGGACTGGCCGAGCCGGATATAGCCGAGACCGACGTCGAGCAGCGTTTTCAGCTTGCGCGCCACCACCGGCACCGCCTTGAAGAACTCGTGCGCGGCCTCGACCGTCAGGTCCAGCACTTCGCTGATGTTCTTGCCCTTGTACTGGACTTCCAGCGTCTCGCGGTTGTAGCGCTTGCCGTGACACACGTCGCAGGGCACGTAGACATCCGGCAAAAAGTGCATTTCTACCTTCAGAACGCCGTCGCCCTGACAGGCTTCGCAGCGGCCGCCCTTCACGTTGAACGAGAAGCGGCCGGGGTCGTAGCCGCGCTCCTTCGCCGCCGGCACGCCTGCGAACAGTTCGCGGATGGGCGTGAACAGTCCGGTGTAAGTGGCCGGATTGCTGCGCGGCGTGCGGCCGATCGGCGACTGATCGACGGCGATCACTTTGTCGAAGTGTTCGAGACCTTCGATCGACTCGTACGGTGCGGGCTCCGTCGCCGAGCCGTACAGATGCTGCGCGACCGCGTGCTGCAGCGTGTCGTTGATGAGCGTCGACTTGCCAGAGCCTGACACGCCCGTCACGCAGGTCAGAAGTCCGACGGGCAAATCGAGCGTCACGCGCTTCAGATTGTTGCCGTACGCCTCGACGATGCGCAGCATGCGCTCGTCCGGCGCGGTGCGCTCGGCGGGATAGCTGATCGTGCGCTTGCCGGACAGATACTGCCCGGTAATGGAATTCCCGTCCTTTTGCACCTGCACCGGCGTGCCTTGCGCGACGATCACGCCGCCGTGCTCGCCCGCGCCCGGTCCCATGTCGACGACGTAATCGGCCATGCGGATCATGTCCTCATCGTGCTCGACGACGATCACCGAATTGCCGATATCGCGCAGATGCTTGAGCGTGTCGATCAGCCGGTCGTTGTCGCGCTGATGCAGGCCGATCGACGGCTCGTCGAGCACGTACATCACGCCCGTAAGGCCGGAGCCGATCTGCGACGCGAGCCGGATGCGCTGCGCCTCCCCGCCCGAAAGCGTCTCCGCGCTGCGTTCCAGCGACAGATAATCCAGCCCGACGTTGTTCAGAAACGAGAGCCGCGCGACGATTTCCTTGATGACCTTGTCGGCGATTTCGCCCTTCGCGCCCTCCAGACGCAGCGTCTGGAAATAGCCGAGCGCATCGCGTAGCGGCCAGCCGCTGATTTCATAGATGCCGCGCGCCTGTTCTTCTGCGCCGACTTTCACGAAGCGCGCTTCGCGCCGCAGACGCGTGCCTTCGCACGCCGGGCACGGCTGATTGTTCTGGTATTTCGCGAGTTCTTCGCGCACCGCCGCCGAATCGGTCTCGCGATAGCGCCGCTCCAGATTCGGGATGATGCCTTCGAACGCATGCTCGCGGACCGACGCGCGCCCGCGCTCGTTAATGTACGAAAACGGAATCGCCTGCTTGCCCGAGCCGTACAGAAGAATCTTGCGCACTTTCTCGGGCAGATCCTCGAACGGCGCGTCGATTTCGAATTCGTAGAATGCCGCGAGGCTCTGCAGCATCTGGAAATAGAACTGATTGCGCCGGTCCCAGCCCTTTACCGCGCCCGCCGCGAGCGACAGCGACGGATGCGCGACCACGCGCTTCGGATCGAAGAACGTGATCTGTCCGAGACCGTCGCATTCCGGGCACGCGCCCATCGGATTATTGAACGAGAAAAGACGCGGCTCCAGTTCCGGCAGCGAATACGAGCAGATCGGACACGCGAATTTCGAGCTGAAGAGCTTCTCCTTTTCGGTGTCCATTTCGAGCGCGATCGCGCGGCCGTCGGCGAGACGCAGCGCGGTTTCGAACGATTCCGCGAGGCGCTGCTTCATGTCCGGCCGCACTTTGAGACGGTCGATCACGACGTCGATCGTGTGCTTGTCGTTCTTCTTGAGCTTCGGCAGCGAATCGACTTCGTAGATTTTCGCGACGCCTTCGTTCGCCGTGCCGCCGCCCGAGCGGATGCGAAAGCGGATGAAACCCTGCGCCTGCATTTCCTCGAACAGCTCGACGTGCTCGCCCTTCCGATCCGCGACGACCGGCGCGAGGATCATCAGCTTGGTTTCTTCAGGCAGCGCGAGTGCGGCGTCGACCATTTGCGAGACGCTTTGCGCCTCCAGCGGAATCAGATGATCCGGGCAATACGGCGTGCCGACGCGCGCGTACAAAAGACGCAGGTAATCGTGAATTTCAGTGACGGTGCCGACCGTCGAGCGTGGATTGTGCGACGTGGCCTTCTGCTCGATCGAAATGGCCGGCGACAAACCTTCGATCAGATCGACGTCCGGCTTTTCCATCAGCTGCAAAAATTGCCGCGCATACGCCGAGAGGCTTTCCACGTAACGGCGCTGGCCTTCCGCATAGAGCGTGTCGAACGCGAGCGACGACTTGCCCGACCCCGACAGCCCCGTGATCACGATCAACTTATGGCGCGGCAAGTCGAGATTGACGTTCTTCAGATTGTGGGTGCGAGCCCCACGAATACGAATTTCTTCCACGAGTTCGTTCCGGCGTTTTTCGGGTGCTTTCGGATGTTTTCAGCGGCGCTTTCATCTGTCCGGACGGGCCACGAAGCCATTGCCGGGCGGAAAGAGAGGGGGCCAAACCTGCTACTATAACGACTTTTAAAGGGCGCAGCGCCCGAGCCCGAGGGCCGGACGCGCGTCGATCGGCCGGCGCGGGGACTTGCCGGCCAAGTACGGGGAGAGCGCCGACGCATCGAGCGGCGCGCTTTTAGCCGTGCGATTCCATATAGTGCCGTTTCGAGCAAGAACAAGGCGGCCGCGCCTGGCTGCGCCGCAGGCCAGGCCAGACGCGACCCTCATCCTTTTCCCGTTTCTGATGTCCAATCCGTCTGCCACGTCCACACGTCTGTCTGCGCCGGAGTTGCGCGCGACCGTGTCGCTCGCTGCCATCTTCGCGCTGCGCATGCTCGGTCTTTTCATGATCATGCCGGTGTTTTCGGTGTACGCGAAAACCATCCCCGGCGGCGACAACGTGCTGCTCGTCGGCATTGCGCTTGGCGCCTACGGCGTCACGCAGTCGATGCTCTACATCTTCTACGGCTGGATTTCCGACAAGCTCGGGCGCAAGCCGGTCATCGCGTTCGGCTTGCTCGTCTTCGCGGTGGGCAGCTTCGTCGCGGCCGCCGGGCATTCGATGACGTGGATCATCGCCGGGCGCGTGATCCAGGGCATGGGCGCCGTTTCGTCCGCGGTGATCGCGTTCATTGCCGATCTCACGCACGAGGAAAACCGCACGAAGGCGATGGCGATGGTCGGCGGCAGCATCGGCGTGTCGTTCGCGGTGGCGATCGTCGGCGCGCCGATCGTGTTCCACTGGGTCGGCATGAGCGGGCTTTTCACGGTGATCGGCGTCCTGTCGATCCTCGCGGTGGGCGTGGTGTTCTGGATCGTGCCCGATCCGCCCGCGCATCCGGTTCACGTCAAGGCGCCGTTCGCGGAAGTGCTGCACAACGTCGAGTTGTTGCGCTTGAACTTCGGCGTGCTCGTGCTCCACGCGACGCAGACCGCGCTTTTCCTCGTCGTGCCGCGCATTCTGGTGGACGGCGGGTTGCCGGTCGCATCGCACTGGAAGATTTACCTGCCCGTGATGGCGCTCGCGTTCGTGCTCATGGTGCCGGCCATCATCGCCGCCGAGAAACGTGGAAAAATGAAGAGCGTGATGCTGAGTGCGATCGGGCTTATCCTGATCGGCCAGTTGTTATTGGGCGCGGCTCCCCATACGCTGTGGTCCGTGGCAGCCATTCTGTTCGTGTACTTTCTCGGCTTCAACGTGCTGGAGGCGTCGCAGCCGTCTCTGGTGTCGAAGCTTGCGCCGGGCACGAGAAAGGGCGCGGCGGCGGGCGTGTACAACACGACGCAGTCGATCGGCCTTGCCCTCGGCGGGGTGATCGGCGGCTGGCTGCTGAAGCTCGACGGGCCGAGCGCGGTTTTCTTCGCGTGTTCGGCGCTGGTGTTGGCGTGGCTCATCGTCGCTGCATGGATGAAGCCGCCACCGCGCAGAACAGAGCGCGCGGCCTGAGAGAAATTGGAATCATCGAATCGAGCCGACAGGGTGCAACCGAATCCACGTCTGAAGACGAGATCGGTCCAATCGCATCTTTCGGCTGACAGTTAGCAAGGAATCTACCGGAGAAATCATGGCATCAGTCAACAAGGTCATTCTCGTGGGCAATCTGGGCGCCGACCCGGAAACCCGCTACCTCCCGAGCGGCGACGCCGTGGCCAATATTCGTCTCGCGACGACGGACCGCTACAAGGACAAGGCCTCCGGCGAATTCAAGGAACTCACGGAGTGGCATCGCGTGGCGTTCTTCGGCCGGCTCGCCGAAATCGTCAACGAATATCTGAAGAAGGGGTCGTCGGTTTACATCGAAGGGCGTATTCGCACGCGCAAATGGACCGATCAATCGGGCCAGGAGCGCTATTCGACCGAAATCGTCGCGGATCAGATGCAGATGCTCGGCGGTCGCGGCGGCGCCGGTGCCGGCGATGATGGCGGCTACAGCCGCAGCGCGCCGATGGATCGTTCGGGCGGCGGTGGCGGCGGCGGCGGACGCGCGCCCGCAGGCGGTCGTGCGAGCGGCGGCTCAGCAGGCGGCGGTTCCAGCCGCCCGAGCGCGCCGGCAGGCGGCGGCTTCGACGACATGGACGACGATATCCCGTTCTGAAGAATCACCGACAATTCGCGCATCGGAAGATGGGCCTCTGGCTGAATCAGCCTGAGGCCCATTTTTTTGAGTCGGCGAGGCGCTTCCTGATTGCGGAGTGATCTATTGCTCGCGCCGGAGCCTATTCAGCGCTCGGCGCCTGGTAGTCGCGCTCGTACGCCATCAAGTGCACACCAACTATTCCGCAGTCTAATCGGATTTATCCTATGGCCTGCAAATTGGTCACATTCTATTTTTGAGGCGATTATCCGAGAAAATAAACGCAATCTTTATTTGCTTGTCGTCATCTAATTGAGGTTTTTGAAGGTTTGCGGTTTATGTGTTTCTGGTAAACGCGAATCGGAAAGCCGTGCTTAATCGTGCCGCGTGGATTAATCCGTTGCGCGCCGTTGCAGCCCACAAGCATTTTCACCGAGACCAAGAATAACCGGGGGCCTCTTGAAGCTTCGAATAGTACTGGCTGACGATCATCCTTTCGTTCTCCTTGGGATGAAGGCCATCTTCGCCGCCGCAGACGGATTAGAGGTCGTCGGCGAGGCGAATAATGCGAGCACTTTGTTGGCAGAACTCGCGGTCAAGCCGTGCGATGTGCTGGTCACGGACTTCGCCATGCCCGAGCCGGGCGTGGATGCAAATGACGGCCTCCGTCTCATTCGCAAGGTGCGCCAGGATTTCCCCGACCTCTGCATCGTCGTGCTCACCAGCGTGAGCAACGTCGCGATTTTGCGCTCCATCCTGAATGCCGGCGCGATGAGCCTCGTCAACAAGGCCGAACCCATCGAACTCGTGGTGACGGCCGTGCGGCATGCGAGCGTCGGACGCCGTTTCGTGAGCGCCTCGTTTGTCGCGGCGCTTGCGGAAGCGGGCACGGAGACCGAATTTTCGCCGGAGGAGCCGCGCCTGTCCGTGCGAGAGATCGAAGTCGTCCGCCTGTTTGCCAAAGGCCATTCGATTACCGAAATAGCAAAAGAACTCGATCGCGATGTTCGCACGATCAGCCGTCAGAAACGTGATGCGATGAATAAGCTAGGCGTAAGAAACGATCCCGGGTTATTCGCGTTTGTGCGCGCACGCGGATTAGGATGAGTTTTTGGCGCACTGAAATGGTTTCGGATGCATCTTATGTATCTAAATTTTTCGATGCCGGATGATCGACCTTCTCTTTTTTGGATGTGAATTCTGATCCGCAGGACTAGAAGGGGTTTGAGGCAATGGAGTTCTGGAACGGGAACCAGGTGTTCTCGCACGCTAAACGGATAAGGCTCGCAATAGCGGATGATCATCCTCTCGTCATCCTCGCCGTCGAGCGACTCGCTGGGAATTTTCCCAATGTAGAGGTGGTAAGTCGTCACGCTAATTCGACCCAACTCGAAGAGTCGCTTGCTCGCGGCGAGTGCGACGTCGTCGTCATCGACTATTTCATGCCGGGCGGACGTTACGGCGACGGCGTCGAGCTGATTCAGCATGTGGCGAACCAGTATCCGGAGGTCAGGATCGTCGTCATGTCGCGCAGCGGCGACGCCGCGCTCGTCAAGCAGGCGCTGGAAGCGGGAGCCCACGCGTTTCTAAGCAAGGAAGACCGGCTCGAACTGATCTACGTCGCGATTGTTTCGGTCATCGCCAATGAAACCTATCTCGGGCCCGCAATACGCCGCACGCTCGCGCTCGCGGATTCCGAAAGCCACGCGCGTTTCATTCGTCAGCGGCTCACGAGCCGCGAACTGGAAGTGATCGAGCGCTATGCACGCGGCGCGAATGTCACCGAGATCGCGAAGGAACTCGATCGCAGCGTGAAGACGATCAGCGCCCAAAAATGCGCGGCCATGCGAAAGCTCGATTTATCGACAGACGCGGATTTGTATCGATTTATCGCGGACAGTGGCTTGATCTAGACGCATCGCATAGCGCGCACGCCGCGCAAGCCCTGAGGCCAGCAAGAACGCATAACAGAATGAGAACAAGAACGCCGAAACGCGCCATCGTTGCGGATGACCATCCGGTCGTCATCAAGGGTATTCAAACCCTGCTCGAGCGAGATGGCGCGGTGCGCGTGGTCGCCACCGCGTGCGACACGCTGGAACTTGCCGAAGCAATCGATACCACGCCGTGTGACTTCATCTTCTCCGACATCGGTATGCGCGGTATCGACGGGGAAAGCAGCTCGATCACCTTTCTCAGGCGTCTGACCTGGCAGGAAAAGCGGCCGAGGATCATCGTGCTCACGATGATCTGCCAAACGCGAATGCTGGCCGGGCTCGTTCAGCTCGGCGTAGACGGCGTGATCGACAAGCGCGACGGACTCGAATGCCTGCACGACGCGATATCCGTCGCTGAAGCCGGCGGCTGTTTCCTCTCCCCAACCGTGGAGGCGGCCGTGCGCCATTTGCCCGCGACATCGCCGGCGCGCGTGGGCGTACTGAGCCGACGCGAATGGGAGGTCTTCCAGCTCTACGCTCGCGGTCTTCTGGTCCATGAGATCGCTGAGCACTTCGGACGAAGCCGCAAGACGATCGCGACGCAGAAGCGTGCCGGCATGCGCAAGCTGGGACTCGATAGCGAGGAGGAGCTGGTCGCCTACTTTCAGCAAGTCGGCCTGGTCTGAAGTGGTGTAGCCGTCGCCGATGCCCGGTTTAGGAGCAAATTGGGACGGTTCTGATTCGATCCTGATACGCAGCGGCTCAGACTCAAGACATTTGCACTCGACAGGCAAGCACGAAGCGCGGCGACTCGTAGCGGTCAAAAGCCGTGAATCGGCGTCATCGAGTTCTTGCTCAGACGGCGCAGCAACGGTCCTTGCCGCGCCGGCCCGCATCCGAAGGATTCGAATTGAGATTTCTGTTCGCGCGTTGTTTGCTCCTTTTCAGCCTGATCGCGCCATCGTTCGGCAATGCGGCCGACCCGCATGCCTACGCTTCCCAGCCGACTTCTGGACTTCGAAAAAATACAAACGACGCAACGGCCAGCGTCCAACTCGATGAGCCCGAGCGCGGTTACTTGCGCACGCTGAGTCCGATCGCCGTCGGCTTGATAGAAGCGTCACGCGGTCGTCCGGATCAGCCGCTTCAGCCGCCGGAAGTCGCGCTCGCCAAAATCGAACAGTCCCTCGGCGTCACGTTCGAGCCGAAGCGGTTCAACGACTGGCCCACGGCCGCATCGGCGTTTCAACGCGGCGAAATCGAAATGATCGTCGCACCGAGCCCGCCCGGAACCTTGAACTACGCGATGCATTCCGAGTTGCAGCCGCTCGACCTGTTGATCAAGCGGGCGTTCAGGCAAGCCGAGACGCAAGCCGTCGCCAGGCAGGCGGCATCCGCGACCACGCATATCTCCGCGTTGCGCTTGCTGCCTGCGCTCATCGGCATCGCAGCCGTCCTGTTCGTGACGCTGCGCGCTTTCGTCCGATTGCAGCAGGAAATGGGACGGCGCATGGAGACCGAGCAGCGTCTGGCTACGCAACTCAGTTTCCAGCAGACCATGATGGAGGTGGTGCCGTATCCCCTCGTCGCGAAGGACATGCAGAATCGCTACATCGCGGTGAATCGTGCCTTCGAAGAAGCGCTCGGCGTTCGACGCGGAGACGTTCTCGGACGCACGAGCGTCGAAGTCACGGCGTGGGGAGACGCGCACAGCCGCGTGCTTCACGAGTTGACCAGCACGACGCTCAAAACGGGTCAACGTCAGGAAGTCGAAGCGGAATTTGCCGACAACAGCAATCACTCGCGCTGCGGGCTTTTCTGGACGGGCGCGTTCAATGCGTCGAACGGGGAGCGAGCGGGCGTCGTCGGCACGATGATCGACATCACCGATATTCGCGACGCCGAAACGCGCGCGCGGCAAACCGAGCGGCGTCTTCACGACGTGACGCGATCGCTGCCGGCGGTCGTGTTCCAGTTGCGCCGCGCGAGCGACGGCACGTACAGCCTTCCTTATATCGATGGCGATACGCGTCAGTTGCTCGGTCTGGACGTCGCCGCTCTGGCCGACGATCCGATTCACGCGCTGACGCACGTCCACGACGAAGACAGCGCCCGGCTTCTCGCGGAAATCGAAACTTCGGCGCGGACACTCGAGCCGCTGCACACCGAGTTTCGTTCGACGGTGGAAGGCGTGCACCGCTGGATTCGCGCGGATCTCGTCGCGCACCGCGAAGACGACGGCGCCGTGGTCTGGAGCGGCTATTGGGCCGACGCGAGTGTCGAGCACGCCCGCGCCGACGAACTCGCCCGCGCGCGCGACGCCGCCGAAGCCGCATCGCGCGCGAAGGACGACTTCCTCGCGATGATGAGTCACGAAATCCGTACGCCGATGAACGGCGTGCTCGGGCTCGTCGAAGTGCTCGAAAATACGCGTCTGAACCCCGACCAGTCGCAAATGCTCGGCATGATTCAGGATTCGGCGAGCGCGCTCCTGCAGATTCTGGACGATCTCCTCGACTATTCGAAGATCGAGGCCGGCAGGCTGACGATCGAGTCCACGCCGATCGATTTGCGCGAACTCGTCGATAGTGCGGTGGGCCTGCTCGCCGCAAGAGCGCACGAAAAGGGCCTGCGCGTGCGCGTCGACGTGGCGCCCGAAGTGGCCGCGGCGGTCAGGGGCGACAGCGTGCGGCTCAGGCAGGTTCTCTTCAATCTTATGAGCAACGCGATCAAGTTCACGATCAAGGGCGATGTCGCGCTGCACGTTCGCGCGGTCGAGCACACCGAGTCGGCGCAGGTGATCGAACTGTGCGTGAAAGACACGGGCATCGGGATCGCTCCGGACGCGCAGCGAAGCCTCTTCGAGCCGTTCGTGCAAGCTGAAACCTCCACGACGCGGCGCTTCGGCGGCACCGGGCTCGGCCTGACGATCTGCAATCGTCTCGTCGCGCTGATGGGCGGCGCGATGAGCCTTGAAAGCGCGCTGGGCGTCGGCACGGCAATGACCGTTCGTCTCACGATGCCCGTCGAGACCTTGCATTATCAGATCGACGGATTGCGCGGCAAGCGAGGCATCGTGGCGATCGACGACGATCGCGTCGCGGCGGCCCTCGTGCACTATGGCGAGGCGCTTGGTCTGCAATTGCTGCGCTACACGCCCGACGAACTCGCGCGATCAGAACACGAGTTGCTCGAAGACATCGAGATCGTCTTTCTGAGCGATACGCACAAGCACGCTTCGCCATCCGCTTCGCGTGTGATCCACGTAACCGAAAAGCCGAAGCCGACCGGATACCGCATTCTCGAAGACGACATCCGCGTGAGCGTCAATCCGATTTCATGGCACGGCCTCGGCGCGGCCTGCGTCGCCGCATTGACAGGCATGCCGCAGGTCGCATCGGGCGTCACGCATTCGCACGAAGCGAAGATGGTGGCGCCCGACCGGGAAGACGCGCTGCGCAGCGGCAGGCTCGTGCTCGTCGCCGAAGATCATCCGGTGAATCAGGAGCTGATCCGAAATCAGCTTACCCTGCTGGGTTTCGCGTGCGATGTCGTGCACGACGGCGCCGAGGCATACGCTGCCCTCGCTGACACCCGATACGGATTCCTGATTACCGATTGTCACATGCCGAACATGACGGGCTACGAACTGGCTCGACGCATCCGTTCGGATGAAGCCGGCGCGTCGCGTCGCTTGCCGATCCTCGGCGTCACGGCGAGCACGGCGCCCGACGAATTGCGCAAGTGCCGTGAGGCGGGCATGGACCACTGTCTCGTGAAGCCGACCCGGCTCGCTACCTTGCGGGAGCATCTGAACCGATGGTGGATCACGAATAATCCTGCGCCCGAAGCCGTTACACATTCCGCTCAGGGAACCGATGTGCCGGCCCGCGACGATGACGAACTCGATCTGAGCGCCATGGCGCAACTATGGGGCAGCGAAGCGACCGTCAAGGCATTGCTGGATGCGTTCGTGTCGTCGTTCCGCGAGGATCTCGTGGCGCTTCGGCAATTGCTCGATCGCGGCACGGTCGATGATCTGCGGGACTGGCATCATCGCGTCGTCGGGGCGGCGAGCGTGTTGCAGTATCGGCCGCTGCTCGGCGCGCTGGAGGAGTTTCGTCGCGATCTGCATGTGAAATCGCGCGACGTGCGCCGTCGCGAGGGACTTGCGTTGATCGCGCGATGCGAGCAGCTCGTGGACCGTATCCACGCGCAAGGCGCCGCAATTCTCTGACCGGGCGCTTTCTTATTCCGTAGGTGTGCAGGGACTCGCATCGGCGAGTTCGCCATCGCGGAAATAGGCGAGCGCGAAATCGACGAACGCGCGTGTCTTGGCCGAAACGTGCCGGCGTCCCGGGTAGACGATGGACACTTCCTTGTCAGCGTCCTTGAGCGTATGGCCGGGCAGCAGTCGCACGAGCGAACCCACCTCGATATCCTGCGCCACGTAGCTCTCCGGGAGCACCGCGATTCCCATTCCGGAAAGCGCCGCCTGCCGCAGCATGTGCGAACTGTTCACGCTGTATGCCGGATCGAGTTCGACGCTTTCCGTCTCTCCCGACGGTCCGATGAAGGACCACGTCGATCCATGGATATCCGAAGACGGCGCGAGAAACTCATGTGACGCCAGCGATGCCGGCCCGACGGGCGCGCGGCGTTGCGCCAGATAAGCCGGTGCGGCGACGAGCACCGCCGCGACTCTCACCAACGGGCGGTTGATCAGCATGCCGCTGTTCACGAGATGCGGCACGACGATGCCGACGTCGAAGCCCTCCGCGACGAGATCGACCGGACGATGCAGCAGCGTCAAGCGCAACTTCACGTTCGGGTATCGCTCGCGGAATCCGCGCAGCATTGGCGTGAGTCCGAGCAATGAGAATGATGCCGACGCGACGAGCTTGAGCGTGCCCGAAGGGTCGACCGAACTGTTCCCCACTGACGCTTCGATCGTCTCGATCTGTTCGATCACTGCACGGCAGCCGTCCGCATAGGCGCGACCGGCCTCGGTTAGCGACACGCTGCGCGTCGTGCGGTTCAGCAAGCGCGTGTTGAGATGCGCCTCGAGCAACGAGACGTAGCGCGTTATCACGGCGTTGGATAGATCGAGCGCGTTGGCGGCACGGCCGAACGATTCGGTTTCCGCCACTTTCAGGAAGACGCGCATCGCCTGGAGTTGATTCATTGAGCGATCGATGTGAGAAGCGCATTTCGAACGCTTCGAGTATGCCGATAAATGCCGGCGGCTAAAGCGCGGCCTCGCGTGCGCGATGTTAGAGCGCGATGACAACCTGGGGAATCGGAGTGTTCTGATCGGAGACGAATGTCTCAATGCGACCACTGTGGCATGAACGCAACTCGTGTCCATAGGCGCGTTCGCACGGCGCTAATCGGATGACGCGTAAGTCCATGCGGCCTAAGCGTTAACCCATCCCGAAATTGAACTTTTCGAATTATTCGAAAAGGTTTTTGTGATTCCTTTGGCGGTTTCTCAAAAATAGCGGGCAATAAACTTTGCCGTGCCGAATATCGGTGCTGAACAAGACGAGCGAAGACGGGAGTCCGAACTCGACAGGCGTTTGGCCTGAAGCAACCCATCGAGTCTCAAGACTCAAAGGAATACACATGAAAAAGACTCTGATCGTAACGGCCGTCGCCGCTCTGGCCGGTTCGTTCGCAACTGCTGCAAGCGCGCAAAGCAGCGTCACGCTGTATGGTCTGGTCGATGCGGGCCTGACGTACGTCAACAACGTGCAAGCTCCGTTCGGCGCAGGCTACGAAAAGGCAAGCGCGTGGGGCGTGACCAGCGGTAATCTGCAGAACAGCCGTTGGGGCTTGCGCGGCGCTGAAGACCTCGGCGGTGGCATGAAAGCCGTCTTCACGTTGGAAAACGGTTTCAACATCGCGAACGGCACCAGCGATGGTCGCCAGTTCGGCCGTCAGGCTTACGTCGGTCTGTCGATGGCGCAAGCGGGTACTCTGACGCTCGGTCGTCAGAACGACGCTGTTGCTGACTATCTCGGCCCGTTGAGCGCGACCGGCTCGTGGGGCGGCACGTACTTCGCGCACCCGGGCGATCTGGACAATCTGGACGGTAACGCTTTCCGCATTAACAACTCCATCAAGTTCGTGAGTGCGAACTATTCCGGCCTGTCGTTCGCTGGCGCATACGGCTTCTCGAACACCGCGGGCAGCTTCGCCGCAAACCGTGCATACAGCCTCGGTGCGGGCTATGCGAATGGTCCGTTCAAGTTCGGCGCGGCATACACGCAAGCGAACGGTTACAACTCGAACAACGTCGGCGCGATCACGGAGGTTCCGGTAACGCTGTTCACTCCGGCCGATCAAGACACAGCACGCGTGCGTACGTTCGGTGCGGGCGGTAGTTTCACGACCGGTGCTATGACGTTCGGTCTGGTTTGGACGCAGATCCGCCTCGACAACAATAGCAACGCCGCGCTTGATTCTTCGTCGATTACCAATAACTACGAAATCAACGGCCGCTACGCACTTAGCCCGGCACTGTCGGTTGGTGCGGCTTACACCTTCACGTACGCCAAGACCGAAGATCCGCTGGAGGAGTCCAGGCGCGTTCGCCGTCACCAGTTCGGTTTGCAGACGGACTATGCATTGTCCAAGCGCACCGACATCTATGCTGAAGGCGTTGTGCAGATCGCGAGCGGCGGTGGAGACGGCGTGTACCCGCGCGCTGCTATCAGCGGCGCAGGCGACGCTTCCTCGAGCAGCCGTCAGGTTCTCCTGACGACGGGTATCCGTCACCGCTTCTAAAGCGGTTTGAGCAGTACCAAGCTGTTGTAGCTAGCTAGAGAAGGGCGCCGCGAGGCGCCCTTTTCGCATTGGCGCGCCCGCTTTCACCGAAGAGAAATGCGTCACGCATTTGAATTGATCTACCATGGCGATGCGGTCCTACCAGCAAAACGCGCACTGACCGCGACCAGGAGAGCAATGATGATCTCGACATGCCGACCACATGTCCGCTGGATACCCATTCTGCTGCTCGCGACGCTCGCCGCGAGCCCCGCTCACGCCGACTCCGTCGCGCTAAAAGCGAACCTCCAGCCTTCGAGCGAAGTTCCGCCGCGCGTGAGCAAAGGCCACGGCATCCTCGACGCCACTTTCGACACCGACACTAAAGTGCTGACTTGGACCGCGACTTATGCGGATCTATCGGGTCCGGTGACGATGGCGCATTTCCACGGCCCCGCGCCGGTCGGGCAGAACGCGAAGGTGCAAGTGCCCGTCGACAAGAAAGCGCTCGCGAGCCCGATGAAAGGACAAGCGACGCTGACGGACCCGCAAGTCACCGATCTCATGGCGGGTCAGTGGTATTTCAATATTCACACGCAGGAGAACCCGACCGGCGAGATACGCGGTCAGGTGGTGCCTGCCGATTGACGCTCGGCGACGATGAGTTGGCAAAGCGCCTTCGCGTGCTGGGTCGTAGCGAAACGCGTGCGTCCGCACAGCGCGCATCCCACGCTCGACGTCGAACTCGCGCGCGACTACGCGTCGCGCCGGCTCTGGTCGCCGCGCGTGCCGAAAGGATGGCGGCTCGACATCCGCGAGACAATCGGCGATGCACCGCTGCGCGGCCAATGGCTCATCCCGCCGACAACGCCGCGCGCAACGATTCTTTATCTGCACGGCGGCGGTTATTACTTTTGCTCGCCCCGCAGTCATCGAGCGATTACGTTCGGATTGGCGACCCGCGCGAATGCCAGCGTTTTCTCGCTTGATTATCGTCTTGCGCCGGAACATCGCTTTCCAGCGGCGCTCGACGATAGCGTCGCGGCCTATCGTCGGTTGCTCGAAAACGGGGTGCCGGCGCAATCGATCGTCATCGCGGGCGATTCCGCGGGCGGCGGCCTCGCGCTCGCGACGCTTCTCTCGCTGCGCGACGCAGGCGATCCGCTTCCGGCCGCAGCCGTGCTGTTTTCACCGTGGACGGATCTGACGTGCAGCGGCGAGTCGATGCGAACCAACGACGGCCGCGATCCGATGTATCACGCGTCGGCGTTTCCCAAAGTAGCCGCGCAATATCTCGGCGCGGCGGACGCGCGCAATCCTTACGCGTCGCCCGTTTTCGGGGATTACGAAGGCTTGCCGCCGCTCTTCGTCCAGGCCGGCGATACGGAATTGCTCCTCGACGACGCCACCCGCGTCGCAGCCAAAGCGCGCGCGGCGGGCGTGCGCGTCGAAATGGAAATCTGGCGCGGCGTGCCGCACATCTTCCAGATCTGGGCGCCGTTCATGCCCGAGGCGCGCGAAGCGCTCGCGCACGCCGCCGCATTCATCGAATCGACGGCGGCGGCGACGAATGCTCATCGCCCGCCCATGACCTCGATCGTCTGATACGCGCGCTCGACCGCCGACGCGCCGTATCGACGCTCGAGTCTGCGCACGGTGAAGTGCCCATGCGCCATCTGCTGGAAATGGTCGATGAACACGGTGTTGACCATCGCGCCGAGCACCGCGCCGATCGCCGGAATCGACTTCGCCGCGACCTGCTCGCTGACCTGCACCGAAAACCGCGATGCGACCGTCTGCAGGAACTTGAGCAGCGCCGTCGATCCGTGACTGCTCAGACCCTTGGCGGCGATCTCGTTTGTCGCGCGCGAGACCGACTGCGCAAGCGCGCCGCGCACGATGAAATAGCCGAGATCGGCGTTGTCGTCGTCGGTTTTGGTGCCGCCCATTCCGAGCACCATCATGCATTGCAATTGCGCCTCGACTCGATGCACGTCCTCGCCTTCGCTGCGCGCGATATCGCAGATCGAGCGGAACATCAGCGTCGTCGTGACGGGCAACTCGACAGGCAACGCGAACAGTCCGAATGCGCCGCCCGCCGCGCCGGTCGTCGCGACGGCGAGTTTGTGCATCAGGTTGTGCGGCTTGTCGGGCGGCGGCGCGAGTAGCGAATCGGAGGGCGCGCTCTTGCCGAGCGTGCGCAGCGCGACCTGAAGGCATTTCTTCAGCGCGAGCTGCGTCGCGTCGTCGACTTTTTCCTGCGCGGCGGCCGGCAAGCGGCCCATCAGCTTTTCGATGGGCGCGCCGACGACACTCGCCAGCTTCATCGTCAGCGACGGGCTTTCCAGCAATTCCTTCGCGCGGGCAAGGGCCGCGAAATCTTCGGTCGTAAGCGGCGAGGTGATGATCGGCGTCGGTTCCATGCGAGGGTTCTATCCGGGAAAAGGTAAGTTGACACGCAGAATTAGAGTGCGCGCCCGTGCTATGATTCCATTTCCGTTGACTAGTCAATCATTGCGCTTACAAAGATGGCCGTTCATACAGCCGCGCATCATTCCAGCGGGCAGGTGCTGCCTTTTCGCGAATCCCTCATGGCGATGCTGGGCGTTTCGTTCGTCACGATGCTCGTCGCGCTCGATCAGACTGTGGTCGGCACCGCGCTGCCGACGATCGTCGCGGAGCTTAAAGGCTTCGATCTCTACGCGTGGGTCGCCACGTCGTATCTTCTGACTTCCGTCATCACCGTGCCAATTTTCGGACGCCTCGGCGATTACTACGGCCGCAAGCCGTTCGTGATCGCGTCGATCGTCGTGTTCACCGTCGCCTCCGTGCTGTGCGGGCTCGCCAACAGCATGATGTTCCTCGTGCTCGCGCGCGGCTTGCAAGGCATCGGCGGCGGGATGCTCGTCGGCACGGCGTTCGCGTGCATCGCCGATCTTTTCCCCGATAACGTCGTGCGCCTGCGCTGGCAAGTGCTGATGAGTTCCGCGTTCGGCATCGCGAACGCGGTCGGGCCGTCGCTCGGCGGCTTCCTCACGCAGTATTACGGCTGGCGTTCGGTCTTCTACGTCAATCTGCCGGTGGGCATCGTGTCGCTCTTTTTCGTGTGGCGCTTCCTGCCGCATCTGCGGCACGTCGCGCATGAAGGCAAGATGCGCCTCGACTGGCCGGGCGCCGCGCTGATCGCGGTGGCGCTCGGCGCGCTGCAATTGTTCGTCGAAATGCTGCCGAAACACGGCTTCGGCGCGGAATCCGTCGCGCTGCTCGCGATGAGCGTCGCCGCCGGCTTCGCGCTGTGGAAGTGGGAAATGCGCTGCGATTACGCGATCCTGCCCATCGACATGTTTCGCAACAAGGCGCTCGCCGCGCTCTTCACGCTCGCGATTCTCGGCGGTTTCACGATGTTCTCGCTGCTCTTCTATGCGCCGCTGCTGTTCCAGGGCGGCTTCGGCATGTCGCCGAAGGACGCGGGCATGATGATTACGCCGCTGGTCGTGTTCATCACGATCGGCAGCATCGTGAACGGGCGCATCGTCACGCGCCTGAAGAACGCCAATCTGATGCTGTACGTCGGTTTCGCGCTGCTCGCGGTGTCGTGTCTCGGCACCGTCGTCGCGACGCACAACATGCCGCGTTCGCTGCTGCTCGTCATCATGCTGCTCGGCGGACTCGGCCTCGGCTTCGTCATGCCGAATCTCACCGTGTTCGCGCAACAGACCGCGGGCCGCGCGCATCTGGGCATCGCGACGGCGCTTTTGCAGTCGCTGCGCATGATCGGCGGGATGATCGGCACCGCGCTCACCGGCACGCTCGTCGCGCATCTCTATGCGAGCGGCGTGAATCTCGCGCTGGAAAAAGATCACGCGATGCATTGGGCCGCTGATCTCTCCGATCCGCAAATCCTCATCAATCGCGAAGGTCAGGAGACGCTGCTTGCGCAACTGAGCGCGGCGGGGCATAACGGCGCGATGCTGCTCGAAGCCGCGCGCGAAGCGCTCGTCGCCGCGATCCACATTGGTCTCGCGCTCGCGGCGGTGATCGCGGTGGTGTCGTTGTGGCAGTCGCGCCGCGTTCCGCCGGTGCGACTGAAAGGGCCGCAAGAGCCGGTCATCCTCGCCGAATGATAGAGAAAGAGCATGAATGAACAGGACCGTATCGCCGTGGTGCAGCAATTCGGGCGCACATATCGCGCGTTCATGTCGGCGTTCGAGACGGCCGTCGGCCAGCCGATGCCGCGCTGGCGCATTCTGCTCGCGTTGCACGAGCACGCGGGCGTGCTGTCGCAGAAGCGGCTCGTCGAGCATCTGAAAGTGGACCCGGGCGCGCTGACGCGTCAGCTAAAGACGCTGGAAGGACTCGGCTGGATCGTGCGCAGCGTCGATGCACGCGACAATCGCGTGTCGAATGTCGCGCTGACGGCGCAAGGACGCGCCATCGCGGAAGATGGTTTGCCGCGACGCAATGCGTTCCTTCACGACACGATGGCTTCGCTGCCCGACGAGGCCATCGAGGCCTTGTCGAGCGCGCTGCACATGTTCGAGGGACGCCTTCAGGAAGTGGCGGCCGCGAATGCCGCATCGGCGGCCGCGCTAGAAGAAAAGGCTTAGAAGAACGTTTCGATCACTTCGGTGACGCGATACTTCGGGTCGACGACCAGAATCTGACGCCACTTGTCGAACGTCAGGCACGGATGCGAGATATCGAACGCGATCATGTCGCCGACTTTCACGTCGTCGCCCGGCTTGATGCGCAAGTACGCGTGCTGATCCATCAGGCCGAAAATCTCCCAGCCTTCGTCGGGCGATACGTCACGCGGCGCTTCGTTGCCCGGACGATAATGCTTCGCCGGCTCCGGCATGCCCGCATCGAACGCGGAATCGCGCTTGCCCAGACCGATGATCGCGCGGTCCGGTTCCGGAATCGACTGCACGTACGCCCATAGTTGCAGCGCCGGCTTCAGACCTTGGCCCATCTTCTTCGCGATAGGATTGCGCGCGAAAATCTCGTTCTGCGCTTTCTTGTAGATGCCGACGTCGTGCGTCAGATAGCAGCCCGGCCGCAGGACGACCTCGATCGCATCGCTGTTGGCCTTCGCGAACTCGTCGGCGACGACGTCGTACCACGCCGATCCCGCGCCCGACAGAATCGCCGGCTTGCGCGCGATCTTGCCTTCGCCGATCAGCTTGCGCGTGACATCGACCGCGCTCTTCAGAAACTCGCGCACCTTGGTTTCGTCCTGCAGCACGCCTTCATACAACTCGATGCCCGCGAGTTCGATCGTGCCGTTCCAGCGCGCGATCGCGGCGAGCACGGCATCGCGCTGCGCGTCATCGCGCACGCCGGTGCGTCCGCCCGGCACCCCGAGTTCGATCAGCACGTTCAGCTTCTTGCGCACCGAGCTGAAAAATTCGCCGAGCTGATCGACGCCATCGGCTGAATCGACGAGACAGAAGAACTCGAAACTCGCGTCCGTGAGCAATTCGGCGATCATGCCCATGTTGCGTTTGCCGACGAGCTGATTCGCCATCAGGACGCGATGCACGCCGCCGCGATACGCCGCGCGCACCTGATGCGCGGTCGCGAGCGTAATGCCCCACGCGCCGGTGTCGAGCTGACGGCGGAAAAGTTGCGGCGCCATCGTCGTCTTGCCGTGCGGCGCGAGCTTCACGCCGTATTCGCCGACAAAATCCTGCATCCACTTCAGATTGTGTTCGATGCGATCCGAATAGAGGACGGCGGCGGGCAGGCTCACGTCCTCTTCGAGCAGATTCCATTGCAGGCGCGACGCGTCGTTCAATTGGATGCCCGTGCCGGGCACCATGCCGAGGCCCTTGCCGAACGGGTCGATCGTCGCGTTCTGATAGTTTGTAACTTTCATGTGCTGCCACTCCATCGTCCGTTTAAATAAACCCCGCGCGCAGTGCGATGTGCGTCAAGGTTGACGGTGCCATGTTAACCAAAGTAGCATCCGGGAAGGAAATGTTATTTAGTAACACGGGCTCATCGTAAACCATGAACGGCCACGCCGACACGCTCAGTTTCGACATCGTCGCACGCATCGCGGAGCGGGCGCCCGAGTTGCGCGGGGCCGAGCGCAAGGTAGCCGCGCTGATTCTCGACGACATCGTGAGCGCGTCGCGCGCGAGCATCGGCGCGCTGGCGGACAAGGCCGAGGTCAGCGTCGCGACGGTGACGCGTTTCGCGAAAGCCGTCGGTTGCGAGGACGTGCGCGAACTGAAGCTGCGGCTCGCGCAGGCGGCGGGCGTCGGACAGCGTTTCTTCCGGCGCGACGCGGACGCCGTGCCCGATTCGCTCGCCGCGCGCATCTTCGAGGAAGTGCAGGCGACGCTCGCGCAGAATCAGGGCGCGCTCGCCGCCGCGCCGATCGCCGAAGCCGCGGATGCGCTCGCGGCCGCGTCGATGATCTACGTGTTCGGCATGGGCGGCGGCTCCACGGCGCTCGCCGACGAAATGCGCTTTCGCCTCGTGCGGCTCGGGCGGCCGGTCGCGTCGTATCAGGACGGGCTGTTGCAGCGCATGGTGGCGTCGACGTTATCGAAGGAACATGTGGTCGTCGCGCTTTCGGTGACGGGGCAGACGCCCGAGATCGTCGAAAGCTGCGCGCTGGCGAAGCAGTACGGCGCGCGCGTGATCGCGCTGACCGCGCCCGCATCGCCGCTCGGCGCGCTCGCGGACTGGCTGATTCCGGTCATCGCGATCGAAACGGATTTCATCTACAAGCCCTCGTCGTCGCGTTACGCGATGATGATGGCGCTCGATTTGCTCGTCACCGAACTGGCCGTCGAGCAGGCCGATCACAGCCGCGAACTGTTGCGCCGCATGAAGCACGCGCTCGATTCGCATCGCGGCGGCGGCGAGCGTCAACCCTTGGGAGACTGATCATGGAATCGTTGAAGGCCGACACGCTGATCGTCGGCGCGCGCGTGATCGACGGCACGGGCGCGCCCGCCGTCGAACGCGATGTCGCCGTGCGCGACGGACGCATCGTTGCGATCGAGGCGCCGGGCGGTCTCGCGGACTGGACCGCCGACGACGTGTTCGACGCGCAAGGCAAAGTGCTCGCGCCCGGTTTCATCGACGTCCACACGCACGACGACACGCACGTGATCCGCTCGCCGCAGATGATGCCGAAGATCACGCAGGGCGTGACGACGGTGATCGTCGGCAATTGCGGGATCAGCGCGTCGCCGGTGACGCTGAAGGGCGATCCTCCCGATCCGATGAACCTGCTCGGTGACGCCGCCGCGTTCGCGTACCCGACTTTCGCGTCTTACGTCGATGCCGTGAATGCCGCGCGCCCGACGGTGAATGTCGGCGCGCTCATCGGCCATACGGCGCTGCGCAACAATCATATGGACCGGCTGGATCGCGGCGCGGCCGCCGATGAAGTCGCCGCGATGCGCGCGCAGCTCGAAGAAGCGCTGGATAACGGCGCGCTCGGATTGTCGAGCGGATTGGCGTATGGCTCGGCGTTCAGCGCGCCGCCCGAGGAAGTGCAGGCGCTCGCCGAGCCGCTCGCGAAAGCGGGCGCGCTCTACACGACGCACATGCGAACCGAGTTCGACGCCATTCTCGACGCGATGGACGAGGCGTATCGCGTCGGGCGTCATGCACGCGTGCCGGTGGTGATTTCGCATCTGAAGTGCGCGGGGCCGTCGAACTGGGGACGCAGCGCGGAAGTGCTCAAGTCGATCGAAGCGACGCGCGACGGGCAGCCGGTCGGATGCGATTGTTATCCGTATAACCGCAGTTCATCGACGCTGGACTTGAAGCAGGTGACGGGCGATATCGACATCACGATCACCTGGTCGACGCCGCATCCGGAGATGGCCGGCAAGCTGATCCGCGAAGTCGGCGACGAATGGAAGGTGACGCAGCAGGAAGCGGCGAAGCGCTTGCAGCCGGCGGGAGCGGTGTATCACAACATGTCGGAAGACGACGTGCGGCGCATTCTTTCGCATCCCGCGACGATGGTCGGTTCGGACGGTTTGCCGAACGATCCGCTGCCGCATCCGCGTTTGTGGGGCGCGTTTCCGCGCGTGCTCGGCCACTATGCGCGCGACGAAGGCGTGCTGACGCTCGAAGAAGCCGTGCGCAAGATGACGAGCCTGTCGGCGCGGCGTTTCAGCATCGCGGAGCGCGGCGAAGTGAAGGTCGGCTATCACGCGGATCTGGTCGTGTTCGATCCGGAGCGCGTGATCGATTCGGCGACGTTCGCGAATCCGCAGCAGGCGGCGGACGGCATCGACGCGGTGTGGGTGAATGGCGTTTTGACGTATCGCGAGCAGGCCGTGACCGGCGCGCGAGCGGGACGTTTCGTGGCGCGCGGTTCGGCATCCAAGCTGGATGCGGCCGGCGCGTTTTGAGCACTGATTCGAGTCAGGAAAAGGAGTCTGAAAGATGAAGCGTTATGGCGTGGAAGGTGGCAAGGGACAAGGCGGCGCGCATATGCCGTTCGCACGCGCGGTCGAGGCCGATGGCTGGCTGTTTGTGTCGGGCCAGACGCCGATGGAAGATGGCGAAGTGATCAACGGCGGCATCGTCGAGCAATCGCACAAGGCGATTCAGAACGTCATCGCGATTCTGAAGGAGGCGGGTTACGGCACCGAGCACGTCGTGCGCTGCGGCGTGTGGCTGGACGATCCGCGCGATTTCGCGTCGTTCAACAAGGTGTTCAAGGAGTACTTCGGCGCGAATCCGCCGGCGCGGGCTTGCGTGGTGTCGTCGATGGTGATCGACTGCAAGGTCGAGGTGGATTGCGTGGCTTATAAGAAGGCGTAAGAAGGCGAACATGCGATCGCGGCTCTGATACCTGTGAAGCAGAGCCGCGTCGTTATTCACTGCCGCGCCAGCCGCGCATTATCCGGCATCGGCAAGTTGAAATTCGTTCTGAACGGATTGATATCCAGCCCGCCGCGCCTCGTATAACGCGCATACACCGCGAGCCGTTCCGGTTTGCACTCCCGCATGATGTCCATGAAGATGCGCTCGACGCATTGCTCATGAAACCCCGTATGTTCGCGGTAAGACACGATATACCGCAGCAATCCCGCGTGATCGATCTGCCCGCCGTAATAGCGGATCTGCACGCTGCCCCAGTCCGGCTGTCCCGTAACCGGGCAATTCGATTTCAACAGGTTCGAAAACAACGTCTCGTCGACGGGCGCTTCATCGTGCGCGGCCTTCAATAACGAAGGATCCGGCGAGAAAACATCGCAATCGAGATCGAGCCGGTCGAGCGACAAACCATCGAACTCTTCCATCGTGAGCTTGCCGAAATCGGCCGGCGCGGCGAGTTGCACCGAAACGGTCGCGCCGCAGACGGCGGACACATCGCGCTTGATTGCCGCGCGCACGTCGTCGATCGAATCGAATTGCGTCTGCGCGAACGAGCCGAGATACAGCTTGAACGACTTCGATTCCACGATGTTCGGCGAATCCGCCGGCACGAAGAACGTCGCGACCGCGATCTGCGGCTTGCCGCGCTTGTTCAGCCATGACAGCTCATACGCGTTCCAGATATCCGTGCCGAAGAACGGCAGACGCGCGGGCACGGCGATCGCATCGCGCGCGCGCTTGCGGTCGATCGGAAACAGCAGCGACGCATCGTACTGTTCGGTGTAATGGACGGGCTTGCCGAGCGGAGATTGATCGGGTGTCATGATGCGTTCGCTATGCCGCTGAGAACGTGCCCCGTCGCGGTGACGACGCGAGCCGATTCGCAGTGGCGAATTTGATCGTCGAAGAAAAAGTCGGGCTCGAATTCGCGCAGGAATTCGCCCTTGTCGAGTCCGCCGAGAAACATCGCTTCGTCGATTTCGATGTTCCACGCCATCAGCGTGCGGATCGCGCGCTCGTGCGCCGGCGCGGACCGCGCGGTGACGAGCGCCGTGCGGATGTGCATCGGCTGATCGTCGTGATCGTCGGCGATGCGCTGCAATTTGTTGAGCGCGGCGAGCAGCGGCTTAAGCGGACCGTCCGGCAGCGGCGACTCGCGTTTGTCCAATTCATGCCCGACGAACGCATGCAAACCATCGCTTTGAAACACGCGCTCGGCTTCGTCGGAAAAGAGCACGGCGTCGCCATCGAACGCGATGCGGATTTCGTCCGCGTAACGGCTCGCGGCGCGCGGCGTTTCCGGCAGCACGCGCGCGGCGGGAAAACCGGCGGCGAGCGCGTCGCGCACATCGTCCGGATTCGCCGATAGAAACAGCGACGCCCGCAACGGTTTCAGATACGCAAACGGCGAACGGCCGCGCGTGAACACGCCGCGCTCGATCGCAAGTCCGTGTTCGCGGCACGAATGAAACGCGCGCAGCCCGCTGATCGGATCGCTGCGCGACAGGATCACCACTTCGACGCGCTGTTCATCCGCGTTCAGCGCGAGCAGCTTGCGGATCAGCCCGAACGCGACGCCGGGTTTCGCGGGCGTGTCGAGCCGCGAGCGTTGCAGCGCTTCGTATTGCGCGAGATCGCCGGTCTCGAAGACGCGGTTCTCTTCCTCGAAATCGAACAGCGCGCGCGACGAAATCGCGACGACGAGCTTGTCTTCGAGCGTGAACTTCGGCATTTCGATTTACGCCAGAAACAGCTTGTAGACCGGATTCGCGCCTTCGTCCCACCACGGATAGCCGAGCGTCGCGAGGAAGCGCTCGAACTCCGCGTTGTCCGACTGCGGCACCTGAATGCCGACGAGAATCGAGCTGTAATCCGCGCCCTGATTCCGGTAATGGAACAGGCTGATGTTCCAGTCGGGCGCCATCGACGAAAGGAACTTCATCAGCGCGCCCGGACGTTCCGGAAACTCGAAGCGCAACAGACGTTCGTCGCGCGCGAGCGGCGAATGTCCGCCGACCATGTAGCGAATGTGCTGCTTCGAGAGCTCATCGTGCGAAAGGTCGACGGTCGCGAAACCATGCTCGATGAACGACGACATCATCTGCGCGGTTTCCTTGCGCGACTTGATCTGCACGCCGACGAAGATATGCGCGGCTCTTTCATCGGCGATGCGGTAATTGAACTCGGTCACGCTGCGTGTGCCGACGAGCTCGCAGAAGCGCCGGAAGCTGCCGCGCTCTTCGGGAATCGTCACGGCGAACACGGCCTCGCGCGCCTCGCCGACTTCCGCGCGCTCCGCGACGAAGCGCATGCGGTCGAAGTTCATGTTCGCGCCCGACGTCACCGCGATGAGCGTCTTGCCCTCGATGCCCTCGCGCTCCGCGTACAGCTTCGCGCCCGCGACCGCGAGCGAGCCGGCGGGTTCGAGCACGCTCCGCGTGTCCTGGAAGACATCCTTGATCGCGGCGCAAAGGGCATCGGTATCGACGGTGATGACTTCATCGAGCAACTCGTTGCACAGCCGGAACGTTTCCTCGCCGACGAGCTTCACCGCCGTGCCGTCCGAAAACAGGCCGACTTCGGAGAGCGTCACGCGCTCGCCCGCCTTGATCGACTGCGCCATCGCGCAGGAATCCTCGGTCTGCACGCCGATCACCTTGATCTCGGGCCGCACCGCCTTGATGTACGCCGCGACACCCGCTGCCAGCCCGCCGCCGCCGATCGGGCAGAAGATCGCGTGGATCGGACCCTGATGCTGGCGCAGGATTTCCATCGCCACCGTGCCTTGTCCGGCGATCACGTCCGGATCGTCGAACGGATGCACGAAGGTCAGGCCGCGCTCTTCCTGAAGCTGCACGGCGCGCGCGTAGGCGTCGCTGTACGACTCGCCCGCGAGCACGATTTCGACCGTCGGGCCGCCGTGCGCGCGAATCGCGTCGATCTTCACTTGAGGCGTGGTCGTCGGCACGGCGATCACCGCGCGGCAGCCGAGCCGCGCCGCCGACAGCGCCACGCCCTGCGCGTGGTTGCCCGCCGACGCCGTAATCACGCCGCGTGCGAGCACATCTGCCGGGAGCTGCGCCATCTTGTTATAGGCGCCCCGAATCTTGAACGAGAAAACCGGCTGATTGTCCTCGCGCTTGAGGAACACGGAGTTGCGCAGGCGCGCGGACAGGTTGCGCGCGGGTTCGAGCTCGCTTTCACGCGCGACGTCGTACACGCGCGCGGTCAGCACTTTTTTCAGGTAGTCGGGATGTGTCATGCGAGAAATCGTCAGGCGGCCGCGATGCGCGCAGGTTTTTGAGAGCGAAAGCATCAATGATAGCGCCATCCGCGCGCGTTCCGGGCGCGCCGTGTGCTTCGACCGTCCGGACGGTCGTGTAAAAAAGCGTCGAAAATGACATGAACGCGTCGCGAATCCGCACGCAAAAGCCCCTTCTCGCTGCTAGCGCCCGCAAACGCGCGTTTGCCCGATGGGTTAGAATTTCCTTTTACGAATCAGCAATCAGGATCGGCAGATGCACCGGCAGCTTCGGATCGATTTTCTGGCGCATGTTTCCCGCGAGTCGCATCCCGCGGCGGAAAGGCATGCGCGCCACGCGCGATCGTGGCGTTGATCCAGGGCACACCGAAGGCGCTGTGACGAGCCCGGCGGCCTTCGCCAAGAGAAGTTTCATTCGAAAATTTGCGCCCCCACGCGCATCGCCGGCATTTCCGCTTTTCTAGCGCGAGCGCCGGCACACCGAACCGTCGAACATGAACGCACCTCAAGCCTTCGATCCGAACGGCGCCCATGCCGCCTTGGCGCTCGATATCGAGCCGCGTCTCCGCGAAATTCCCTATAACTACACGTCGTTTTCCGATCGTGAAATCGTCATGCGGCTCCTCGGCGACGAAGCCTGGGCCGTGCTCGACGAACTGCGCAACGAGCGCCGCACCGGCCGTTCGGCGCGCATGCTGTACGAAGTGCTCGGCGACATCTGGGTCGTGCGGCGCAATCCGTATCTGCAGGATGACCTGCTCGACAATCCGAAACGCCGGGCGCTGCTCGTCGAAGCGCTGAATCACCGTCTCGCCGAAATCGAAAAGCGCCGCAGCGCCGATCTCACCGCGCATAGCGACGAAGCCGGCAGCCGCGAACGCGCCGAGCGCGTGCAGTTGCTGGTCGCCGCCGCGCGCCGCGCCGTCGATGATTTCGCCGCCGAGTTCGGCCGCATGGCCGACTTGCGCCGCCGCGCGTCGCGTGTTCTGGGCAAGGAAACGCAGAAGGACAACATCAAGTTCGACGGCCTGTCGCGCGTCGCGCACGTCACCGATGCAACCGACTGGCGCGTCGAATACCCGTTCGTCGTGCTGACGCCGGACACCGAAGCCGAAATCGCCGGACTCATCAAGGCGTGCTTCGAACTCGGGCTTACCGTTATTCCGCGCGGCGGCGGCACCGGCTACACCGGCGGCGCGATTCCGCTCACGCCGTTTTCGGCGGTCATCAACACGGAAAAGCTGGAACAGCTCGGTCCCGTCGAAATGACGGATCTGCCGGGCGTCGATCACAAGGTCGCGACGATTTTCTCCGGCGCGGGCGTGGTCACGCGGCGCGTCACCGAAGCGGCGGAGCAGGCGGGCTTCGTGTTCGCCGTCGATCCGACTTCGCTCGATGCGTCGTGCGTCGGCGGCAATGTCGCGATGAACGCGGGCGGCAAGAAGGCGGTGTTGTGGGGCACGGCGCTCGACAACCTCGCGTGGTGGCGCATGGTCGATCCGGAAGGCAACTGGCTCGAAGTCACGCGTCTCGATCACAACTGCGGCAAGATTCACGACGTCGAAGTGGCGCGTTTCCGGCTCGACTGGTTCGACGGCAATCGTCCGCCGGGCGAGAAGCTGCTGCGCACCGAAAGCCTCGACATCGCCGGGCGCACGTTCCGCAAGGAAGGGCTCGGCAAGGACGTCACCGATAAATTCCTCGCCGGGCTGCCCGGCGTGCAGAAGGAAGGCTGCGACGGTCTCATTACGTCCGCGCGCTGGATTTTGCACAAGATGCCCGCGCATACGCGCACCGTCTGCCTCGAATTCTTCGGCCAGGCGCGCGATGCGATTCCGAGCATCGTCGAAATCAAGGACTATCTGTTCGAGACGTCGAAGCAGGGCGGCGCGATCCTCGCCGGCCTCGAACATCTCGACGAACGCTATCTGCGCGCGGTCGGCTACGCGACCAAGAGCAAGCGCAACGCGTTTCCGAAGATGGTGCTGATCGGCGATATCGTCGGCAATGACGCCGATGCCGTCGCCGCCGCCACATCGGAAGTCGTGCGCATGGCGAACGGCAAGAGCGGCGAAGGCTTCGTCGCGGTGAACGCCGAGGCGCGCAAGCGTTTCTGGCTCGACCGCTCGCGCACGGCCGCCATCGCGAAGCACACGAACGCGTTCAAGATCAACGAAGACGTCGTGATTCCGCTCAATCGCATGGGCGAGTACACGGACGGCATCGAGCGCATCAACATCGAGTTGTCGCTGAAGAACAAGCTGCAACTCGTCGACGCGCTCGAAGCGTTCTTCCGCAACGGCAAGCTGCCGCTCGGCAAGTCCGACGACGCGAACGAAATTCCGAGCGCCGAACTGCTCGAAGACCGCGTGCAGCAGGCGCTCGATCTGCTGAAGCGCGTGCGTGAGCGCTGGACGTTCGTCGGCGACAAGCTCGACATGTCCTTGCGCGAGGCGCAGCACTATCTCGTCAATCTGGGCTACGAAGCGCTCGCGGAAAAGTTCGCGGATCGCGTCGACATTCAGCCTGACGCCAACGTGTTCCATGTCGCGCAGGACCGTACGGTGCGCGTGTCGTGGAAGCAGGAAATCCGCGCGGAACTGCGCCAGATCTTCAACGGCGGCGAGTTCAAGCCGATCCTCGACGAAGCGCAGGCCATCCACAAGCAAGTGCTGCGCGGGCGCGTCTTCGTCGCGCTGCACATGCATGCGGGCGATGGCAACGTGCACACGAACATTCCCGTCAACTCCGACAACTACGCGATGCTGCAGGACGCGCATCACGCGGTCGCGCGCATCATGAAGCTCGCGCGTTCGCTCGACGGCGTGATCTCGGGCGAGCACGGCATCGGCATCACGAAGCTGGAATTCCTGACCGAAGACGAAATCGGCGATTTCCGCGCGTACAAGCAGCGCGTCGATCCGCATGGCCGCTTCAACAAGGGCAAGCTGTTCGACGGCGCCGATCTGCGCAACGCCTACACGCCGTCGTTCGGGCTGATGGGCTACGAGTCGATCATCATGCAGCAGTCGGATATCGGTGCGATTTCCGAGTCGATCAAGGACTGCCTGCGCTGCGGCAAGTGCAAGCCGGTCTGCGCGACGCACGTGCCGCGCGCGAACCTGCTCTACAGCCCGCGCAACAAGATTCTCGCGACGTCGCTGCTCGTCGAAGCGTTCCTGTACGAAGAGCAGACGCGCCGCGGCGTGTCGATCAAGCACTGGGACGAGTTCAACGACGTCGCCGATCACTGCACGGTCTGTCACAAGTGCGTGACGCCGTGTCCGGTGAAGATCGATTTCGGCGACGTGTCGATGAACATGCGCAATCTGCTGCGCAAGATGGGCAAGAAGAAGTTCAACGCGGGCAACGCGGCGGGCATGTTCTTCCTGAACGCGACGAATCCGCAGACCATCAATCTCGCGCGCAACGTGATGATGGACTTCGGCTACAAGGCGCAGCGTTTCGGCAACGATGTGCTGAAGAAGATCGTCAAGAAGCAGACGGCGCAGCCGCCCGCGACGGTCGGCAAGCCGCCGGTCGTGACGCAGGTGATCCACTTCGTCAACAAGAAGATGCCGGGCAATTTGCCGAAGAAGACGGCGCGCGCGCTGCTGGATATCGAGGACAACAAGATCGTTCCGATCATCCGCAATCCGCAGACGACCACCGTCGATTCGGAAGCCGTGTTCTATTTCCCCGGCTGCGGCTCGGAACGTCTCTTCTCGCAAGTCGGGCTCGCGACGCAAGCGATGTTGTGGGAAGCGGGCGTTCAGACCGTGTTGCCGCCGGGCTATCTGTGCTGCGGCTATCCGCAGCGCGGTTCCGGCCAGTACGACAAGGCCGAGAAGATCGTCACCGACAATCGCGTGCTGTTCCATCGCGTCGCGAATACGCTGAACTATCTCGATATCAAGACCGTGGTCGTGTCGTGCGGAACGTGCTACGACCAGCTCGCGGGCTATGAATTCGAGAAGATCTTCCCGGGCTGCCGGATCATCGACATTCACGAGTTCCTGCTCGAGAAGAACATGAAGCTCGACGGCGTGACCGGCACGCGCTACATGTATCACGATCCGTGTCACTCGCCGATCAAGACGATGGACCCGGTCAAGCTCGTCAACGATCTGATGGGTTCGCAGAACGACGGCTACAAGATCGAGAAGAACGATCGATGCTGCGGCGAATCGGGCACGCTCGCGGTCACGCGTCCGGACATCTCGACGCAAGTGCGCTTCCGCAAGGAAGAAGAGATTCGCAAGGGCGCGGCCAAGTTGCGCGGCATTCCGCTCGTCGCGGAAGCGGGCTCGAACGCGATCAATCCGATGAACGCGTCTGCGGGCTCGGCCGGCGCGGCGCCCGGTTCGGTGCTCTCCGCAGGCGATGGCGCGCAGACCAACGGCACGGACGTGAAAATCCTGACGAGCTGCCCGTCGTGCCTGCAAGGTCTGTCGCGCTACAACGAGGACGCCAACGTCGAGGCGGACTATATCGTCGTGGAAATGGCGCGCAAGGTGCTCGGCGAAAACTGGATGGAACAGTACGTCGAACGCGCGAACAATGGCGGTATCGAGCGCGTGCTGGTGTAATAGCGAAATCGAGGTTTGATTCGCTAGAGGTATGAGATGGACTGTGTGTTTTGCCGTGAAGACGGCGGCGAAGTGCTGTGGTCGGACGACACGTTGCGCGTCGTCCTTGCCGATGAGCCCGACTGGCCGGGCTTGTGTCGCGTGATCTGGGGCGCGCACGTCGCCGAAATGTCCGATTTGCCGGATGCCGACCGCGTGCGCGTGATGACCGCCGTCAACGGCGTCGAGCGCGCGATGCGCCGCGTGCTCGTGCCGGAAAAGATCAATCTGGCGAGTCTCGGCAATCAGGTGCCGCACGTCCACTGGCACGTCATTCCACGCTTTTCCAACGATTCCCGCTTTCCTCTGCCGATCTGGGCGCCGCGCCAGCGCACGGTGTCCGAATCGCAGCTATCGAAGCGCCGCGCGCAGGCCACGCTTTTGCGCGAACAGGTGCGCAACGAGCTGAACCAGGCCTTCGGCCATCAATAAGACGAGATCATGAGCGGACTCACTTCCACGACGCCGATTCCCACCGGCGTCGTCGTGCATTCGAAATCGCGCGTGCTGGAGCTGCAATACGGCGACGAGTCGTATCGCGTGCCGTTCGAGCTTCTGCGCGTCTATTCGCCGTCCGCCGAAGTGCAGGGCCACGGCCCCGGACAGGAAACGCTGCAGACGGGCAAGCGCGAGGTGACGATCATCGGCGTCGATCCGGTCGGGCACTATGCGCTGCAACTCAATTTTTCGGACGGTCACAATACCGGCATCTATTCCTGGGACATCCTGCACCATCTGGCGACGCGTCAGGACGAACTGTGGCGCGAGTATCTGGCGAAGCTGGAAGCCGCCGGCGTGGACCGAGACGCGCCGATGGCCGCAAAACCATCCGGCGGACACTGTCACTGAGCAATAGGGCTGCGGCATAACGCCGCATAGCCGGCGCGAGTTTTGCGCAGACATAGAACGAACAACAGGCGAGGAAAACGCGCGATGAGCAAGACCCACTTCGGATACGAAACGGTCGAAGAGCAGGACAAGGCGAAGAAAGTGGCGGGCGTGTTTCATTCCGTCGCGGGCAACTACGACTTGATGAACGACCTGATGTCCGGCGGACTGCATCGGATTTGGAAACACTTCACGATCGGGCAGGCCAAGGTGCGGCCGGGCTACAAGGTGCTGGACATCGCCGGCGGCACGGGCGATCTCGCGATGGCGTTTGCCAAGCAGGCCGGCGAGACCGGCGAAGTCTGGCACACGGACATCAACGAATCGATGCTGCGCGTAGGCCGCGACCGGCTGATCGACAAAGGCGTGCTGACGCCCGCGCTGCTCTGCGACGCCGAAAAGATCCCGTTCCCGGACAATTATTTCAATGTGGTTACAGTTGCCTTCGGTCTTCGTAACATGACGCATAAGGATCGCGCGTTGGCCGAAATGACGCGCGTGCTGAAACCCGGTGGAAAGCTGCTCGTGCTGGAATTTTCGAAAGTATGGGAGCCGCTAAAGAAGCCGTACGATGTCTACAGTTTCAAGATTTTGCCGTGGCTTGGCGAAAAAGTGGCCAAAGATGCGGATAGCTATCGGTACTTGGCCGAGTCCATCCGCATGCACCCGGACCAGGAAACTCTCAAAACAATGATGGAACAAGCGGGCCTGGATCGAGTCGAATATTACAATTTGTCAGGTGGCGTGGTAGCGTTACACGTCGGGACCAAATTTTGATGTTCCACTCTCTTAAGGATTCGATATGTTCGATTCGCGCAAACCCCAATCCCGGGGTTTCCTGAACCTCTTCTTCAGGAAGGCCGGAATCTTGGCGCTGGCTGGCGTTATTGCGGCCGGCGCAATCTTCGCGGAAACGGCGGAAGCCAAGCGCATGGGCGGCGGCCGCAGCATGGGCCGTCAGTCGGCCACGGCAACGCAGCAGCATCAGGCGACGCCGCCTTCGCAGTCTCAATCGATGCAGCAGAACAACGCAGCGCAGGCACAACGCGCGCCGGCCGCGCCGGCCGCACCCGCCGCGGCGCAACCCGCGCGCAATCGCTGGCTCGGGCCGATCGCCGGTCTCGCGGCGGGTCTCGGCATCGCGGCGCTCCTGTCGCACTTCGGGCTGGGCGAGGCGTTCGCCGGCGCGATGGCCAACATGATCATGATCGCGTTGATCGTGCTGGCGGCCGTCATGCTGTTCCGCTTCATCATGCGCAAGCGTCAGGGCAACAACACGCCGGCATACGCGGGTGCCGGATCAGCTTCGGGTTCGCCGTACGGCGCGGCCGCGCGCCAGAGCCTGAATCAGGAACCGCCGCAAATGCCGCAGCAGCCGACCGGTTTCGGTGCCAACTACATCGAATCGCCGGCGACGCAAGCGGTCGCGAATCCCAACGTGCCGGCGGGCTTCGACACCGAAGCATTCGTGCGTAACGCGAAGGTCTACTTCGTGCGTTTGCAGGACGCGTGGGATCGCGGCAACGTCAACGACATCCGCGAGTTCACGACGCCCGAGATGTTCGCCGAGGTGAAACTCGACGTCGACGCACGCGGCAGCGCGCCGAACCGTACCGACGTGGTTCAGCTCAACGCCGATGTGCTCGGTGTCGAGGACCGTGCGTCCGAGTATCTCGCGAGCGTGCGCTTCCACGGCCTGATCCGCGAGTCGGAAGGGGCGGCGGCGGAACCGTTCGTCGAGGTCTGGAACCTGTCGAAGCAGAAGTCGGGCAACGAAGGCTGGCTGCTGGCGGGCATTCAGCAGGTCAGTTGAGCTCGACCATGCCCTTGGCCGAATGGCCAGGGCGCCGGCAACCGTCGGTGTGATGGCCGGTTGCGAAGGTAGAATAGAAACCCGCGCGAGAAGTGTCCCGCGCGGGTTTTTTCATCTCACAGCCGATGACGAACGCAGACGAATCCGCCCGTCCCGCAGCAAATCCCGCCTTGAAGACCGCGTCCAGTGGATTCGCGGCCGCCGTGAACCATCTGCTCGTGCGCGAGCCCTGGGCGCTCGAGCGGCTCAAGCCTTATGCAGGCAAGCGCGTGAAGCTGTCGTGCGGGCCGGTTTCGATCGCGCTCGTCGTGCAGCCGGACGGTCTCTTCGCGGCAACCACGGAAGCGGAAGCGGGCGCATTCGACGTGACGATCGCCGTGCCGCTCGACGCGCTGCCCGCGTTCGTGCAAGGCGGCCAGGCGGCGGTGATGAAACACGTTCGCATCGAGGGCGACGCCGAATTCGCGACGACGCTCGCCAAGCTGGCCGAACATCTGCGCTGGGATCCGGAAGAGGATCTGGCGCGCGTAATCGGCGACGCGCCCGCGCATCGCGTTGGCATCATCGCGCGGGCGGTGCAGGAGCAGGCGCAGCGCACCGGGCGCAATCTTCTTGACACCTTCACCGAGTATTTCCTCGACGAGCGCCCGCAACTCGTGCGCAAGAGCGCGCTCGACGCATTCAATGCCGAGCTTTCGAAAGCGCGCGATGCACTGGCGCGCGTCGAAAAGCGCATCGAAAGAATCGAACGGCAAACCGAACAATCCCGGCCGGCGAGCGGCGCCTCAGCGCGATCCGGCGGCGAGTCTGTGCGCGACTCGCACGAATAACGAGCTGAAGCAAATTCGAACCATGCGTTTTCTGCGTTTCCTCAAGATTTTTTTCACGATCGTCCGATTCGGTCTCGATGAGCTGGTGATGAGCGGCATCGACGATCGTCGCGTGCGCTACCTCATGCGTATCACGACGTTCGGCCGCAGGTTCGACGTCGAGCGCGGCATCCGCTTGCGGCTCGCGCTGGAAAGCCTCGGGCCCATCTTCGTGAAGTTCGGGCAAGTGCTGTCGACGCGGCGCGATCTTCTGCCCGTCGATGTCGCCGACGAGCTCGCCAAGCTTCAGGATCAGGTGCCGCCGTTCGATTCGGCGGTGGCCGTGTCGATCATCGAGAAATCGCTCGGTGCGCCCATCGACGAATTGTTCGACGATTTCGAGCGCGTGCCGGTGGCGAGCGCGTCGATCGCGCAGGTGCATTTCGCGAAGATCAGGAACGGCGAGCACGCGGGAAAGGCCGTCGCGGTGAAGGTGTTGCGCCCGGGCATGCTGCCCGTGATCGACTCCGACCTCGCCCTGCTGCGCGACATCGCGACGTGGGCCGAGCGCCTCTGGGCGGACGGCCGGCGTCTGAAACCGCGCGAAGTGGTCGCGGAGTTCGACAAATATCTGCACGACGAGCTCGATCTGATGCGCGAGGCCGCCAACGGCAGCCAGTTGCGCCGCAATTTCCAGGGGCTCGATCTGCTGCTCGTGCCGGAGATGTACTGGGACTTGTCCGCGCCGACGGTGCTCGTCATGGAGCGCATGGTCGGCGTGCCGATCAGCCAGGTGGAGACCTTGCGCGCCGCGGGCGTCGATATTCCCAAGCTGGCGCGCGAAGGCGTCGAGATTTTCTTCACACAAGTGTTCCGCGACGGCTTCTTTCACGCCGACATGCATCCCGGCAACATTCAGGTGAGCCTCGATCCGGCGACGTTCGGGCGCTATATCGCGCTGGATTTCGGCATCGTCGGGGCGCTTTCGGACTTCGACAAGAACTACCTCGCGCAGAACTTCCTCGCCTTCTTCAAGCGCGACTATCACCGCGTCGCGACGCTGCACCTCGAATCCGGCTGGGTGCCGCCGAGCACGCGCGTCGAGGAACTGGAAAGCGCGATCCGCGCGGTCTGCGAGCCCTATTTCGATCGCGCGCTGAAGGACATTTCGCTCGGGCAGGTGCTGATGCGCCTTTTCTCGACGTCGCGACGCTTCAATGTCGAGATTCAACCTCAACTCGTGCTTCTGCAAAAGACGATGCTCAACGTCGAAGGACTCGGGCGCTCGCTCGATCCGGAGCTGGATCTGTGGAAAACGGCCAAGCCGTATCTCGAGCGCTGGATGAACGAGCAGATCGGCTGGCGCGGCTGGTACGAGCGCCTTCAAATGGAAGCGCCGCAGTGGAGCAAGACGATTCCGCAGCTGCCGCGGTTGATTCACCATATTCTGGCGGAGCGCCACGACGCGCCGAAAAGCGGCAGCGACGAACTGATGCGAATGCTCCTTGCGGAGCAGAAGCGCACGAACCGCCTGCTCGTCGCGGTGCTCGTTGCCGGTGTCGTCGCGATGGCGGGCGCGGGCTTCGTAATCGCGCAGTTCTGGCTCCATCCCTGAGGGCGCGCAGCATGAGCGATCCGACGAACTCAAACGTTCCCGATTTCGAAAACCGCGATCCGAACTCTCCGGGTTTCTGGGATGAACGTTTCGGTCAGCACTTCACGCCGTGGGATCAGGCCGGCGTTCCGGAGATGTTCAAGAGTTTCGTCGCGTCGCGCAGTGCGCAGAGTGTGCTGATTCCGGGCTGTGGCAGCGCGTACGAAGCGCTCCATCTTGCCGAACGCGGCTGGCCGGTCCGCGCAATCGACTTCTCGCCGGCCGCTGTCGAGGCGGCGCGCGCGCAACTCGGCGCGCATGCGGGCGTCGTCGAAGAGGCGGATTTTTTTGCGTATGTGCCGCCGTTTTCGCCGGATTGGATCTACGAGCGCGCGTTTCTCTGCGCGCTGCCGAAGACCCGCTGGCAGGATTACGCCAGCCGGATGGCGGCGTTGCTTGCGCCCGGCGCGCTGCTGGCGGGCTTCTTTTTCATCGGAGCGACGCCGAAAGGGCCGCCTTTCGGAATCGAGCGCGCCGAACTGGATGCGCTGCTGTCGCCGCACTTCGAATTGATCGAAGACCGCGAGGTGAGCAACTCGATACCCGTATTCGCCGGCCGCGAGCGCTGGATGACGTGGCGGCGAATCTGAGCCAGCCGGCTTGAAATTCGCCGCCGACGCCCTGAAATATTGCGCGGTTAATCTTGCGCCCGCGGTCCCGAAAAGCGCGGGCCAATATCGGTTTGCGGCTATAATTCAAGGCTTTGCAAGCGTCGACAGATCATTGTAGGAAGAGTGCCATGCCGATTTACGCGTACCGTTGCGCCGACTGCGGCCACGAAAAAGACGTGCTTCAGAAACTGAGCGATGCGCCGCTCACGCAGTGTCCCGCCTGCGGGAAGGACACTTTTTCGAAGCAGGTGACTGCCGCCGGATTCCAGTTGAAGGGTTCAGGCTGGTATGTCACCGACTTCCGTGGCGGAAAAAGCAATGCCGGCAACAAGAGCAACGCGGCCGCGTCTGACGCATCGGCGGCGAAATCGGACGATGCCGCTTCTGCCGGTTCCGGCAACTCGAATTCGAGCGATAGCGCGACGCCGGCGAGCACGCCATCATCCTCGGATGCCGCCAAACCCGCTGCGGGCGCGTCCGCATCGTCGAGCGCCGCCTGAGCGCCAGACGGCCGGCGCGGCGGGCCACATGCCGCGCCGATGACCTCGTAGACCGCGCTCAGCCGAGCGCGACCCGCCTGCCAAGCCGAATCTCCGACGCACTCGAGAGCCGGCGCAGCCTTCGCCCCGTGTAAATGACCACGAAAAAGACTACGCTGAAAACCGTGTTCCTCACCGGCCTGCTCGTGCTGGTGCCGCTCGCCATCACCTTGTGGGTGCTCGGGCTCGTGATCGGAACGATGGACCAGACGCTGCTTCTGCTGCCGCAATCGTGGCAGCCCGAGCGGATCGTCGGTTTTCATCTGCCGGGCGTGGGCGCGGTGCTGACGCTTGCGTTCATTTTCATCGTCGGGCTGTTGACGCAGAACTTCGTCGGCCAGAAGCTCGTGAAATGGTGGGACGCCATCCTTCGTCACATTCCGGTCGTCGGCCCGTTGTACACGAGCGTGAAACAGGTGTCGGACACGTTGCTGTCTTCGAGCGGCAACGCGTTTCGCAAGGCGCTCCTGATCGAGTATCCGCGCAAAGGCTCGTACACCATCGGATTTCTCACGGGCATTCCGGGCGGCGACGTGCTGAATCATCTCGATGAAGAGCACGTGAGCGTCTATGTGCCGACGACGCCGAACCCGACGTCCGGCTTCTTCCTGATGATGCCGAAAAGCGAAGTCGTCGAACTGGACATGACCGTCGACGCCGCACTGAAGTACATCGTCTCGATGGGCGTGGTGGCCCCTTCGCCGAGCGCACCGACACCGGTCGCGCCAGCCCGCCGCCCCACCGAGCCGCCGATGTAATGCCGGCGCGCGCGCAGCGAGAGTCAGCCGCGAGAGAGCATGACCCGAGCGCGCGAGCCGTTGATTAACGAACAACGAAAGACACAACATCATGTCGATGCGATCTGAATACTGCGGTCTGGTGACCGAGGCCCGACTGGGCGAAACCGTCTCGCTGTGCGGCTGGGTGCATCGCCGGCGCGATCACGGCGGCGTTATCTTCATCGACTTGCGCGACCGCGAAGGCCTCGTTCAAGTCGTCTGCGACCCGGACCGCGCCGAGATGTTCAAGGTGGCCGAAGGCGTGCGCAACGAGTTCTGCGTGCAGGTGAAGGGCGTCGTGCGCAACCGTCCGGAAGGCACCGTCAATGCGAACCTCACGAGCGGCAAGATCGAAGTGCTGTGCCACGAACTCGTGGTGCTGAACGCATCGGTGACGCCGCCGTTCCAGCTCGACGACGACAACCTGTCGGAGACCACGCGCCTCACGCATCGCGTGCTCGACCTGCGCCGTCCGCAGATGCAGAAGAATCTGCGCCTGCGCTATCGCGTCGCGATGGAAGTGCGCAAGTATCTCGACGCGCAGGGCTTCATCGACATCGAAACGCCGATGCTGACCAAGAGCACACCGGAAGGCGCGCGCGACTACCTCGTGCCGTCGCGCGTGAACGCGGGCCAGTTCTTCGCGCTGCCGCAGTCGCCGCAATTGTTCAAGCAATTGTTGATGGTCGCGAACTTCGACCGTTACTACCAGATCACCAAGTGCTTCCGCGACGAAGACCTGCGCGCCGACCGTCAGCCGGAATTCACGCAGATCGACTGCGAAACCTCGTTCCTCACCGAGCAGGAAATCCGCGATCTGTTCGAGAACATGATCCGCCACGTCTTCAAGGAGACGATGGAAGTCGCGCTGCCCGAGAAATTCCCGGTCATGCTGTACTCGGAAGCGATGCGCCGCTTCGGCTCCGACAAGCCGGATCTGCGCGTGAAACTCGAATTCGCCGACCTGACGGATGCCGTGAAGGACGTCGACTTCAAGGTGTTCAGCATGCCGGCCAACTCGAAGGACGGCCGCGTCGCGGCGCTGCGCGTGCCGAAGGGCGGCGAGTTGTCGCGCGGCGACATCGACGGCTACACGGAATTCGTGCGCATCTACGGTGCGAAGGGGCTCGCGTGGATCAAGGTCAACGACAAGACCAAGGGCCGCGACGGCCTGCAAAGCCCGATCGTCAAGAATCTGCATGACGCGGCGCTCGCGGCGATCATGGAGCGCACGGCGGCGGAAGACGGCGACATCATCTTCTTCGCGGCGGATCGCGCGAAGGTCGTGAACGACAGCCTCGGCGCGCTGCGTCTCAAGATCGGTCATTCGGAATTCGGCAAGGCGAACGGCCTGCTGGAAACCGGCTGGAAGCCGCTCTGGGTCATCGACTTCCCGATGTTCGAGTACGACGAGGAAGAGAACCGCTACGTGGCCGCGCATCACCCGTTCACGAGCCCGAAGGACGAGCACCTCGAGTATCTGGAAACGGACCCGGGCCGCTGCCTTGCGAAGGCGTACGACATGGTGCTGAACGGCTGGGAAATCGGCGGCGGTTCCGTGCGTATCTTCCAGGAAGACGTGCAGAGCAAGGTGTTCCGCGCGCTGAAGATCGGCGCTGAAGAAGCCCGCCTGAAGTTTGGCTTTTTGCTCGACGCGCTGCAGTACGGCGCGCCGCCGCATGGCGGCATCGCGTTCGGTCTGGACCGCATCGTCACGCTGATGTCCGGCGCCGATTCGATCCGCGACACGATCGCGTTCCCGAAGACGCAGCGCGCGCAGGATCTGCTCACGCAGGCCCCGAGCGAAGTGGACGAGCGCCAGTTGCGCGAGCTGCACATCCGTCTGCGTCAGCCGGAGCAGAAAGCGCAATAAGCAGCTTTCGTTGTCGATGTGATGAAAAAGGCGCCGGGTGCGCCTTTTTCGTTTTTTGCGTTACAGTCTTTGGGCATAAACAGATAAAGAAACGCGCGTTCAAAAGCTCATGCAGAAGCCGCCCAAAATTCCCGAATCCGTCCTCGTCGTCATTCATACGCCCGAGCTCGACGTGCTCATCATCGAACGCGCGGATCACAAGGGCTTCTGGCAATCGGTGACGGGCTCGAAGGATCACATCGACGAGCCGCTCATCGAGACCGCCGCGCGCGAGGTGCAGGAAGAGACGGGCATCGTGATAGGCAGCGCGCTCGTGCCCGAGAACGCGCTGCTCGACTGGCATCACAGCATTCAGTACGAGATTTATCCGCAATGGCGGCATCGCTACGCGGAAGGGATCATGCGCAACACTGAGCATCAGTTCAGCCTGCTCGTGCCACATTGTCTCGAAGTGACGCTCGCGCCGCGCGAACACACCGCGCATCTCTGGCTGCCGTTTCGCGAGGCCGCCAACCGATGCTTCTCGTGGTCGAACCGGGAAGCGATCCTGCAATTGCCCGAGCGCCTCGCGGCGCATAACCGATGATCGGACTGCGTCCCCGGCGCAGTTTCAAGCGGCTGCGCCAGGCGCTGTTCTCCGGCCGCCGGCCGCCGCGCTTATGCTTTACGACGGGCAATCACGTCAGGCTCTTCAAAGGTGGCGTGCAGTTCTTTCCGGCGTTGAT
>Ga0182736_1000730_pt1 | contig 42288 bp, 50 predicted proteins | sample eDN5th30CKraftBY_FD_128882 | JGI IMG/M metagenome (GOLD analysis project Ga0182736, IMG submission 128882) | Enriched backyard soil microbial communities from Emeryville, California, USA - eDNA 5th pass 30_C Kraft BY (version 2) (version 2) | ecosystem: Environmental > Terrestrial > Soil >... | reverse complement strand
GCCACAGGTTGTGCACGGCTTGCTGACAGGAGGTCGTCCATCGAGACGTCGAAGACCTCGCACGTCCGCTCCTGGATCTCGCGGACGGACCGGCGGCGCGGCTTGAGCTCCGGGTAGAGGCCGGCCAGGACCTCCTCGGCGAGCACGGCGGTGACCGCGCGGCCGGTCAGGGACCCGAAGGCCACGGTCCGGATCAGCGCGCCTTCGAGCGCGCGGATGTTGGACGTGACGCGCTCGGCGATCAGCTCCAGCGCCGCGGCGTCGACGTCGCCGACGTCGTCCTGGGCCACGCGCTTGCGCAGGATCGTCAGGCGCGTCGCGCGCTCGGGTGGGCGGACGTCGCAGACCAGGCCGGCCTCGAAGCGCTCGCGCAGGCGGTCCTCGAGCGCTTCGAGGTCGCGCGGCGGGCGGTCGGACGTGAGCACGAGCTGGGCGCCGGCCTGGTGCAGCGCGTTGAAGGTGTGGAAGAACTCCTGCTCGGTCTTGGCCTTGCTCTGCAGGAACTGGACGTCGTCGACGAGCAGGACGTCGACGCCGCGGTAGGCGGCCTTGAAGGCCTCCAGGGCGCTGGAGTGCAGGGCGGCGACGAACTGGTCCGTGAAGGCCTCGACGGTCGTGTAGCGGGCCGTCAGCCCGCCGCCGTGCGCGGTGACGTAGTTCGCGATCGAGTGCAGCAGGTGCGTCTTGCCCAGCCCGGGCGGGCCGCAGATGAACAGCGGGTTGTAGGCCAGGCCCGGCATCTCGGCGACCGCCAGGGCGGCGGCGTGGGCGAGCCGGTTGCAGTCGCCGATGACGAACTGGTCGAACGTCAGCCGCGGGTTGAGCTCCTGGGCCTCCGGCTCGCGCCGGACCGGCTCGGGACGGTCCTCGGGCCCGGCGATCTCCACGCGCGCGCCCGCGCCGAGGACGGTCTCGGCGATCACGGTCAGCGGGCGCATGAACCGGGTCTCGACCCAGGCGCGCACGTCGTCGGGCGCTTCCAGGACGAGCGTCGAGCCGCTCAGCTCGCGGAACGCCAGGCGCTCGAGCCAGATGTGCCAGGTGGACTCGCTCGCGGCGCGTCGCGCTTCCGTCCGGAAGCGGTGCCAGATTGTCGCTGCATCGGGATCTGACACGGGAGCGCGGGCTGTCCTCCTCGGTGACGCGAGGTTCGGGAAGGGGGCTGGGCGAGAGGGGCCGCGAACGGCCCGGAGCGCGAACATAGCAAAGGGTTTGGGGCCCGTCCGAGGGTGCCTCGCAAAACGCGTGGATTGCCTGTGAACAGGGTGTGCACAGGGCCCGAGCATCCGACCTTGGAGGCGTTCTGGCCGTGAGCCCAGGGTGTCTGTGTATCCTTGTACGCCGCCGCGAAGCGAGGTGGCTCGGTGCTGCGCCGAGCTGTCCACTTCCCCCGGCCCGCGGCGAAGGAGTCCACGAAACGTGAAGCGCACCTACCAGCCCAAGAAGCGCAAGCGCGCCCGTACGCACGGGTTTCGCGCCCGCATGAGCACCCGCGCGGGACGCATCGTCCTGAAGCGGCGTCGCGACAAGGGCCGCAAGCGGCTGACCGTCTAGCGAGCCACGAGTTGCCAGCTCCCCGTCGCCGCCGGCTGTCACGCAGCGCGGAGTTCGAGCGCGTCTACCGCCAAGGGCGCTCGAAGGGGAACCGGTTTCTCGTGCTCTACGCCTTTCCTCGCGCCGAGGACGACACGGACGATGGTCCGCGCCTTGGCCTGTCCGTGTCCAAGCGGATCGGCGGCGCGGTCGACCGCAACCGCGTCAAGCGCGTGCTGCGCGAGGCGTTCTGGGAGGAGTCCGAGCGGCTGCCGGCCGGCTCGGACTACGTCGTCGTCGCGCGCCCGGACGCGCGCGGCCTGGCGGAGCGCGACGGCATGCACGGCATCCGCGGCGCGCTGGCCGAGCTCATAGACGGGCTCGGGGGAGCGCCGGCGACGTGAAGGCGATCGCGATCGCGCCGATCCGTGCCTATCAGCGCTGGGTCTCTCCGGCGTTCCCGCGCCGCTGCAAGTACCACCCGACCTGCTCCGAGTACGCGGTGCAGGCGATCAAGGCCTATGGCATCCTGCGGGGCTCGGTGCTCGCAGCCTGGCGGCTGCTGCGCTGCAACCCGTTCAGTCACGGCGGCTATGACCCCGTGACCGCCCAGACCCTCTTCCGCCGCCGACCTCTCACCTGAAGGCGATGCAGCCCCTCCACCCCGCCCCGAGCATCCGACGCTAAGTGTTCTTCTTCGCGCGCCAATCCACGCCGGTCATCCAGCCGCTGATCAATTTCTTCCACGCGATCCTGGAAGTGATCCACGACGTCGTCGGGTCGTGGGGCTGGTCGATCATCATGCTGACCGTCCTGGTCCGGGCGTGCCTGCTCCCGCTGACGTTCAAGCAGTTCCACTCGATGCAGCGCCTGGCTCACCTGCAGCCGGAGATGAAGAAGCTGCAGGAGCGCTTCAAGAACGACAAGGAGCGCCTCAACCAGGAGATGATGAAGTTCTACCGGGAGAACAAGGTGAACCCGTTCGCCTCGTGTCTGCCGATGGTGGCGCAGTTCCCGGTCTTCATCTCGCTCTACTACATGCTGCGGATCGATCTCCGGTACGACATCTGCCCGGACATCAACCCCGTCACGTCGAGCACGCCGCAGCCGTGCGGCTCGACGGACGCGTCGCAGTTCCTCTTCATCGACGACCTGACATCGAAGGCGACCGGCTCGACGCTGGTGATCCTGATCGTGCTGTACGTCGGGTCGCAGCTGTTCTCGACGCTGCTGATGTCGACGACGACCGACCGGACGCAGCGGCTGATCTTCATGGCCCTGCCGTTCGTCTTCGTCACGTTCGTGATCCGGTTCCCGGCCGGCCTGCTGGTCTACTGGATCACCACGAACGTCTGGACGATCGTGCAGCAGGCGATCATCCGCAAGCGCCTCGGCCCGCTGCGTCCGGCGACGGCCGACAGCGGCGGAGGGGGTGGTCTGCTCGGTGGATTGACGAGCCTCGGCGGAGGCGGAGGCAGTAGCAGCGGCAGTGGTGGTGGTTCCGGCAACGGCGGCAAGCCGCAGGCCGTCAAGAGCGCGGAGCCGAAGGGCAAGCCCGCGGGGCCGCCTCCGGCGCCGCCGCGCAGGAAGAAGAAACGTTCGGGGAGACGGCGATGAGCGCATCGGGCGACCGTGTGAAGGACCTGCTGGAGCACGTCAGCGATGCGCTGGCGCTCGACGCGGACGTGGTGATCGAGGAAGCGGATCGCACGATCCGCGCGACGCTCGAGGGCGACGACCTCGGGCTGTTCATCGGCCGTCACGGCCAGACGATCGACGCCGTGCAGCACCTGGCGTTCAAGGCGGCCACACGGGATCATCCGCCGTCGGCTGGCCTACGCGTGGTCGTCGACGCCGCCGGGTACCGCGAACGGCGCGAGCTGGCCCTGCAGCGGCAGGCGGACGAGGCGGCCGACCAGGCGCTCGAGTCCGGCCGGGCCGTGGCGCTCGACGCCATGAGCGCGACGGAGCGCAAGGTCGTGCACGAGTACCTGAAGGACCGCGAGGGCGTGGAGACCTACTCCGAGGGCACCGAGCCCGATCGCCACCTCGTGGTCGCGCCGCTCGACTGACGTTTCACGTGAAACTGTCCGCGGTCGCGCCGCCGCACGCCGTCGGCGCCCTCGCGCGCATCCTGGAGCTGCAGGCGACGGATCCGACGGCGTCCACGACCGTGCGCGATCCGGCCCTCGCCGTAGGTCGCCACGTCGCCGACTCCCTTTCCGCCCTGCCGCTCCCGTACGTCGCGGCGGCGCGGCGGATCGCGGACCTCGGTGCGGGCGCCGGGTGGCCGGGGCTCGCACTGGCGGCGGCGCTCCCCGACGCGCACGTGTGGCTCGTGGAAAGCCAGAGCCGTCATTGCCGCTATCTCGAGCGGGCCGCCGAGGTCGCCGACCTGAAGAACATCAGTGTCGTTCACGCGCGCGCGGAGAACTGGCCGGACGGACTCGGCGCGCACGACCTGGTGACCGCCCGGGCGCTGGCCGCGCTCCCGGTGGTCCTCGAGTACGCCGCGCCTCTGCTGGAGGTGGGCGGACACGTCGTGGCGTGGAAGGGCGCGGTCGGCGAGGGCGAGCGCGACGCGGGCCTCGCTGCCGCGTCGGCATTGGGACTGGAGGCGGTCGAGGTGATGGTCGTGCCCCCGTTCGAAGGTGCGCACGACCATACGCTGCACGTCTTCCGCAAGATCGCGCCCACGCCCGAACGGTTCCCGCGCCGCGCGGGGATGGCCGTGAAGCGGCCATTGGGTCCGCGTTTCACGTGAAACACCTCCGATCCGACCGGCACCAGCGCTAGCGTCGATGGACGCATGGGCACCATCTACGCGATCGCGAATCAGAAGGGCGGGGTCGGGAAGACGACCACCGCGGTCAACGTGGCCGCGTGCATCGCGGCGGCCGGGTACGAGACGCTCGTCGTCGACGTCGACCCCCAGGGCAACGCGACCGTGGGCCTGGGCGTCTCCCGGGACGGCGCCGGCGTGTACGACGTGCTGGCCGGGGAGCTCGCGGCGGCGGACGCGGTGCGGTCGACCGGTGTCGAGCGGCTCTCGATCCTGGCGTCGACCCCCGATCTCGCCGGCGCCACGATGGAGCTGCCGCGGCTCGCGGGGTCGGAGACCCGGCTGCGGGACGCACTCGAGCCGCTGCGCGGGGCCTACGCCTTCATCCTGCTCGACTGCCCGCCGTCGCTCGGGCCGCTGACCGTCAACGCGCTGGTCGCCGCCGAGCGCGTGATCGTCCCGGTCCAGACCGAGTACTTCGCGCTCGAGGGGGTCGCTGGGCTGCTGGACACGCTGGCCCTGATCCAGCGCGAGCTCAACCCGCGCTTGACTGTCGCCGGCATGCTGTTGACGATGCACGACGCGCGCACGAAGCTGGGGCAGGACGTCGAGCGCGAGGTGCGCACCCACTTCCCCTCGTTGGTCTTCGACACCGTGATCCCGCGCAACGTCCGGCTCGGCGAGGCGCCGAGCTACGGCGTGCCGGTGATCCACCACGATCCGCACTGCGCCGGGTCGGAGGCGTACTTCGAGCTGGCGAAGGAGGTGGCCGCCCGTGGCTGAGCGCCCGCGTGGCATGGGCCGCGGTCTGGCGGCGATCCTGTCGCCGGTCGAGGGCGGCGGATCCACCGAGGCCGCTCCGGAGCTGCGCCAGTTGCCGGTCGAGCTGATCGGTCCGAACCCGCGCCAGCCGCGGCACCAGTTCGACGAGGCCGCGCTGCTCGCGCTGGCCGACTCCGTCCGCGAGCGCGGCGTGCTCCAGCCCGTGCTCGTCCGCCCCTGCCTCGGTGGCCGCTACGAGCTGATCGCCGGCGAGCGCCGCTGGCGCGCCGCGCAGCTGGCCGGGCTCGACTTCGTCCCCGCGCTGGTCGCGCCCCACGAGGACCGCGAGTCGCTCGAGCTGGCGCTGATCGAGAACATGGCGCGGGAGGACCTGAACCCGGTCGAGGAGGCCCGCGCCTGCTCGCTTTTGGTGGAGGAGCTCGGTCTTACGCGCGAGGAGGTCGGCAAGCGCGTCGGCCGCTCGCGGGTCGCGGTCACGAACCTGATGCGGCTGCTCGATCTCCCGGACGAGGTGCTCGACCTGCTCGTCGAGGGGCGGCTGACCGAGGGGCACGGCCGCGCGCTGCTCACCGCGCCGGACCACGCCGACCGCCGCCGGCTGGCGCGCGCCGCGGCGGAGGAGGGCTGGACGGTCCGGCAGACCGAGGCCCGCGCGCGTGAGACGGCTCGCCCGGCCGAGCCCACGGCTCCGTCGCCGCGCGCGTTTCACCCGGACCAGCTCGCGGCCGCCGAGCGGCTCCAGGACGCGTTCTCCTCCGCGCTCGGCGCTGACGTCCGTGTCGCACCGCGCAAGGAGGGCTACACCGTCACCCTGGCGATCGACTCGCTGGAGGCGGCCGAGGAGCTGGCGACGCGCCTCGCCGCCCGCGGGCAGTAGGACTCGCGCCGCAAGCGCGCTGTCGCCGCCCGTGACCGGAGCGGCTATCATTGCGCGCCGCAGCGGGCGATTAGCTCAGTCGGTTAGAGCGCTTCTCTGATAAGGAAGAGGTCCCAGGTTCGAATCCTGGATCGCCCACTCTCGAACCCCGCTCTGGCGGGGTTTTCGCGTTCGGGGGCCCATTCGCCGCCACCGGCGGCGGCTAGGGTGGTCGCCTCGTGCCCACCGCCCGCAGCCTCGCCAAGCGCGCCGTCCAGCTCGGCGCCAACCAGAAAGTGTCCGAACTCGCGCCGCTCGTCAAGCTCCTCAAGCGCCGCCGGCTGGACACCGTCGTCGAGATCGGCACCGCCCGCGGCGGCACGTTCGCCACGTGGTGCGCGCTGGCCGAGCCCGACGCCCTGCTCATCAGCATCGACCTTCCCGGCGGCGCGCACGGCGGCGGCTACAGCCAGGAGGAGGCCGAGCGCTTCGCCGGCTACGGCGCGCCCGGTCAGACGCTCCGCTTCCTGCGCGCCGACTCGCACGCGCCGGAGACCCGCGCGGAGCTCGAGCGGCTGCTCGCCGGTCGCCCGGTCGACTTCCTCATGATCGACGGCGACCACACCTACGACGGCGTCAAGGCCGATTACCACATGTACGCGCCGTTCGTGGCCCCGACCGGTGTGATCGCGTTCCACGACATCCTGCCCCACCCGCAGGTGCCGGACTGCGAAGTCGACCGTCTCTGGGCCGAGCTCAAGGCGACGCACGAGTACGCGGAGTTCACCGACCCGGACGACGTCCGCGGCTGGGGCCAGTGGGGCGGGATCGGCGTGCTGCTGCCGCCCTCAGAGCCGGCCTGAGACGTCCCGCGACGGCCGCGCCAGCGCCGCGCACGCGACCGCCCACGTCGCCACCAGGACGACCACGCGCGCCGCGCCGCTGAACCGCCGCGTCCCGGCCAGGAACGCGCGCGTGCCCACCAGATCGAACGGCTCCCCGTCCTCCCCGAGAGCAGCCGCTCGACGCCCGCGGCGATCATCAGCATGGCCTTTGACCGACGCCTGCCCGGCCTCGATCACGACTTCGCCGAGCAGATGATCAGGGAGAGCCCGAAGCGCTCGGTGAAATGGTGCGCGTCCAGCGCCTCCCGGGGGTCACGCGGCGCTAGCTCGACCCAGGAGACGCGCCTGCCGGCGGGCTCGGTCACCGCAGGTCGATCGGCGGGGCGGTCCTCTCGCCGCCGGCGTCACCGGTGTTGACGGTGTCCCGCGGCTCGATCAACAGCACGTGCGTCTCCTCGTCCGCCTTCGGGCAGTGCTCGACGCCCCGCGGGACGACGAACAGCTCGCCGGGCCCGAGCACGACGTCGCGGTCCCGCAGCTGGATCGTCAGCCGGCCCGATAGCACGAGGAAGAAGTCGTCGGTCTCCGCGTGTGCGTGCCAGACGAACTCGCCCTGCACGTTCACCACGAGCAGCTTGTAGTCGTTGAGATAGCCGACCAGGCCGGGCCTGTACGGCCCCGGCAGCAACGCGAGCTTCGAAGCGAGATTGACTGCGCCGTCCATACCGGGATGATCCCGGATGTGCACGCCGCGCTGGCCGCCTATCCCCGGATTCGCTTCATGGGCTCCAAGCACCGGCTGGCGCCGCGGCTCGCCGAGCTCTTCACCACGCTCCCGCCGGGGCCGGCGATCGACGCGTTCAGCGGCAGCGGCGTGGTCGCTTACACGCTCAAGGCGACCGGTCGCGCCACGCGCGCCAACGACCACCTCACGTTCACCGCCACGCTGGCCGAAGCGCTCGTCGCGAACGAGCACGCCCAGCTCACCGCGGACGACGTCGAGCACCTCTGCGCCCCCAACCGCGACGGGCGCGACTTCATCGCCGCCACCTTCGACGGGCTGTACTTCGACGCCGCCGACCACGCGTTCCTCGACGCCGCGTGGTCGCACGTCGACGAGCTTCACGGGCCCAAGCGCGCCCTGGCGATCTCCTCGCTGTGCCTGGCCGCGGCCTGGAAGCAGCCGCGCGGCGTGTTCACGGTCGCGACCCCCCGCTACGACGACGGCCGCCGCCAGCTGCACACGCCGCTGCAGGCGCTCTTCAAAGAGGCGGCGGACAAGTGCAACGCCGCCGTCCGTCCCGGCCCGGCGAGCGCGACCTGCGGCGACGTCTTCGCGGTCGACCCGCAGGACGCGGCGCTCGCCTACCTGGATCCGCCCTACGCGCCCCCGCGCGACGACACGTGTTATGTCAAGCGCTACCACTTCCTCGAAGGCCTGGCCACGTACTGGCGCGGCCAGGAGATCATGTGGGAGACGCGCACCCGCAAGCTGCGCAAGCGCCACACGCCGTTCGGGTCCCGCAAGACCGCCCGGGACGCGCTCGACCGCCTCTTCGACCACTTCCGCGCGCCAACCTCGCTGGTGGTCTCCTACGGCTCCAACGCGGCGGTCGACGCCACCGAGCTCGAGGCCCTGCTCGCCCGTCATCGCCGCCGCGTGCGGCGCATCGAGATCCCGCACTCCTACGCGTTCGGAACCCACGTCGCGGCCCGTCGCCGGAGCGCGACCGAGTACGTGTTCGTCGCTCTGTAGCCCGGGCCTATACTCCGGGAGGTGCAGGAGATGGTGATTTACGGCGTCAGCTTCGACATGGTCGGCAAGCAGCCGATCGTGCTGCTCAAGGCCGTCGACACGAACAAGTTCCTGCCGATCTGGATCGGGCATCCAGAGGCGGCGGCCATCCTGATGAAGCTGCAGGGGGCGTCGACGCCACGGCCGATGACGCACGACCTCCTGTTCGACATGCTCGGGGAGCTCGAGGTGTCGTGTACGCGCGTCTCGGTGACCGAGCTGCGCGAGAACACGTTCTACGCGTCGATCACGCTGTCAGTGAACGGACGCGAGGTCGAGATCGACTCGCGCCCGTCGGACGCGCTGGCGCTGGCCGTCCGCTCCGGCGCCCCGATCTTCGCGGCCGAGGACGTGATCGCGGAGTCCGCGATCGAGTTCGAGCACGAGGTCGAGGACACCGAAGAGGTCGTCGACAAGTTCAAGGAGTTCCTGGATCAGGTCACGCCGGAGGACTTCGCCGGCGGCGACACCTAGGACGCCGCAAGAGCTACGCGGGCGCGCGGTCGACCGCGAGGTCGAGCACGCGCGCGACGAACTCGTCGAAGCCGATGCCGACCGCGTCGGCGGCGAGCGGCAGCAGCGACGTGTCCGTCAGCCCCGGGATCGCGTTCGCCTCGAGCACGGTCAGCTCGTCCCCGGCCAGCATCAGGTCGACGCGCGCGAACCCGGCGCAGCCGAGCGTCTCCCACGTCGCCAGCGCCAGCTCCTGCGCGCGCGCCGCGACGCCGGGCGTCAGCTCCGCCGGGCAGACGAACCGCGTGCGCCCGATCTCGTACCGGGCCTCGAAGTCGTAGAAGTCCTCGGTCTGCGGGATCGCCTCGACCACCGGCAGGGCGATCGGGCCGTCCTCGCTCTCGAGCACCGACACGGCCAGGTCGCGGCCGTCGACGTAGCGCTCCAGCAGCACCTTCGTGTCGTAGGAGAACGCGGCGACCAGCGCGCCCGGCACGTCCGCCGCCGTGCGCGCGAACTTGATCCCCAGCGCCGAGCCCTGCCCGGCGGGCTTGACCACGATCGGGAACTCGAGCCGCTCCTCGATCGCCGGCAGCGCCCGCGCCGCGCCCAGGTCGGAGAACGCGGCCTGCGAGAACGCGTAGAACTCGGGCGTCGGGATCCCCGCGTCGCGCAGCGCGTGCTTGGCGACGACCTTGTCCATGCAGCGGATGCAGGCGCCCGCCCGCGAGGCCGTGTACGGCACGCCGACCAGCTCCAGCAGCTCCTGCACGGTCCCGTCCTCGCCGCCGCGCCCGTGCAGCGCGATGAACGCGACGTCGGGACGCGCCGCGCGCAGCCGGTCGACCAGGTCCGGGCCGACGTCGATCGGCAGCACGTCGTGCCCGAGGCGCGCGAGCGCGTCCTCCACGCGCGCGCCGGAGCGCAGCGAGACGGTGCGCTCGAGCGAGGAGCCGCCCTTCAGGACGGCGACCCTCACGACGCCTCCCGGCGCCGCAGCGGGACGACCTGCGCCGCGGGCGCGGCCGGCTTGGCTCCGGTCAGCGTCCCGTACAGCGCGACCTGCTCGGCCACGACCTTGCCGATCCGCCGTACGCCCTCGCGGATGTCGTCCTCGCCGACGCCGCTGAAGTTCAGCCGCAGCTCGGATCCGCCGCGCCCGTCCAGGTACGCCGCGCGGCCCGGCACGAACGCCACGTTCTCGCGCAGCGCTCGCGCCAGCAGGTCGGTGGTGTCGATGTAGTCCGGCAGCCGCGCCCAGATGAACAGCCCGCCACCGGGCCGCGTCCAGGTCGCCTCGTGCGGCAGGAACTCCTCCATCGCCGACAGCATCACGTCGCGCCGCCGGCGGTAGATCGCGCGCAGCTCGCCCAGGTAGCGGCGCCAGTCGCGGTGCGCGAAGTACGTGCTCACGAAGTACTGGTTCAGCGGCGAGGAGCAGAGGTCCGCGGCCTGCTTGCCGAGGTTCAGCCGCTCCAGGATCGGCGCCGGCGCCGCGGCCCAGCCGAGCCGCAGCCCGGCCGACAGGATCTTCGAGAACGTCCCCGCGTAGATCACGTAGCGGCCGCCGTCGAGCGAGTACAGCGTCGGTAGCGCCTCGCCCTCGTAGCGCAGCAGCCCGTACGGGTTGTCCTCGAGGATCACGATCTCCTGCTCGGCGGCGATCCGCACCAGCGCGCGGCGGCGCTCGAGCGCCATCGTCACGCCGCCCGGGTTGTGGAAGTTCGGGATCGTGTAGATGAACTTCGGTCGCCGGCCCTCGGCGCGCAGCGTGGCCAGCGTGGCCTCGAGCACGTCGATGCGCATGCCGTGGTCGTCCATCTCGACCTGCACGACGTCGGCCTGGAACGACGTGAAGCACGGCACCGCGCCCGGGTACGTGGGCGCTTCGGCCACGACCACGTCGCCCGGGTCCAGGAACGCGCGGCAGACCAGGTCGATCACCTGCTGGCCGCCGGTCGTGACCATCAGGTCGTCCGGCTCGACGCTGGTGCCCTCGGCCGCCATCACCTCAACGATGCAGCGGCGGACGTCCTCGAGCCCGTCGGTCGGCCCGTACTGCAGCGCCGCCGCGCTCGAGTCGACCGCTACGCGCGACATCAGCGCCGCGAAGTCCTCCGCGGGGAACGTCGTCGTGTCCGGCAGCCCGGTCGCGAGCGAGATCACCTCGGGCCGCGCCGTGACCGCCATCATGTCGCGCATCGCGGATGAGGTCATCCCGCGCGTGCGGCGCGCGAAGAGCCCGCCGTAGCGTTCGATCTCGTGGGCGCTGGACCGGGGCGCGCCCTTGCCCGGAGTGTCGTCTATCGTCATCGGCCGCGAACGGAACGCTAGCGCGCCATGGACTTCTTCCTCGACCTTCTGCAGGGCATCGGCATCGCCGCCGCGATCGGGATCCGGCCCTTCCTGCCCACGCTGCTGGTCGGCGCGCTCGCCGCCGGCAACCTCGGCGTCGACTTCGAGGGGACCGATTTCGCGTTCCTCGAGCAGACCGGCTTCCTGCTGGCGGTCGTGGTCGCCGTGGCCGTCTTCGGGATCATCGACCGCCGCCGCGGCGGGGACACGCGCGGCGCCGGCGTCGTGGTCGCGCTGCTGCTGGCCTGCTCGTTGGTGCTCGGCGCGCTGCTGGCCGCCGGCTCGATCGCCGACCACAGCCAGGACTGGTGGCCGGGCCTGATCGTCGGGCCGCTCGCGGCGGCGCTCGGGTTCGTCTCCGCGCGCTCGCTGTTCGGGCGCGTGGGCGAGCGCCTGGACGACGAGGCGCGGCGGGCGCTGCCGCTCTACGCGGAGGCGGCGGCGCTGCTCGCGGCCGGGCTCTCCGTGCTGCTTCCGGTGCTGGCGATCCTGGTGGTCGCGGCCCTCGTGTGGCTGCTCCTCGGCGGGCGCCGCCGGGCCGGCGAGAAGTACGCCGGGCTGCGGATCCTGCGGTGAGAGGCGCCGACTCGCCCTTCGGGCTCGCGTCGCTGGGAGCAATCGCCCGGGGGGCGATTCTCCCGGGCGAGGTGACGCCGTGAGCCGCAAGCTGGTTCTCGCCGTCATCGACGCGATGAAGCCCGCGATGCTCGAGCGCGCGGTCGCGACCGGGCGCGCGCCGACGCTCGGGCTGCTGATGGAGCGCGGCCACTACGTCGACGCCTGCGTCGCCGCGTTCCCCTCGGTCACGCCGGTCTGCGCGGCGTCGATCGCGACCGGGACCGGCCCGGGCGAGCACGACATCCCCGCGATGAACTGGTGGCACCGGGGCGAGCAGCGCTACATCGAGTACGGGACGAGCTTCGGCGCCAGCCGCGCGTTCGGCATCCGCCAGTCGCTCACGGACACGATCTACAACATGAACCTCGAGCACCTCTCGACCGACGTCGAGACCGTGTTCGAGCGCCTCGACGACGCCGGCGTCCGCACCGCCGGCACCACGTACCTGATGTACCGCGGGCGCTTCAAGCACGAGCCGTCCGTGGACACGGCGCTGACGCGGCTCGCGCACACGGTCTTCGGGCTGCCGACGATGGGCCCGCGCGAGCTCTTCTACGCGGACCTCTTCGCCTCCCGCCGGACGCCCTGCCGCTCGCAGCTCGGGCTCCCCGGGGTGCGCGACCAGCACTCCGGGTGCGTCGCCTCCTACCTGGTCGAGCACGATCTGTTCGACTTCCTGCTGCTGTCGCTGCCCGACAACGACACGCACTCGCACAAGCACGGGCCGTACGCCCAGGTGGACTCGATCGCCGCCGCCGACCGCCAGATCACGCGCATGATGGACGCGGCGGGCGGCGTGGAGGCGTTCCTGGAGGAGCACGCGATGATCGTGTGCAGCGACCACTCGCAGTCCAAGGTCGAGGGCGAGATCGACCTCTTCCGGGCGTTCGACGGGTTCGGCGTGCGGGCCGCCCAGCGCGCGCGGCCGGACGACGAGATCGCGGTCTGCCCGAACTCCCGCGCCGCCCAGGTCTACGTGCTCGACCGTGAGCACCGGCGCAAGCTGATCCCGCGCGTGGAGCGGACGCTGCTGGCGCTGGAGGGCGTCGACCTCGTGCTGCGGATGGGCGACCACCCGGACGGCGAGGCGATCGTGCGCGGCGAGCGCTCGCGCGGCGTCAAGGAGCTGCGGTTCCAGCCGCGCGGGGACCTGGTCGACCCGCGCGGGGGCCGCTGGAGCGTCGACGGCGATCTTGGTCTGCTCGGCCTCAAGATCGAGGACGGGCGCGTGACGTCCGCCACCTACCCGGACGCGCTCAGCCGCATCTGGTCGGCGCTGCGCTGCCATTCCGCCGGCGACGTGCTGGCCAGCGCCGGGCCGGGCTACGAGTTCCTGGACTGGGGCGGCGCGCACCACGTCGGCGGCGGCTCGCACGGCAGCCTGCACGCCAACGACTCCAACGCGGTGCTGCTCTGGTCAGGGCTCGACGTCGAGCCGGCGCCGCGCGACCAGTGGGCGCTGCGGGACATCGTCCCCATGGTCACCGGGCATTTCGGGCTGACCTAGGCGTACGGCGGTCGGGCTGGCGTGATCGGTCTACGCGAGCAATGGACGGGGGTGCAGCGATCTCCTTGCCTGAGGCGGCAGGAGATTGCGACACCCCCACCAACGCGCCAGACGCTGCGGCGACGACGGACGACCGGCACCGATCATCCACCCTCTCCGGTGCCCGTAACTTGACGGTATCCCGAGACCGGGCACCGAGTCCACAAGGCCAAACGCTGCGGCGACGACGGCGAGACGGACCCGGCCCAGGCACCGCGACCGCCTCCCTCCTCGATGCTTGCTGTTGAAGCCACTAGGGCGACTTCCGCAGAACCTGCTCGATCGAATCCGCGCGCCGCGGCGCCGTCGCCGTAATCAGCACCCCGTTCAGCCACGGATCCTCGTCGGACGGCTCGTAGCGCATCGGCATGTGCGTACGCATGACCGCGATCGACTGCTCCTTGCGCATGCCGATCACCCCGCCGCGCGCGCCGGTCATCCCGACGTCGGTGATGTACGCGGTCCCGCCGGGCAGGACGCGCGCGTCGGCGGTGGGGACGTGCGTGTGCGTGCCGACCACCGCGGTCACCTTGCCGTCCAGGTACCAGCCGAGCGCGACCTTCTCGCTGGTCACCTCGGCGTGCATGTCGACCAGGATCTGGTCGCAGCGCGCCACTTCCCGCAGCGCCTCGTCGATCGCCACCAGCGGCGGCGCGGCCGCCTGCAGGTGCACGGCGCCGCTCAGGTTGACGATCCCGAGCGTCACCCCGCCGCGCTCGATCACGGTCGTGCCCCGCCCCGGCTGCGTGCGCAGGAAGTTGTACGGGCGGACGATCCGCGGCTCGCTGTCCAGGTAGGTCCAGATCTCGCGGTGGCGGTAGGTGTGGTTGCCGAGCGTGATCGCGTGGACGCCCGCGCGGAACAGCTCGTCCGCCTCCTTGGGCGTGATCCCGATGCCGCCCGCGGCGTTCTCGCCGTTGGCGACGACGAAGTCCGCCTCGAGCTCGGGCAGCAGCTCGCGCAGCACCCGCCGCCCGGCCCGCCCGACCACGTCGCCGATGAAAAGGATCGTCGTGATGAACGCCATACTGACGATTGATGGCGCGGCACACCGAGGACCGACCGCCGGCCGAGCCAGTGCTGGTTCCCCGCTGGGTGCAGATGGTGCTGCTCCCGGTCGCGATCGCCGGGGCCTATCTTCTGCTCAAGACGGCCGGCAGCATCCTGCTGCTGTTCATCATCGCCGGGCTGATCGCGCTGCTGCTGAACCCGTTCGTGGCGCTGCTGCAGCGCGCCCGGGTGCCGCGCGGCGCAGCGGTCGCGCTGGTGATGATCGGCCTGCTGGCCTCGCTGACCGGGCTCGGGTTCCTGCTCGCCAACCCGATCTCCGAGCAGGTGTCCGGCCTGCAGCGGGACATCCCGAACTACGTCGACGACGCCAACAAGGCGCTCGCGAACGTGCAGGACTGGCTCGACCGCAAGGGCATCAACCTCGAGATCAAGCAGGAGGGCGAGACCGCGCTGCAGACGATCGGCGAGCGCGTGGCGGGCGGCGCGGGCGACGTGGTGATCTTCACGCGCGACGCGGTGCAGCGGCTCGTCGAGGCCGGCTTCGCGCTGATCCTGATCGTCGTCCTGTCGATCTACATGATGATCTACGGCGACCGGATCGGGGCGATCGCGCGCGGCGTCGTACCGCCCGGCGACGGGACGCCCGAGGACGACTTCCCGGCCCGCGTGCAGAAGGCGCTGTTCAGCTACGTGCGCGGCCAGCTGCTGTTCAGCCTGATCATGGGGACGAGCGCGGGGCTGCTGCTGTACGTGCTCGGCTCGATCGGCATCTTCCCCGAGGGCAAGACGTACGCGGTCGCGTTCGGCGCCTGGTTCGGCTTCGCGGAGCTGATCCCGTACGTCGGCCCGGTGATCGGCGGCTTCCCGCCGGTGGTGCTCGCCGCGCTCAGCGACACGCCGATCGACGCCGTCTGGCTGATCATTGCGTTCGCCGTGCTGCAGCAGCTCGAGGGCCACGTGGTCGCGCCCAACGTGTTCGGCCAGGCGCTGCGGATCAACCCGCTGCTGGTGATCTTCGCGCTGCTGCTGGGCGGGCAGATCGCCGGGCTGCTGGGCGCCCTGATCGCGCTGCCGGTGGCCGCGATCCTGCGCGAGACGATCGTCTACCTGCGCGAGCACCTGCGCTTCCAGAGCTGGGACCTGCCCGCGCAGCCGCCGCTGGAGCGCTGTCCGGAGTGCGGCGCGCAGATACCGCTGGACGCCGTCGCCTGCCCGGCGTGCGGGTCAGAGCTCGCCGACCGTGACGCGGCCGCGGCGGCCGCCGCCTCCGCGCCCGGATGAACGTCGCGGGCATCGGCAAGCGTTTCGGCGCCACCGTCGCGCTGCGCGGCGTGACGTTCGCCGCGGCGGCGGGGGACCGCGTCGCGGTGATCGGGCCCAACGGGGCGGGCAAGACGACGCTGCTGGCGATCCTCGCGGGCGTGCTGGCGCCCGACGAGGGCACGCTCGAGCTCCCGCCCGCCGGCTGGGTGCCGCAGCGCTCGGCCGTCTATTCGAAGCTGACCGTGCGCGAGAACCTGGAGCTGTTCGCGGGGCTCGAACGCGCGCCGCACGGCGCGGTCGAGCGCATGCTGGAGCTGACCGGGCTGGGCGGGGACGAGCTGACCGGCACGCTCTCCGGCGGCAACCGCCAGCGACTCAACGTCGCCGTCGGCCTGCTGGGGAGCCCGCCGCTGCTGCTCCTCGACGAGCCGTCGGCGGCGCTCGACCCGGCGCAGCGCGAGCGGCTGTGGACGTTCGTCGGCGCGCTCGACGCGACCGTGCTGTTCACCAGCCACGACGTGGCCGAGGCCGCCCAGCACGCGCACCGCGTGCTCGTGCTGGCCGGGGGTGAGCTGGTCGCCGAGCTGGCGCCCACCGACGACCTCGAGCGGGCGATCGTGTGCGCCGGCTCCTAGTCAAGGACCTTCGCATCCTGCGCCGGTCGCCGCTGCTGGTGGCGCTGCTGGTGCTCTACCCGGTCGTGGTCGCCGTGCTGGTGGGCGCCGCGCTCACGGGCGGCCCGGCCAAGCCGCGGGTGGCGTTCGCCAACCTGGCCGGCGACACGACGTTCACGCTCGGTGGGGAGACGCTGAACCCGAGCGTCTACACCGGCAAGCTGTTCGAGGCGATCGACCCGATTCGCGTACACACGCGCGAGGAGGCGATCGCGAAGGTCCGCGACGGCGACGCGCTGGCCGCGCTGGTGATCCCGGCGGACGCGGCGCAGCGGCTGCAGGGGATGCTGTCGCTCGTCGGCGGGGAGCCGCCGACGGTCGAGGTCTTCTACAACGCCGAGGACCCGGTCAAGCGGCGCTACGTCGAGTCGACGATCCGGTCGCGGCTGGCGGAGGCCAACGCGGCCCTGAGCGACGCGGTGCTGGCGCAGTCGGCGAAGTACCTCGACCTGGTCGTCAAGGGCGGAGAGCTGTCGTTCCCGCTGGTCGGCGAAGTCAAGATCCTCGGCCTGCGCAACGCGCGCACGCTGATCGACACGTCGCTGCGGGGCATCCCGGAGGACGCGCCGGAGCGGGCCCCGCTCGAGCAGGTGAGCCGGTTCGCGCGCGTGGCGGCCGAGAACCTCGACCTGTCCAAGCCGATCCTGGCGTCGATCGGCCAGCCGGTGCGGGTCAAGCAGACCGTCGTGTCCGGCTCCAAGACGCCGCTGGACGCGTTCGCCGTCGGCGTGGCCGCGACGCTCTCGCTGATGCTCGTGACGCTGCTGCTGGCCGCCGGCCTGCTGGCGCTCGAGCGCGACGAGGGGACGTACGCGCGGCTCGTCCGCGGGCTCGTCTCGCGCGGTGCGCTGCTGACCGAGAAGATCGCGCTGGCGGCGCTGGCGGCGCTGGTGGTCACGCTGCTGCAGCTCGCGGTCGTGCGGATCTTCGTCACGATCTCGCCGCGGCCGCTCGCGCTGGCCGCCGGCGCGCTGGCGTTCGCGGCGCTCGGGACGGCGCTGGGCGCGCTCGCCCGCGAAGTCCGCGCGGCGTCGCTGCTGGCCGTCCTGCTCGCGCTCCCGGTGGCGTTCATGGCGCTGGTGCCGAGCGGCGCGGTCTCGGCGCCGCTCTACGACGTCCTGAACCTGGTTTCCGGCCTGTTCCCGTTCAAGCCGACGCTGCGCGCGCTCGACGGCTCGGGTCCCGCGCTCGCGCACCTGTGCGCGCTGGCGCTCGGGTACGGCGTCGTCGCCCGGCTGGCGCTGCGCCGGTTCTAAGCTGCCGTGCAGATGGCCTTCCCCGCCACTCGCCTGCGCCGCCTGCGCCAGACCGGCGTGCTGCGCGGCCTCGTCCGCGAGACCGAGCTCTCGGTCGCGCACCTCGTCTACCCGATGTTCGTGGTGGCCGCCGGCCCGCGGCGGACGCCGATCCCCGAGCTGCCGGGGATCGACCACCTCTCGATCGACGGGGCGGTCGAGGAGGCGGGGATCGCGCACGCGCTCGGGATCCCGGCCGTGCTGCTGTTCGGACTGCCCGCCAGCAAGGACGCCGAGGGGTCGGGCGCGTGGGACGAGGAGGGCGTCGTCCAGCTGGCCACGCGGGCGATCAAGGCCGCGCACCCGGACCTGCTCGTGTTCACCGACCTGTGCCTCTGCGAGTACACGTCGCACGGCCACTGCGGCGTCCTGCGCGCCGACGGCGTGGTCGACAACGACGCGACGCTCGAGCTGCTGGCCCGCACGGCGGTCGCCCAGGCCGAGGCCGGCGCGGACGCGGTCGCGCCGAGCGACATGATGGACGGCCGCGTGGGGGCGCTGCGGGCCGCGCTCGACGACCACGGGCTGACCGAGACGCCGATCGTCGCCTACAGCGCCAAGTACGCCAGCGCGTTCTACGGTCCGTTCCGGGTCGCGGCCGACTCGGCGCCCGCCACCGGCGACCGGCGCGGGTACCAGATGGACCCGGCGAACGCGCTCGAAGCGCTGCGCGAAGCCAAGCTCGACGCCGAGGAGGGCGCCGACGTGCTGATGGTCAAGCCGGCGCTGCCGTACCTCGACATCATCCGGCGTGTCAAGGAGGCGACCGGAATGCCGGTCGCGGCCTACAACGTCAGCGGCGAGTACGCCATGCTCAAGGCCGCCGCCGCGCAGGGGCTGCTGGACGAGCGCGCCGCCGTGCTGGAAGCGCTCACCGGCATCCGCCGCGCCGGCGCCGACATCATCATCACCTACCACGCGAAGGACGTCGCCCAATGGCTGTAGCGCGTGACAAGGTCCGGTCGCGGCGCGGCGGCTCCGCCGTCCCGCTCGACGAGACCGACAAGAAGCTGCTGAACCTGATGCAGGGGTCGTTCCCGCTCGCCGAGCGGCCGTTCGCGCACGTCGCGGAGCTGGCGGAGATCCCCGAGGACGATCTGCTCGACCGCGTCCGCTACCTGCTGGACAAGCGGATCATCCGCGAGATCACGCCGATCTTCGACACCCGGGCGCTGGGCTACCAGTCGATGCTGGTCGCGGCGAAGGTCGACGCCGAGCATCCGCACCGGGCGGCGCAGTTCATCAACTCGCACCCGGGCGTGACGCACAACTACCTGCGCAACCACGAGTTCAACCTGTGGTTCACGCTCGCGGTCGAGCCGGACAGCCGGCTCGGGCTGGACGGCACGCTCGACGTGATCGCGGCCAAGACCGGCGCGACGTCGATCCGCCAGCTGCCGACGCTCAAGCTCTTCAAGATCCGCATGGACCTCGAGATGCAGGGCGGGACGGACGCGCTCAGCGCGCAGGGCCAGGCGGTCGAGCCGATGGAGCTCGACCCGATCGACCTGTCCGCGGAGGACATCGCGGTGATCCGCGCCACGCAGGGGCCGATGGCGGTCCGCAGCGACGCGTTCGCTCCGGCCGCCGAGCGGCTCGGGGTGCCGGTCGCCGAGGTCCTGGCGCGCCTGGAGTCGCTGCGCGAGCGCGGCGGGCTGCGCCGCGTGGCCGCGATCCTCTACCACCGCCGCGCCGGCTTCTCGGCCAACGGGATGGGCGTCTGGGCGGTGCCGGAGGGCGAGATCCTGGACACGGGGCGCCGCATGGCCGCGTTCCGCGGCATCAGCCACTGCTATCAGCGGCCGACGTACCCGGACTGGCCGTACTCGGTGTTCACGATGGCGCACGGCCGCTCCAAGGAGGAGTGCGACGCGATCCTGGACTCGATCGCGGCCGCCACCGGCATCGAGCAGCGCGCGACGCTGTACTCGAGCACCGAGTTCAAGAAGGTCCGGATGCTCTACTTCACCGACGACTTCAAGCGCTGGGAAGAGGAGCACGCGCCCTGAGCACTTCCTCCTTGTCGGACACCCGATCGGCTGAGCTGTACCGGCGCGCGCTCCGCGTGCTGCCGGGCGGCGTCAACTCGCCCGTGCGGGCGATGCGGGCGATCGGGCGCGACCCCATCTTCGTCTCGCACGGCTCCGGCGCCGAGCTGACCGACGTCGACGGCAACGTCTACGTCGACTACGTCTGCTCGTGGGGCCCGCTGATCCACGGCCACGCGCACCCGGTGATCCTGGAGGCGATCGTGACCGCGGCCGCGCTCGGGACGACCTACGGGGCGCCGACGGCGGGCGAGGTCGGGCTGGCCGAAGCGGTCGCCGCGCGCATGCCCGCGGTCGACATGCTGCGCATGACCTCGTCCGGGACCGAGGCGACGATGAGCGCGATCCGGCTCGCGCGCGCCGCGACCGGCCGCGTCAAGGTGCTCAAGTTCGCCGGCGCCTACCACGGGCACGTCGACGGGCTGCTGGCCTCCGCCGGGTCCGGCCTGGCGACGCAGGGCATCCCCTCCTCCCCGGGCGTGCCGCCGTCCGCGGCGGCCGACACGCTGATCGTGCCGTGGAACGACGCCGACGCCGTGCGCACCGCGTTCGCCGACCACGAGCTCGCGGCCGTGCTGGTCGAGCCGTACCCGGCCAACATGGGTCTGATCCCGCCGGCGCACGGCTTCCTGGAGCTGCTGCGGGACCTCTGCACGGGCTACGACGCGCTGCTCGTCTTCGACGAGGTCATCACCGGGTTCCGCGTGGCGCCCGGCGGCGCGCAGGAGCTGACCGGCGTGCTGCCGGACCTGACGATCATGGGCAAGGTCCTCGGCGGCGGACTGCCGGCCGCGGCGTACGGGGGCGCGGCGTCGCTGATGGAGCGGATCGCGCCGGCCGGCGACGTCTACCAAGCCGGGACGCTGAGCGGGAACCCGCTCGCGGTCGCCGCCGGCCGCGCCGCGCTGGAGCTGCTCGACGAGCAGGCGTACCTCACGCTCAGCGACCTCACGCACACGCTCGCCGCCGGGCTGCGCGACGCGGCGGGCGACCGGCCCGTCTCGGTCGTGTCCACGACCGGGCTGGTGACCGTGTTCTTCGCTCCGGAGCCACCGACCGACTACGCCAGCGCGATGGCCTGCGACGCCGACGCTTACGGCGCCTGGTGCCGGGCGCTGCTGGCGCGCGGGGTCTATCCCCCGCCCTCGCAGTTCGAAGCCTGGTTCCCGTCGCTGGCGCACACGAGCGACCACGTCGCCCGCACGGTCGAAGCGGCGGCGGCCGCGTTCGCGGAGATCGCGCCATGACGCGGCGTGGCGTCGGAGACATCACATGAACGCACTGGAACGACTGGCGCGCGAGCTGCGCGACGAAGGCGGCCTGCTGGCCGGCACCGTGCGCGACGCGCCGGACGCACCGCAGCCGCACGGCGACGCGGTCGCCGCGCGCGGCGACGCCTATCCGCTGCTCGTGGAAGCGATCCGCGAGGGGTATCTGCAGCACTACGCCGCCGGGCGCGTCGTCGCGCCCGAGGACCCTGACCTCGCGCTGCTGGCCGGGGACCGGCTGTACGCGCTCGGCCTCGAGCGGCTGGCCGCGGTGGGCGATCTGGAGGCGGTGGCGGAGCTCGCGGACGTCATCGCGCTGTGTGCCCAAGCCCATGCCGAAGGCGACGCAGAGCGGGCTGACGCCGTGTGGAACGCTGGCGCCGCGGCGGTCGCCGGCGGTCCGGCACATGACCACCAGGCGGCCAAGCGCCGCTGGCGCGGCGCGCCCTGAAACCGCCCGTCCGCGGTCGAGCGATAGCATTGCGCCCCTTGCCCGAGTCACGCAAGCAGCCCGTTTCCAAGTACACCGCCGACCGGAACATTCCGGGAGCGTTCGAGGGTGAGACCGTCACCCGTCGCCGCTTCATGGTGTCGACCACGCACGTCGCCGGTGGTGTGGCCACTGCCGCGATCCTGCTCCCCGCGCTCGGCTTCGCCGCCGGGACGCCCATCTTCGAGCGCGCCCCCGTCATCTGGACGCCCGTCGGAAAGCCCGAGGACTTCCCGGACGACGACTACGTGCCGCGCGTGATCACGCTGACCCAGGGCATCGGCGAGGTGGGCAAGAGCACCGTCTACATGCGCCGGCGCAACCCGTCGATCGACGACGTCGCGGGGGCTCCCGCCCCGCCGCCCACGGACGCGCCGGTGATCGCGATCTCCAGCCGCTGCATGCACCTCGGGTGCCCGGTGCGCTGGACGTCGGCCGCCCAGCGCTTCATCTGCCCGTGCCACGGCGGCGTCTACGGCTTCAAGGGCGAGGTGTCCGGTGGTCCGCCGGTGCGTCCGCTCGATCACTTCTACACGCGGATGCGCAACGGGCAGGTCGAGGTCGGCCCGCGCTACTCGGTCAACTCGCAGTTCCGGCGCTTCCCGAGCTTCCGCGACCCGGGCCAGCCGCTCGACGGCATCGGCCAGTACCTCTACCCCGGCCGCCTCTCCACGCCGAAGAACCCATGAAGCTCCCCACCCCACCCGTCCCCAAGCGCTTTCAGGACACGCCGGCCCGTCCGGGCGGCCCCAAACCGGCCAAGCCGCTCGAGCAGGTGCAGGAAGGCGGCATCCACGTCGCGGGCTGGGTCGACGAGCGCACGTCGCTGTCCGGCGGCGTCCGCTGGATGTTCTTCCGCAAGGTCCCGAAGGGGACCAACTGGTTCTACACGCTCGGCTCGGCGACGATGTTCGCGTTCCTGTCGCAGGCGATCACCGGCGTGTTCCTGGCGATGTACTACACGCCGTCGCCGACCCAGGCCTACGAGTCCGCGCGCCACATCACCAACGACGTCTTCCTCGGCGAGTTCGTGCGCGGCATGCACAAGTGGGGCTCGTCGGTGATGGTGATCCTGATCTTCCTGCACATGGGGAGAACGTTCTTCTTCGGCGCGTACAAGTACCCGCGCGAGCTGAACTGGATCATCGGGGTGGTGCTGGTGATCCTCACGTTCGTGATGTCGCTGACCGGCTACCTGCTGCCGTTCGACCAGCGCTCCTACTGGGCGACGATCGTGGCCGCGAACATCAACGGCACCGGCCCGCTGGTCGGCCCCTTCCTGTCGGACTTCTTGAGAGGGGGCGCCGAATTCGGCGCCACGACACTCTCGAGGTTCTACGCGATCCACATGATGCTCGTACCCGGATTGATCGCTGCGCTGATCGGCGCGCATCTCTACCTCGTCGCCAAGCTCGGTACGACCGCGCCGCCGTGGCTGCGCGCCGACAAGGATGAGAAGCTCCGGGAGGAGCGCGTCTAATGAACCAGCAGGAGAAGGAGGCGTACCTCCGCGAGTACGCGATCCTGAAGTCGAAGGGCAAGCCGTTCTTCCCGTACGCGGTCGCGAAGGACAGCATCATGATGGCCATCGTGATGGCCGTCATCATCACGCTGTCGATCGTCCTCGGCGCCGAGCTGGGGCCGAAGGCGGACCCGACGACCACCACGTACGTGCCGCGTCCGGAGTGGTACTTCTTCTTCCTCTTTGAGCTGCTGCGCGTGGTCAAGCCGCCGGAGCTGGTCACGTTCGCGACGATCGGCATCCCGACGGTCTGCATGATCCTGCTGTTCCTGCTGCCGTTCGTCGACCGCGGGCCGGAGCGGCGCCCTGAGCGCCGGCCGATCGCGACGACCGCGGGCATCCTCACGATCTTCGCGATGGGCTACCTGACGTACATGGGCGCGGCCGCGGGCTCGCCGAACTCGATCGACATGAAGGTGCCGGCGAACCTCGAGAAGGGCAAGGAGGTCGCGGCCCAGTCCGGCTGCCTCGCCTGCCACAAGATCGGGGAGAACGGCAACGACGGGCCCGGCCCGCACCTGTCCAACATCGGCAACGTGCTCGAGCCGGGAGCGATCCGGCGCACGCTGGAGAACCCCACGGCGCCGATGCCCTCGTTCCGCAACATGCCCGAGGACAAGAAGGCGGCGCTGGTCGACTTCTTGGCGTCGCTCAAGGGCGGCCCCGAAGCCGAGTAGTCAGATGGCGGCCGGTACCGGCACGCTGCCCGCCGATTCCGTGCGGGCGATGTTCGACCGTATCGCCGGCGTCTACGACGTCATGAACACGGTCATGACGGCGGGGCTCCACCACCGCTGGCGGTCGCGTGCGGTCGATCTCGCGCGCGTCGGGCCCGGCAAGCGGGCGCTCGACGTCGCGACCGGCACCGGCGATCTGGCGATCGAGCTCGCCTCGCGCGGGACCGACGTCGTCGGCAGCGACTTCTCCGAGGGCATGCTCGCCTACGCGCGGGCGAAGGCGCCCGGGCTGACCTGGGAGCAGGCGGACGCGCTCGCGCTGCCGTACGCCGACAACGCGTTCGACGCGGCGACCGTCGGCTTCGGTGCGCGCAACTTCTCCGACCTCGGCCGCGGGCTGCGCGAGATGGTGCGCGTGGTCAAGCCCGGCGGGCGCGTGGTGATCCTCGAGATCACGACGCCGCAGAAGCCGCCCCTGTCCACGTTCTTCTCGTTGTGGTTCGATCGGGTCGTGCCGCTGCTCGGGCGCTTCGACGAGGCATACACGTACCTGCCGAACTCGGTCAAGCGGTTCCCGGGGCCTGAGCCCCTGGCCGCGGAGCTGTACGCCGCGGGGTGCTCAGAGGTCGGCTGGATCCTGACCGCCGGCGGGATCATCGCGCTGCACCACGGGACGGTCGGTTAGTGGCGAGCCCTGAGGCGGTCGCCGCGGTCGTCGAGGCGGGAGGGGCGCACGTCCCGGGGCTGATGCGCGATCTCGAGGAGCGCCTCGCCGCGGTGGCCAGCTCGCACGGGCCCGTGCTCGGCGAGCACGCCGGGGCGACGATCGCCGCCGGCGGCAAGCGCCTGCGCCCGCTGCTGGTCTTCGTCGCCGCCGGCCCGTCGCCGGCCGGGCGTCCGGACGCGCTGCGCGCCGCGGTCGCGGTCGAGCTCGTGCATTCCGCGACGCTGGTCCACGACGACGTGCTCGACGCGGCGGTGCTGCGCCGCGGCCGTCCGACCGTGGTCGCCACCGCCGGCCGCGCGATCGCCACCGCCACCGGCGACCTGCTGTTCTCGCGCGCGTTCGCGGAGCTCGCCACCGGCGGGACGGTCGAGCCCGTCCGGATCCTGTCCGATGCGTCCTCCGCGCTGGTCCAGGGCGAGCTGCTGCAGCGCGAGGACGCGTGGAAGCTGCAGACCACCCGCGAGCGCTACCTGCGCCGCTGCGACCTCAAGACGGCGCGGCTGTTCCGCGCCGCTTGCGAGCTGGGCGCGCTGGCGGGCGGGGGCAACGTCGCGCTGCTGGGCGAGTTCGGCGAGCGGATCGGGCTCGCGTTCCAGCTGCTCGACGACGTGCTCGACGTGAGCGGCCCGGCCGAGCGCACCGGCAAGCACCGGGGGACCGACCTGCTCGACGGGACGGTCACGCTGCCGCTGATCCTGGCGCGCGAGCGCGACCCGGAGCTGGCGCGGCTCGACCTGCGCGCGGTGCGCACGCCGGAGCAGGCCGAGGCGGTCTGCGACGCGATCGCCGCCACGGGTGCGCTGCAGGCGGCGCGGGAAGTCGCGCTCGGGATGGTGGCCGAGGCCAAGGCGGACCTGCCGTCGTTGCCGGAGCCGTCGCAGCAGGCCGCGCTCGAGCTCGTCGCGGACGGCGTCGTCGACCGTTACAGCTAGAAGTCTTCCGGCAGGATCGCGTTCGCGTCCAGCGCGGCGGCGAACGCCTCGGCCTCGGCCTCCATGTTGGCCTGCACCATCCGGCGCAGGTCGTGCACGAGGACTTCGGTGCCGAGGTCCAGCTGCTCGTCGAAGCGGTCGACCGTGGCCTGGTCGAACGTGCCGACGTCGGTCCACTCACAGTTCGGGCAGCGCAGCTCGACCTCCCAGTGCGACGCCGACGCCTCCTCCCAGTCCACCGGGTAGACCAGATCGCGGTCGCAGCGGGGGCAGACGTGCAGTTCCTGAAGCGGGTCGTGCGCGAGCGGCGTGGCGGCCTCAGCGGCCAGCGGCTCGAAGTAGACGACCTCGATCGAGCGGCCGGAAGGCAACGTCACGCGGCGGACGTACTGGCCGTTGGAATTGCGGGACTGGCTCATGACAGCCACCTAGATCGGCGCGCCGACGATGAACTTGACCGCTCCCGACTCGTCGGATACCGCTACCCTCGTATCCGGTCAATCCAATCTCCGGGAAGAAGCGATGCCCAACATCGGTCCCATGGAGATCGCCATCGTTCTGGTGATCGTCCTCTTGATCTTCGGCCCCAAGCGTCTGCCGGGCCTCGGTAAGCAGCTCGGCACCGGCATGCGCGAGTTCAAGGACTCGATCACCGGCAAGGACAAAGAGGACGAGCAGCGCCACGAGGCCGAAGCTGCGCTCGGCCGCCCCGAGGGCGAGCACGCGCCGCTCCGGAACGACAGCAGCGTGCACGAGCACACGCCGCGCTGAGCTGAGCGCTGGTCCGGATGGCCATGGCGTCCGCGCTGCGACAGGTCGCGCACGAGGATCGGCTGAGCCTCGTCGAGCACCTGACGGAGCTCCGGGTTCGCCTGATCATCTGCATCGTCGCGTTCGTCGGCGCGACGGTCTTCTGCATGGTCGAGAACCAGCGGATCCTCGACATCCTCAACCGCCCGCTGACGAGCACGGTCAAGCACGGCGCGAGCGACCCGCTCGAGCAGCTCGCGCGGTTCGACCGGCAGGTCGGCGACTGGGCGAAGGACTCCAGCACGCTCTACCGGCAGCTTGCGGTCCGCGAGACGGACCCGCAGGTGCGCGCACAGCTGGACGCGCTCGCCAAGCGCGGCGACCGGATCGCCATGTCCGTTCCGAACCGCGGGTCCCGTAAGCCGGTCACGCTCGGGGTCTCCGAGCCGTTCATGCAGACGCTGAAGGTCGCCGCGTACGCCGGGCTGCTGATCGCGCTCCCCGTGATCCTGTTCCAGCTCTACGCGTTCGTCTTGCCCGCGTTCTCGCCGCGCGAGAAACAGATCGCGCTGCCCGCGATGCTCGGGGTCCCGTTCCTGTTCATCGCCGGTGTCGTGTTCGGCTACTTCACCGTCGTGCCGCACGCCATCGAGTTCCTCCAGAACTTCAACACGGACGCGTTCGACGTCCTGATCCAGGCGCAGCCGTACTACAAGTTCGTGCTGATGCTCCTGATCGCGATGGGGCTGCTGTTCCAGATTCCCATCGGCATCGTCGCGGTCACGCGCGTCGGGATCATCTCCACGCGCCAGCTCGCGCGCAACCGCCGCTACGCGATCCTCATCATCGCGGTCATGGCGATGCTCCTGCCGGGCCAGGACCCGATCACGATGTCGCTCCTGATGCTCCCTATGTACGTTTTATTCGAGGCCTCTATCCTTGTGTCCTGGCTGCTGGATCGGCGTGCCGGCAGCGCCGACGCCGAGGTGGAGGACCTCGACGCGTTCGAGGACTCCGCGTCCCCGGAGCCAGTGCACGTCACCCGCGATCAGGACTAGTCCGCAACTGCAATGCTGTTCGATCTGAGAAGCGGCGCACGGCGCCGCACCGTCAAGGTTGTCTACCTCGGCCTCGCGCTGCTCATGTTCGTGGGCTTCGTCGGCTTCAGCATCGGCTCCAGCGGCCTGTCCGGAGGCATCGTCGACGCCATCACCGGCAACGGCTCGCAGGGCGGTGGTGACAACGCCGCGGTCGACCGCCTGAACACCCAGGTCCAGAACGCGGCCGCCAAGACCAAGACGTCCCCGAGCGACGCGGCCGCCTGGGCGGCGCTCGCGCAGGCCCGCATCCGCCTCGCCTCCGTCGGCGACAACCTCGACAGCGCGTCCGGCGACTACACCGCCGCCGGCCGCCGCCAGCTGACCGCGGCCGGCCAGGCCTGGGACAAGTACCTCGCGCTGAAGCCGTCCACGCCGGACGAGCGCCTCGCGCGCCAGATGACGCAGGCGTACATGTCGATCGGCCAGACCGACAAGGCCGTCGGCACCCAGGAGGTCGTCACGCAGGTCGACCCGACCCAGCAGACGTTCCAGAACCTCGCCCTGCTCGCCTACCAGGCCGGTCAGTCCCGCAAGGGCGACCTCGCCGCGGCCAAGGCCGTCGACCTCGCGCCCAAGGAGGACCGCAAGGACCTCAAGGAGCAGCTCGACCAGGCCAAGTCCCAGGCGCTCGTCCAGCAGCTCCAGCAGGCCCAGCCGACCGCGACGCCGACGATCGGCGGCTAGCCTTTCCCCGCCGCTATCCTGTAGCGGCGAATTCGCCCTTGTAGCTCAACTGGCAGAGCAGCGGACTCTTAATCCGAAGGTTCCAGGTTCGATTCCTGGCGGGGGCACTTCCGAATCCGCGCTACGGCGCGGTTTCGTCGTTAAGCGGTCGGGGCGGTCCGGCGACCGTGTCCCAATTGTGTCCTGAAGGGTGGGGCCAAGTGTCGGTCATCGCCCCTACTTGGGGCGTGTATCGGCAACTGATCTCGGGCCACGTGTACCGCCACGAGGGCGCGGGTGGGCCCGTCTGGCGGGCGACGGCGATCGAGGTGTTCTCGCCGGAGGAAATCACGGCTTTGGTCCGCGAGGCCGACTCGCCGCAAGACGCCGCGATCTACCTCACCGCGGCGTTCACGGGCCTGCGCCGCGGCGAGCTCGTCGCGCTGCGCTCGCGCGACGTCGACTTCGCGGCACACCGGGTACGCGTGTGCGGCTCGCATGCGGGCGGGCGGTTGACACGCCCAAGAGCGGCAAGGTCCGTTCCGTCCCGCTCGCGCCCGCGGTCGCCGAGGCGCTGGCCCGACTCGGCCAGCGCGAGTTCTGGACTGACGAGGACGACCTAGTCTTCCCAGGCGTCATCGGCAGGTATCTCGACGCCTCCGCACTGTCGCGCCACTATAAGGCCGCGCTGAAGCGAGCTGGTCTCCGGCCGCTGCGCTTCCACGACCTTCGCCACACGTTCGGCACGCGGATGATCGCAAAGGCCGACATCAGGCGCGTCCAGGAATGGATGGGCCACGCCGACGTCGCGACGACGACGAAGTACCTCCACTACGTCGAGCGACCCGACGAGGCGCGCCTGGTCGCCGACGCCTTCGAGCTCCAGGAACGAGAAAACCGCGTCGACGGGCGGCGTAGTCTTGTTATCGGCAGCGAGGACGAAGACCTTTAGCCTCTTTCGATTGCTGGCGCGTTGCCGCTCATCAGCGCTCAAGTCCGTAGGAGCGCCGCCTCTGCAGGCTGGCCGGCTCGTGCGCCGCAGATCGCGTCAGCCCGTCGCGCAGCGCATCCGCCGGTCTCCACGTCCCGTCCCCGTTCGGCGTGAACTCCGCGGTCTCGCGCGCCTCGCGGGTAACGTACAGCCGATTCGCCTGGCGACCGCGACTCAGCGCAACGTAGGCCCACTCCTTCGAGAGGCCGTCGGTAGCGAGCACGAAGGTCTTCGAGCAGGTCATCCCCTGCTCCGCGTGCCCGGTGATCGCGTACCCAAGCGAGACGGATTCCTCGACGTACTCCCGATCGAGCCGCACGATCCGTCCCCGCAGCTCGACCTCGAGCCCGCTCTCCCCGACGTCGACAACGGTTCCGCGCTCCCCGTTCACGACGCCGAGACGACGGTCGTTGCGGCGCATCACCACGCGATCCCCCGACGCTGATCCCGTCGACCTCCTCGTCGCCGAGCGCGCCGGCGGCGGCGCGCATCAACGCGTGCGCGCGCGCATTCAGGTCGGCGACGTCGCGCCGTCGGTGAGCGATCATCACCGCATCGTCGGGGTCGCCGGCCGTCCACCAGTCGGCGACCAAGCGCCGTCGGACTTCGTCGCCATCCTCGTCGGCGAAGATCCGCCCCCGGGAGGCGTACCGCCGCACGGCACCATCGGCGTCCCCATCTCGCAGCATCGCTAGCGCTTCCCGCTCCCACACCGCCACCTGCCGTCGGTTCTCGCGAAGCTCGATCGCGGGCAGCCGCCGCGCCAGCGCGCCCAAGGTCCCGCCGGCGCCGATCTCCGGCAGCTGCCGGTCGTCGCCGACCAGGACGAGCTTCGCGCCGACCTTCGCCACGTGCTCGACAATCTCGGCCAGCGCTCGAGTCGGCACCATCCCAGCCTCGTCGATCACCAGCACCGACCGACGCGGCAACGCTCGCCAGGACCGAGTTCGAAGCTCCTCTAGGAGCGCAGCGACGGTCTGGCTCTCGATCCCGCCCCGTCCTCAAGCTCGATCGCCGCGCGCCGAGCGAGCGTAGCGCCCATCACGCGGTACCCGCTCCCTTCCCAAGCCTCGCGCGCGGCGGCGAGGGCGAACGTCTTCCCGGTCCCGGCCTGCCCGACCACCACGGCGACCCCGTCGCCACCGAGGACGAGCCGCCGCACCATCTCGGCTTGCTCGCCAGCGATCGTCGGCCGCCGCATGAGCGCCCGATCCACGGCGCCCTCACGCCCGACCCCAGCGCGCCCGCCTCGCGCCCGGTCGGCGTAGTCGAGCACGCGCCGCTCCCGCTCCAGCAGCTCCGGCGTCGAGTACCGCCGCTCGCCAGCGAGGCCACGAAACCCCGAGGCCGTCGACGCCGATCACTTCACCCCGCCCCTCGCCCTCCGCGAGCACCACGACGCGATCCGACCCAAGGAACCGGTGGGGGATCGCCTCCAACGCCGCGATCCCAAACGTCCGCTCCAACCGGCAGCTCGCTCGCAAGCGCCTGCAGCACCTCCCGCCGTGTGAAGGTCGATCGCGCCTTCGTGAGTCCGTCGGCCCCGCCGAGCCGATCCAGCATCGAATCCGCCTCGCCGTCCTCGAGCTCGCGAGCTCCGCACACGCGGCGAGGCTCGCACGAGTCACGGGCCCGTTCCGAGGGTGGGTGGCCGCCCACGAGCCACTTCCACGTCGCGTCCGAGCTTGAAGGGCTGCTGGCGACCCTCGAGTTGAACTTCTTTCTGACTGAGTACTACGTCCAAGCCGATCGGGACTCCCGCAAGGTCACGGTGTTCGCTCTCAACTACGGCCTGTGCCAGAAGGAAACGATCGAGTTCGGCCGCCCCAGCGGGCAGCGCGAGAATCGCACGTACTTCATCGAGAGACGGTTCGACTACACCCCAATCCTGCAGGAGTATCTGCGCCTTAACCAGGAGATCAGCTGCCCGTCCTGCGGCAGCACGTACGACAACGAGCAGTTGCCGGCCCTGCGGTTGTTCGGCATGCAGTGTCCGCAGTGCAAGACCGGCGTCTGCGAGATCGTGAACATCTCGCGCAAGTACGCGGCCACGTTGAAGCAGGTGGACGACGAGGCGCTGCTGCCGCGGGTCGAGCTCGGAATCATTCACACGCTCGGCACCGAGGAGCGACCGCTGTACGCAGCCGAAGTTGCGGGCGAGCTGGACTGCTCGTATCAGCTGGTAGGCAAGCGGGCGCGGTTCTTGTCTGATCGCGGCTTGGTAGACCGCAGCACCGACAAGCAGAACAGGCGCACGCTCACAGTGACTCCGCGCGCTCGGGACATTTATCTTGGTGCCTTCGACGACGCGCCCGACAGCGAGGCGTGAGCGAGGACGGCGCACGAACTGAATCGCGATAGCGAGTAGCCTGCGCGAGCCCGAGCAACTCGGCCGGTGGGGCCGAAATGTCGGTTGGATGTCGGAACGAAACGGTGCCCTTGAAATCACGGACGTCGCGCCTGTTCCGGCGAGGCCGTCGTTCCGATTCGGGCTTGACCGATCGAGACCCCCGATCTCGCAGCGTGTTGCTTCATCGCTCGCCGGATGACCTCTCGTCGTCGCCGACAACCCTGATTCCGAGGCGCGTTGCGCGCGCCTTGGACAGACTGCGCTTCGCGAGTTCTCGCCGGCTCCGATCCTTGGCTTCTACGGCGTCGGAGAGCAGGAGCAAGGCCGAGATCAGCGTGTCGGTCTCCGTCGGGTGAACGATCTTCCAGGCGCGCCCTGGCGCCTTGAGATTGCCTGGATCTTGGCTTACCAGGCCCGCGTCACGGAGGCGCGACAGTCGTCGGTTTACAGTCGATTGCGAGGCGTCTGCGAGCGCGTCGACCAATTCTGCCTCTGTTGCCGGTTGACCGATCAACTGGACTAGAAGCGCGACGCCGACGGCGTCGAGTGCTTCGAGGATACGAGTCGTCCGGTCGTCCATCTACTATGCATATTCTGCATAGTCTCGGACGCCCGGGCTTGGAAAGTCCGCTCGGCGCCTAATGCGAACATGAGCGACCCCATGTACTCGGAGATCCAATCCGTCTCAGTCTCAGCCTCAGTTCCGCGGCTATTCGACGCCGGGTCGGAGTCTCGTGACATTGACGACCGGCTTGCGAGCTATCCGCGGATGCGGTTCATGGGTTCCAAGTACAGACTCGCACCACGCTTGGCTGAAGTCTTCGAGTCTCTCCCGCCGGGGCCTGCCGTCGATGCCTTCTCGGGAAGCGGCGTCGTCTCGTACACGTTGAAGGCCACCGGACGCGATGTCGTGTCCAACGACCACCTCGCTTTCGCCGCCGCGATCGCCGAAGCACTCGTCGCAAACGACGACGAGAAGCTGTCCGCTGAGGACGTCGATCGGATCTGTTCGCCGAATCGCGACGGAAGGTCCTTCATCGCTACGACCTTCGACGGACTCTACTTTCCCCCTCAGGACCATGCATTCCTTGACGCCGCGTGGTCGCACATCGACCTTCTGACGGGAAGCAAACGCGCTCTTGCTCTGAGCGCGCTTTGTCTCGCGGCGGCGTGGAAGCAACCGCGGGGCGTATTCACGATTACGACCCCCCGCTATGACGATGGCAGGCGGCAGATGCGCATGAGCCTAGAAGCGCTCTTCCGCGAGGCCGTGGAGCACTTCAATCGGGCCGTCTTCGCAGGGGCCGGGACGGGGTCGCGAGCCGTCAAGGGTGACGTGTTTGCGATGAATCCTGAGGGCGTTGCCGTGGCGTACCTGGATCCTCCGTACGCCCCGCCGAAGGACGACACCTGTTACATCAAGCGTTACCACTTTCTCGAAGGCCTCGCGACCTACTGGCGCGGGCAGGAGATCATGTGGGAGACGAAGACGCGGAAGCTCCGCAAGCGCCATACCCCGTTCGCATACAAGCGGAGCATCAGGCCGGCGTTGGACCAACTCTTCGGTCACTTCAGCGACGCGACTCTAGTCGTCTCGTACGGCTCGAACGCAGTGCCCGACGCCGACGAGCTCGAGAGAATCCTTCGGCGCCACAAGCGCTTCGTAAGGCGGATGGAAATTCCTCATCGCTACGCGTTCGGCACGCATGCCGCCGCGAGCCGACGGGTAGCCATGGAATACGTCTTCGTGGCGACGTGAGAGAAGTTCCGGCGCTCGACGAGTACGTCGCGTCCCTCAGCCCGTTCGTTCCGCAAGCACTCAGCGCCGATCCCGAAGCACTTGAACTCTGTAAGCGGGCGACGACAACCATCAATCGACTAAGGCCGCTGGACCAAGCGAAGCTCACCGAGGCGCTCTCGGCGGACCCCGCGATCGCTCCTGTGCTCGCGGCGGTGGTCGGACTTTCGCAAGAGCGATTCAAGACGTGGCTGCAGAGCCGGTTCGCGACCGCAGGATGGATCACGCTCACACGGACGCGAGCCGCCGACCTGATCGCGCAACTCGACGAAGACTTCGCCGTTGTCGAGGCGCTAGAGGTCGAGGCCGTGACCCAATGGACTTGGGCAGACGTCCTCGTCCGCGTTATGTCGCCGCGGCAGCGGGCCGGCGGTTGGGTTCAGCAGGGTCGTGAGCTCGAGGACGTGGTCGAGGACGTCATCAGCAGCTTGGAACTCCCGTACGTTGCGCGGACACGCTTCCAAGGTCGAGCCGACCTGACGGCTCCGGCTGACTTCGCGATCCCCGATGGCCCGGGTGCACTGATCGCCGTAGCCGTCAAGGTTTTTGACTCGACGGGCAGCAAGCTAAGTGACGCGGCACGCGAGATCGAGCAGATGGTGGAAGCAAAGACGCCGCGCCAATACATCTTCGCCGTTATCGACGGCCAGGGGTGGGCCCGCCGTAAGGCGGATCTTCTCCGCATTCACAAGTCATGGCAGAGCCAGTTGGTCGATGGGGTTTATCCGCGCGGAAGGCTCGACGACTTCGCGGCAGATCTGGAGACCGCGGCGAAGCGCGTAGGCCTGATCTAGCGGCCGTCGGATCATCGCGACCGTGAGACCACAGATTGTGTCCCGAACTCGGCAGAACCAACTGGACGTGCTGGACGTTATGGACGATCTGGACGGCTCTAGAGAGCCAAAACGCACTCCCGAGCCCAGACTCTTAGTCCGAAGGTTCCAGGTTCGATTCCTGGCGGGGGCATCACCGAACCCGCGCTACGGCGCGGTTTCGTCGTTTAAACGGTCGCCGCGGTCCGCTGGGGGACTACCACTCGGTCATCCGTGCGCACCTCCTGCCGGCCTTTGGGTCGTTGCGCCGGAGCAGATCACGGTGCTCGTCCGCGCCGCCGAGTCCGAGCAGGACGCGGCGATCTACCCGACCGCTGCCTCACCGGCCTCCGCCGCGGCGAGCTCGGTGCCCTGCGGTGGCGCGACATCGACTTCGCCGCCCAGCGCATCCGGGTGAGCGGCTCGATCGCCGGCGGGCAGCTGACCACGCCGAAGAGCGGCAGGTCCGCTCCCTTCCGCTGGCGCCGGCGGTTGCCGAGGCTTGGCTCACCTCGGGCCAGCGCGAGCGGCTCACGACCGAGGACGATCTGGTCTTCCCTGGCGTGATTGACGGCCGCTGCGCTTCCACGACCTGCGCCCACGTTTGGCACCCGGATGATCGCCAAAGCTGCCATCCGCCGCGTCCAGGAGTGGATCGGTCAGATCAAGTTATCGGCACCTTGCCCGAGGACCTTTAGCCCAAACCCGCGTGTTGGCGCGTTGCCGCTCATCAGCGTTCAGGTCTGCTGGCGAGCCGGTGTGCCGTACTGCGCCTGAGCCCGTCCCTGGGCCCCTACGTACGATCGCCGTGCGGCATGAACGCCGTACCCGAACAACACCGACTCCTGGACGTACTCCCGATCGAGCCGCAGAGCGTCTACAACGCCACCGACCCCAAGCGCCCGCATCCCGTCGCCGATCCACGTCCCGGACGCCTCAGCCCCGCGCAGGTAGTAGTCCTCGACGCCCGACGCGACCGCGCCGGCCCGCGTCACGCTCCCCTGCACCTGCTCGAGGCAGTAGTCGGCCTGACCGACAGCGAGTTCGCGATCGACCACACGACTCATCCCCTCAGGCCGGTGAGCGACCGCATCGGAGCAAACGAGTTCGTCTTCGCGCGTCGGCTACAAGCTCAAGACACGGACGGCTGGAAGGTCGTCCGCGAACCGTTGCATGTCGTCGGGGTCCGATGTGACGATGATGTCGCCCCGCTGCGCGGCGCTCACGGCCACCGTCGCGTCGACCGTGTTGCTCGTCCCCGTGCGCGCCAGCAACTCGCCGGCGCGGCGCGCGAGTTCGTCCGTCAACGGCTCGATGACGGCCAGGTCCAGCAAATCAGCGAGCCACCGCCGCCGCCCAGCGCGCCACGCCTCGGCAACAACGGTCGCCGGAACCGTGATGGTTCGATCGCCGGCGCTCGCCCTCCGCAGGATCAGTCGGACGCGCTCCTCGCCGCGCTCGAACGCAATGAGCGCGCGAGCGTCGAGCGTCACCCCCCGCGCGGAGCTCACTTCGAGCGCGCCGGCGCAGCCTCGTGATCCCGATCCAGAGCCGCCAGTTCGGCTTCAACCTGCGCTTCGGCCTCCGGATCGACAGGGCCTCGCTCCGCCTCGTCAGCCTGCATGAGCAGCTCGAGCTTCAGACGCCGGACATGCCGCGACACCGCCTCGGAAACGAACGCGCTGGAGTTCCCCCCGGCGAGCGCACGCGCCTCCCGATCGAGTTCTTCGTCAATCGTGACGGCTCGCTTGACGGTGGTCATACCGTCGATCATGCCGGTTGGAGGACAACGCTCAAGAGCGGCACGCATTTGCACTGTCTGATCCGACGGAGGCTGCCTCGCGCGGATAAGCCTCGAGCTACGCTGCCCGGCCATGGCCCCAACCCGCTTCGACATGGCTCGGATCCGGGCGGCGCGCGAGGTGATCGACCCGCTCTTCCTCGACACCCCGCAGTACCGCTGCGAAGCGCTGGAGCCCGAGCTCCGCTGCGCCGTCACCCTCAAGCTCGAGACCGCGAACCCCGTTCGCTGCTTCAAGGGCCGCGGCACCGAGCTGGTCGCGAGCCAGCTCGCTGGCCCCGCCGTGTGCGCCAGCGCGGGGAACCTCGGTCAGGCGCTCGCCTGGTCCGCCCGTCGCCGGGGGCTCAAGGTCACCGTGGTGGCGTCCCGCTCTGCGCCCGCCGCCAAGCTCGACCGCATCCGTGCCCTCGGCGCGACCCTGGAGCTCGTGGACGGCGACTTCGACGACGCGCGCGAGAGGGCGATCGCGCTCGCGCGCCAGTACGGCATCCGACTCGTCGAGGACACCCTGGACGTCGAGACCTGCGAGGGCGCCGCGACGATCGGGCTCGAGCTCGTCGACTCCACCCCCGCCTTCGACGCCGTCCTGATCGGCCTCGGGGGCGGCGCGATGGCCGCCGGCGTCGGGCACGTGCTCAAGGAGCTCGCGCCCGGCGTCGAGGTGATCTGCGTCCAGCCGCTCGGCGCGCCGGCGATGACGCTCTCGTGGCGCGAGCGCCGGGTCGTCACGACCGAGGCGATCGACACGATCGCCGACGGCGTCGCCGGCCGGTGCCCGCTGCCGGTCGCGCTCGACGACCTGCTCCACGTCGTCGACGACGCCGTGCTCGTCGAGGAGGCCTCGATCGTCGCCGGGATGCGGCTGCTGTTCGAGCAGGCGGGCCTCGTCGTCGAGCCCTCAGCCGCGCTGGGCGTCGCCGCGATCCTCGAGGACCCCGCGCGGTTCGCCGGCCGGCACGTCGCCACGATCGTCTGCGGCGGGAACGTCGACCCCGACGCCTACCGCCGCTGGACGGCCTGACCGACGTCCCGTAACGCGATGAGCCTGCTCGCCCTCGCAGCCGCAATAAGCTAGCTGCGCTGGTGCGGGCGTCCTCCGCACTGGTAGTCGACGTACCAGACGACGTGTCGCGAGGCCTGCACGATGCCCCGAATCAGTCCCATCGAACCTTCAATTACCCTGCATGCGGGGTGAATTAACCCGAATCGGTGTCGCGGGGCTCGGCTACTGGGGTCCCAACCTCGCGCGCAACTTCGCCGCGATCCCGAGCTGCGAGCTGGCCTGGTGCTGCGACGCGTCCGAGGCGGCGCGCGAGCGCTGGGCGCCCGCCTTCCCCGGCGCCCGCTTCACGGCCGACCTCGACGACCTGCTCGAGGACGACACGCTCGACGCCGTCGTCCTCGCCACCCCGGTCCCGACGCACGGCCCGCTGGCCGAGCGCGTGCTCGACGCTGGCAAGCACTGCCTGGTCGAGAAGCCGCTCGCGTACACCGTCGAGGACGCGGAGCGCGCCGTCGCCGCGGCCGAGCGCAGCGGCCGCATCCTGATGGTCGGGCACCTGCTCGTCTACCACCCTGGCGTCGACAAGCTCAAGGCGATCAGCGACGCCGGCGAGCTCGGCGACATCCACTACGTCTACTCGCACCGGCTGAACCTCGGCAAGCTCCGCAGCGACGAGAACGCGCTCTGGTCGCTGGGCGCGCACGACATCTCGGTCGTCCTGCACCTCGCGGGGGAGGACCCGACGCTGGTCGAAGCGCGCGGCGAGTCGTACACGCGCCCGGGTGTCGAGGACGTCGTGTTCGCGTTCCTGCGCTTCGAGTCCGGCATCGCCGGGCATCTGCACATGTCGTGGCTGGACCCGCACAAGACGCGCAGCTTCACGGTCGTCGGCTCCAAGCGGATGGCGACGTTCGACGACATGGAGCTCGAGCGCAAGGTCACCGTCTACGACAAGGGCTTCGACGAGGACGCCAGCTCCTACGGGGAGTACATCACGCGCTCGGGGGACATCCACAGCCCGCGGATCTCCAACCGCGAGCCGCTGCGAATCGAGTGCGAGCACTTCCTCGAGTGCATCCGCGAGGGCCGGACGCCGCGCTCGGACGGGCACGCCGGGCTGCGGGTGGTGCGGGTGCTGGCCGAGCTCCAGGCCAGCCTCGACGCGACCCGGCGGTGACCGGCTATACGTCGCCGCCGCCTCCCGGGGCGGGCGGCCCGCCGCCGGCGACCGGCGCGGGCCTCCGCCTCGCCGGCTGGTGGCGGCGCGTGGCCGCGTCGATCATCGACGGGCTCGTGATCTGGGGCTCCGCCGCGTACGCCGTGGTACACGAGCCGCGCCTGCTCCTGGCGTGGGCGCCGCTGGCGCTGCTCTACGCCCTGCGGGCGCACACGCTCGGGCGGCTCCTCGCCGGCACCCGGGTCGTGCGCCCCGGCGGCCGGCTCACGGCCGCCCGCGCGGCGTTCCGCGAGCTGGCCAAGTGGGTCCTGTGGCCGCTCACGCTCGGGCTCGACGTCCTCTGGCCGCTGTGGGACGAGCAGCGCCGCGCGCTGCACGACTTCGCGGCCGGGACGCGCGTCGTCAGGCGGTGACGACGTCCTGCGCGGCGAGGCTCGTGCGGCCGGCCTCGGTCCAGATGATCTGGTCGCGGCCCGGCCCGACGCCGATCAGCGCGACCGGCACGCCGACGAAGTCCGAGATGAACGCGAGGTAGTCACGCGCCGCCTGCGGCAGCTCGGACTCGTCGCGGCAGCCGCTGATGTCCTCGTCCCAGCCGGGCAGCTGGTCGTAGTCCCCGACCGCCTGGTGCATCACGGTCTGGTGGTACGGATAGTTGGTGAACGTCGCTTCCTCGGCGCCGCGGTAGCGCGTGCAGACGTTGAGGCTGCCGAGCCCGGTCAGCACGTCGAGCTTCGTGATCGCCAGGTGCGTCAGCGAGTTGATGCGCGCGGCGTAGCGGAGCGCGACCAGGTCGATCCAGCCGACGCGGCGGGCGCGCCCGGTCGTCGTCCCGTACTCGCCGCCGGCCTCACGCAGCGTGACGCCCAGCTCGTCGTCGAGCTCGGTCGGGAACGGCCCGGAGCCGACCCGCGTGGCGTACGCCTTGGCGATGCCCCAGATCTCGTCGATGTCCTTCGGCCCGACGCCGGTGCCGGTGCAGGCGCTCGCGGAGACCGGGTTCGACGACGTGACGAACGGATACGTGCCGTGGTCGATGTCGAGCAGCGTGCCCTGCGCGCCCTCGAAGATCACGCGGCCGCCGGCGTCCAGCACGTCCCAGGTGAGCTTCGCCGTGTCCGCGACGTACTGCGCGATCCGGTGGCCGTAGGTCAGGTAGTCCTCGGTCATCGACTGCAGGTCCAGCTCCGGCGCCTTCGCGTACGGACGCAGCGAGAGCCGCTTCGGCTCCATCGCGGCGACGATCTTCTTCTTGAGGATCTTCTCGTCGAGCAGATCCTGCACGCGGATGCCGAGGCGCGCGGCCTTGTCGGCGTAACAGGGGCCGATGCCGCGGCGGGTCGTGCCGATCTGGAGCTTGCCGAGCTTCGTCTCGCCCGCGTGGTCCAGGTACATGTGGTACGGCATGATCAGGTGCGCGTTGGCGCTGATCCGCAGGCCGGACAGGTCGATGCCCTTGGCGCGCAGGTCGTCCAGCTCGCTGGTGAGGACCTTCGGGTCGATCACCACGCCGTTGCCGATCGCGCACAGCTTGCCCGGGTACAGGATGCCGGACGGGATCAGATGGAACTTCCAGTGCACGCCGTCGCGCACGATGGTGTGTCCGGCGTTGTTGCCGCCCTGGAAGCGGATCACCAGGTCCGCCTTCTCGGCGAGCAGGTCGACGACCTTGCCCTTGCCCTCGTCGCCCCACTGGGCGCCCACGATCACGATTCCGGCCATTTCTTCTCAGAGTCTAGGGTGCCCGTAGCGGGGACCCTCGTCGTCCCAGCGCGTGTCGTCGAACGGATCCGGCGTGCGGTTGGCCGCAACCGGCGCTGGGAGGTTGAACGCGGCCTCTAGACGGCGGTCGTCGCCGAACATCGGCAGCGGGTCGCCGCACATCTCGTACAGGCGGCTGACGGTCCGGTCGCCGATCTGCTGGCGCAGCTCCGCGTCCGGCCGCGCGTCCCAGTCGTCCTCGGGGACGTTCGCCGGGCGCTTGCGCTCGCGCTGGATCAGGTTCGTGGTGAGGATCAGCGACCGGCGGTCCTCGTAGCGCGTGTTGACCACCGTGTAGAGCTGCTCGAGCACCCAGGCCGTGGTCTGCTCGGCGCCGACGTCGTCGATGTGCAGCAGATCGACCGAGCAGAGCCGGTCGACGAGCTGGCTGAGGCTGTACTGCGCGTCGTCGCGGAACGTCTCGCGCAGCATCGCCAGCAGGCGCGGCAGCGAGTAGATCGCGACCGTGTGGTCACGCTCCATCGCCGTCTTGGAGATCAGCATCGCCAGCGTGGTCTTGCCGGTCCCGAAGTCCCCCGTGAACCACATTCCGCGGCCGCTGGCGAGCTGCTCGGAGAGCGTGTCGCAGTAGTGGCGCACTTCGCGCAGCACGTGCGGATGCTGGCGCTGGATCGAGGGGATCGGCTCGCGGTCGAACGAGACTTCGCGGAACGCCTTCGGGATCCGTCCCGCCACCGCGGCCGCGCGCTTGCGCGCCTGGCGCTGCGGACGGCACGAGCACGGGTACGCGCGCCGGCGCTCCTCGTCGTAGAGGAAGCCGGAGCCGTCGCAGCGTCCGTCCGGGCAGGGCTCGGCCATCAGTACCGCTCGTCACCGACGTAGGACATGAAGCGCGGGAACTCCTTCTGGAAGGTCAGCTCGACCGTTCCGAGCCCGCCGTTGCGGTGCTTGGCGATGATCAGGTCCGCGATCCCCTCGCGCTCGGACTCCTTGTCGTAGTAGTCGTCGCGGTAGACGAACATCACGAGGTCGGCGTCCTGCTCGATCGCGCCGGACTCGCGCAGGTCCGACAGCACCGGTCGCTTGTCCGTGCGCTGCTCGACGCCGCGGTTGAGCTGGCTGAGCGCGATCACGGGGACCTCGAGCTCGCGCGCGAGCGTCTTGAGCCCGCGCGAGATGATGCCGATCTGCTCGACCCGGTTCTCGACCGTGCCGCCCGCGCGCATCAGCTGCAGGTAGTCGATCAGGATCAGCCCCAGGCCGTCCGCGTTCTGCTGCGCGAGCCGGCGCGCCTTCGCGCGCACGTCGAGCACGCTGAGGTCCGACGAGTCGTCGACGTAGAGCTTCGAGCTGGCGAGGCGGGAGGACGCCTGCAGGATCTTCCCCCAGCGCGACTGCGGCACGCGGCCCTTGCGCAGGTCGTCGCCCTTGATCGACGCCTGGGAGGCGATGAAGCGCTGCGCGAGCTCCCCCTCGGACATCTCGAGCGAGAACAGCGCGACGGCCTTGTTGGAGTGCAGGGCGGCGTTCTCGGCGAAGTTGACCATCAGCGCCGACTTGCCCATCGACGGCCGCGCGGCCAGGATGATCAGGTTGCCCGGCTGGAAGCCGCCGGTGATGACGTCCAGGTCCTCGTACCCGGACGGCGTGCCGGTGAGCGGGCTGCCCTCCAGCGAGAGCTTCTGCAGCTTGTCCAGCTCGGCGTCGAGCAGCTGCTCGGCCGACCGGAAGTCCTTGCGGCTGTCCTCGTGGGCGACTTCGAGGATCGAGCGCTCGGCCATGTCCACCAGGTCGCGCGGAAGCGCCTCGTGGTTGTGGACCTTGGCCTGGATGTCGTAGGCCGCGTGCAGCAGCCGGCGCAGCATCGCGTTGTCGCGGACGATCCGCGCGTACTGGCGCAGGTTGCCGACGGCGGGGACGGACCCGGCCAGCAGCTCGATCGCGCCCGCGCCGCCGACGCTCTCGAGGTCCCCGGCCTGCTTGAGGTGCTCGACCAGCGTGAGCGCGTCCACGGGCTCGCCGTGGCTGTGCAGGTCCAGCATCGCCTGGTAGATGCGCCCGTGGCCTTCGCGGTAGAAGTCCTCGGGGTTCAGGCGCTCGTCGATGATCAGCGCGGGGAGCGCGGTGTCCGAGAGCAGGACCGCGCCGAGCACCGACTGCTCGGCCTCCAGGTTCTGGGGCGGTGCCATCGGACCGGGCTCGAAGCCGTTCATGGCGGAGGGTGCGCTCATCGAGCGATCGAGTCTAGGTTGGGGGTCGGACGAACGTGCGTTCGCTTTCCGCTCACAGCGGCCTTAACGACGAAGCGCCGGCTCGGCCGGCGCTTCCGTGATGCGATCTCGCGTGCGCCGGCTACTTCTGCTCGACGACCATGGTCTTGATCGTCGCGACGACGCCGTCCTCGACCTCGACCTCGATCATGCGCGTCCCGACGGTGCGGATCGGCTCCTCGAGGTTGACCTTGCGGCGGTCGATCGTGATCCCGCGGGCTTCCTGGATCGCGTCGACGATGTCCTGCGACGTGACCGAGCCGAACAGGCGGCCGTCGTCGCCGGCCTGGTGCGGGATCGTGAGCACGGTGCGGTTGAGCTGCTCGGCGGCCTCGCGCGCGGCGGCGGTCGCCTGGGCGAGCGCGCGCTCGGCGGCCT